>Ga0209007_1000464_pt1 | contig 16125 bp, 13 predicted proteins | sample JacPinW_OM1H0_O2_FD_187961 | JGI IMG/M metagenome (GOLD analysis project Ga0209007, IMG submission 187961) | Forest soil microbial communities from Algoma, Ontario, Canada - Jack Pine, Ontario site 1_JW_OM1H0_O2 (SPAdes) (version 2) | ecosystem: Environmental > Terrestrial > Soil > Boreal... | reverse complement strand
CACCGCTGTTGCTCGTGAGATGAATGCGAGCAGAGGTGTCGCCGGTCTTGAACGTCAAGCGCTTGCCGGGTCCATGTCGGGGTTCCTCCGGCTTCGGCCCGAAGCAATTTTCTATATCGCCGCTAAGGGTTCGCACATCGAAGTCCGCCGCGGGCTCGCCGGCGAAATCCAGCTTGATGTCGCCGCTCACGGACTCACCATCAATTTGCGCATCGGCGGACGCTGCCAGTGTTGCGGAAATGGCGCCGGAGACAGTCCTGAAGCGAGCCCGGGACACAGTCCCCAGGGTCAAGTGCGCGTCGCCGCTGACGGTATTGGCTTCGATATCGGCATTGCCGCCGGTCAGCACGATGCTGCCGCTGATCGACTTCGCCTCGATCCTCTTTGCCGCCATCGCCGTGAAGTGAATATCGCCGCTCACATCGTTCGCGCGCAGGTCGCCACCGCCGTCGCCGCTGATATTGCCGCTGACCGTGCGCAGCTCCAGAGCGCCGTGAACTGCCGAAACCTTCAAGTCGGAGCTCACCAGCGAGGCGGAAACCGAACTGTTCGTGGGCACGTGAATCACCAAGTGCGCTTCGCCGTCGCTCATGCCAAAGTGCATGCCCCTCGGCAGGACCACGCGGATGGAGGTGCGGTTGCTGTCGCCCGTCACATCGACGCGCTCCACATCTTTGCCGATCGTGCCGGTCACGGCGACCTCGGATTTGTCCCATCCCTGCACATCGATTAGGCCGGCGACATTGTCGATCTCCACCGCGCCTTGGGGGTTCGCCGCCCGGTGTTCGTCAACGGAAGTCGCCCCGTAAGCAAGCGACCAAGGACAAGCCAGCAGCGCGAGCGCACCGAGGCGGATGGGGTTCGTCAAATGGTTCGCGAATTGAACGGGTGCCATGATCAAGTCCTTGTCATAGTGGGTTGGGTGGCCTCAACGACGCGGTCGTAGAGGTCAAACTCGTCTTGCCCGGTGCTTTCCCATAGTTGTTCGAGCACTGGGCTTTGCGGGTCGGAGGCCAGGGCCTTGCGGATGTCCTCGTGCGCCTTTTGAATGACCGCCAAACTAGCTTCGATTTTTGCCCGCGTCGCGGGCTCGAGCAACCCGAGCCGCTCGCGAAAGGTCTTTTCCACCGCGTCGCGCGCAAGCACGTACTTCGGATCGCGCGGCTCCTCAAATGAACTCGTCGCCGCCCGGGTCTGAACGACCCGCGGTACCGTTCGGCTCTCGAGCACGGCCCAGGTGAAGAAGCTGGCGAGGCCTGCGGCCGCCAGCGCAATTGTCGCAGCGAGTGCCATGGGCGGCGCGCGCCGCGTTCTGCGAGGCAGCCGCGCGGCGATGCGCGGCCACAGATTGCCGGGCGGCGCGACCTCTCTTGGCAAATTTGCGATCAGCCTGTCAAGCGACTCTTGTTGGCGATCGTTCATGATTCCTCCAGTCCCAAAGTTGAAGTCAGCAATTGACGCGCACGGTGCAGCTGAGCTTTGCAAGTTCCTTCCGCGACACCCAGAGCGCTCGCAACTTCCGCATGGCTAAATCCGTAAATGCCGACCAGCACGAGTACATGCCGCGCACCCTCGGGCAACGCGGCAATGGCGCGTTCGATATCGAGCGGCGGCGCGCCGCTGCTTAAGTCGGCTCGATCGGGCAAGCCCGACAAGGGTTCGGCAACCTCGTATTCGGCCCGCAGTCCCTTGCGCCGCGATAGCACGCAATTGACCGCAATTTTGTGCAGCCAGGTCGAAAATCGGCTGCGCCGCTCAAAGCGGCCTAACGCTCGCCAGGCCGCGACAAAGGATTCTTGCGTACAATCCTCGGCAGCCTCGCGCTGGCCCGTGAGCCGCAGGCACAAACCGTATATACGGGGCGAAAATTGCCGGTAAAGCCGCTCAAATGCGGCCATATCGCCGGCAGCGGCCGCCGCGATCGTATCCAACGGCTCGCTGCTGGAATCCATGGCAAAAACTCGCTGCAGGCTGTGAATCATGCCGGATTAGAGGAACCCGCGGCCCCAAAGGTTTAAATCCAGACCCCCATCATTGCGTGATGTCGATCATGTTGTCGTCGGCAATCCGGTCGATCAGCTTGTTGTAAGGATCGATACCCGCGCGAGTAGGCTGCTGATCGACCACGATGGTAAAGGTTTCATGCTCGCGGGTGATTTTTTCCCTTTTCATATAGAGCGGCTTTTCCTCGTCCTTTTTGCCGCTGAACACGCCGATATCGATGAAATCGGCCAACGGCATCGGTGTCTCAGCGCCATTCGCGTCGGCTTGCACCTTGCGCGCCTCGACATTCAGGGTCACCTGGTATTTTCCGTCAGCGGTCTTTTTCGAGGTGGCGGACAGCACTTTGTTGTCATAGAGCACGATGCGGTTGAAACCATCGTCGATGAGATATTGCAGTTCCGGGGGCGTTTGCTCGCGCAGCGCCGCGATCAGCAACCGGGTATCGGGATATGGCTGATTTTCCGCCGCCACGCCGGTTTCTTGCTGGACCGCGTCGGTCTGATTATGTGCATTGGCGTAGCGGTGCTGCATCAGGAAGTTATGCAGCGCGAGATTGATTTTATCCTCCCCGACATAGTCGGCCAACGTATACATGATTTGGCCGCCCTTCTCATACCACACGTAGGACTCACGCTGGACCAAGGCCAGCGGGCGCTCACCACGCACCTCTCCGGCGCGGCCGCGAAGATAGCGGTCCAAGTAGTGCCGCATGACGCGGTGCATGTAGTCTTTGCCGTACTTCTGCTGCATCACCATGTAGGCCGAATACTGTGCCAAGGTCTCGGCCAACATATTCGAGCCCTGTACCCTGCCACCAATCAGCTGGTGGCCCCACCATTGGTGCCCCAGTTCGTGCGCGGTCACAAACAAGGTTAGATCGACGTCGGTCGGCTTGCGCACGCGGCTGATGAAACCGATCGCTTCAGAGAAAGGCACGGTGTTCGGGAACGACTGAGCGAACGTGCGGTAGCGTGGGAACTCCAACACCCGGTATTGGTTGAATTGATACGGACTGAAATCTTTCTCGAAGTACTCGAGGCCGGCGCGCGAACCGGCCAGCATTTCATCGATATTGTAGGTATGCGCCGGGTCGTAATAGACCTCGAGGCTGACCGGGCCGTTCGCGCCCGCATACTGTTCCTTGCGCACGGTGTAGCGTCCCGACAAATACGCAAAGAAGTCCAATATATGGGTCGAACCCATGCTGTACTCGTAGTAGCGGCGGCCGTTTTGTTGCCAGGCGCGCACCAAATAACCCGGGGCGATCGCTATCTGATCATCGGATGTGCTCACCACGGTGTGGTAAGTGATCCAATCAGAGTTCGCCGTGAACAGATTGATGCGCGACTCACGCGCATTGCCTCTTTCGGCCATGTCCTCGAGCCCACCCAGGTGCTCCTCGCGGCGCCGTCGCGGGTCATCGATTTCGATGGTCGGGTCGTAGCCAATGATGGGAAAAAAGGACTCTCCGAAGAAACTGCCGTTATAGGCGAACTCCGCGAGTTCGTTCCCATCGCGAAAGCCTTTGGAGACGTGCGACACCGCGAATGTCAGCGTCACCACTTCGCCTACGCCCAGCGGCTGATCCAGGGCATAAATGCTGTAGAGGTCGCGCGGCGCGCGGCTGACCAGGTGAAAGGGCCGGTCAAATTGCACTTGAGTGACGCTCTCATGTTGATCGGTCACGTGGATTTCAGAGATTGGATGATCGCTCTTGTTCTGCAAGGTAAAACGGCCCGTGCCGCTGAACGATCTTTGCGCCGGAAAAATGTCGATCGCCGCATCGACCGCGGTGACCTTGGGCTGATCCAAGCTCTCGAATTTCTTGAATTGCTTTTCATAGTCAGCCAGCTCATGCCGACGGCCCGCCGCCGTAACGTACTCGTTGAGCACGTGGGCGTTGTAGTAGTACCAAGCGCCGGCACCGACAGCCAGCAGTGCGCACGCCGCCATGGCCGCGGATAGCGCGGGCAGGCGTGCACGCGCCAGGCGGCTGCGTGCGCGCAGCGAATCCTCGGCGCCGCGCCGGGCGTAGGCCATGGAGATGATGCCCAGGAACGCGAAGATCGCAAACCAATAGGTGATTGCCCAGACGATGGATGGCACGAAATGCCCGTAGCCATTCATGTCGGAATAGGAGTACTGAGGCACATTGCCGGGAATCAGGAGCGTATTTTCCCAGCCCCACGCGGACAGCACCGATTGCAGCACGAAGACGCCGATGACGATGCCATGGCCGATGAATTTGTTCGAGACCATGGTCTGCACGAACATCGCGAACATGATGAAGCCGAGAATCAACGGCAAGGTGATGAAGTACAATTCCTTGACGTACTGCCACACTTCGTAGTGGTAGTAGCCGGCCAGGGTCTGCATCAAAATACCGATCAGGATGGTAATGCCCAAGAGGATGCATTCTACGAAGGCGATCGCCGTCAGTTTGGACAACCAATCGCTTGATTCCCCGATCGGCAAGGCATCGTGAATTCCGTCGAAACGCGTGTCGCGCTCGCGCCAAATGAGTTCGGCGCCGTAGAGACCGGCGACGATGAGGAAGAACAAGGTCGCCGATCCCTCAACGGCCTGCACCATCAAGTAGGTCACCGGCCAGACATCGACGCCGCCGACACGGCCCGCAAAGTTGCCATTGTTGACGGCGAGCACGATCAGCAAGCCCACGATCGCCCAAAATGGCACTTCCGTCACGATCAGGCGGATTCTTAAAGCGGTGAGCGCCAGATATTGCCGAAACGCCGTGCCCGGGCCAAAAACTTGATGGACTCTGGGCAACCGCACGGCCACGAAGGAGCGTTTTCTCTCGAGGCCGACCTCCTCGTCCTGGCGCGCGCGCGCCGCGCGCCTGCCTTGTGAGCGAGCAGTAAGCGCCTCGACCGACATGGGGAACAGCACCCAGGCGGCGAGCAGAGCCGCCACGCCGACACTGATCCAGAGCAGCCGGTTGAATAGAAATACGCCCGGCGAGTATCCCGAAAAATCCCATGGGAATAGCTGGGTGTTTTTCTCGATGACGCTCCAGTAACGCGAAACGGCATTATTGAGCAGCAAACCGACCGGATCGAGAATGCCTGACCAAAAGTGCTCCAGGGACCGCGTCGTCGAAAAAGCCGTAACGCCGATCAGGTAGACCATGAACAGCGCCACGCCTTGAAGATAGACGATGAATATCTTGCGCGTCAGGGCCGCCACCGCGAAAAAAAGCGAGCCGGTGAAAAACACCTGAATCACGATGATGGAAAGAAACGGCTCCAGGTACCAGCTCAGGTGATTCGGGCCAATGCGGGCGTGATCCGCCCACGGGGCCAGGGTGCCGAGATACGTCCCGAGCAGCAGGCCGCTAAAGACCAATACGGTGGTGACAAATGATCCGGCCCAGCGGCCGCCTAGGTAAGCGAGTTTCGAGACCGGCTTGGTGAATAGAATCTGATAGGTATCGCGCTGAAAATCCCGCAGAATCGAGGTGCCGAATATGGCGGCGATGATGATAAGGCCGAACAGGCACGCCACTTGGTCGTTGAACGTGATGCCGTACGGGCCGTTCAGCAACACCTTACCGTTGCCGTTGGCCACCGGCCCAAAGTTTTCAGCTGCCACGCTGAGAAACGCGTATGCCAGCCACAGCAGAAAATAAATGTAAGTCGAAGGACTCTTCGCCCGAAAACGCAACTCAAACGTGAAGAATTCCCAGAACATGCTCATGGTAATTGCCTTGCGATGCCGCTTTAATGCTTCGAGTGGCGCGACAAATTCAAGAAATAGACGTCTTCGAGCCCCGATTCGGCCGCACGGAATTCGGCGCCGGGAGAACTCGCAGAGAACACACGGATTTCATGCTGGCCGCCGACCAGATGGGTGCTGACGATGTTGAGATGCGCCTCTAAGGCACGCAATTCCTCATCCGTCGCCACCACGCGCGACCAGATCTGACCGTCGAGCGCGGCCAGGGCCTCCGCGGGCGAGCCCTCCAGCAGCACTTGTCCCGAAGCAATGATGGCCATGCGCGGGCAGAGCTCGCGCACATCATCGACGATGTGCGTCGAGAGGATCACCGTGACGTCGCGCCCGATCGAGGCCAACAAGTTAAGAAAGCGATTGCGCTCGGCCGGATCGAGGCCCGCGGTCGGCTCGTCCACGATGATCAGCCGTGGGTTTGCAATGAGCGCCTGTGCAATTCCGAAGCGCTGCTTCATGCCGCCGGAATAAGTGGAAAGCGCCTTCTTGCGCGCATCCCACAGGTTGGTCTGATGCAGCAGCGCTTCGACCATCTCCTTGCGCTCGCCTGCCCGTAGCACGCCCTTCAAGACCGCCAGGTGTTGCAGCATGTCTAAGGCTGACATTTTCGGGTAGACCCCGAACTCTTGCGGCAAGTAGCCGAGGATTTTCCGAACCTCGTTCTTTTGAGTAAGAACGTTCAGCCCGTCAAGCTCGATGCTGCCCGAATCAGGATCCTGCAGCGTGGCAATGGTTCGCATGAGCGAACTCTTGCCCGCGCCGTTCGGCCCGAGCAGACCGAACATGTTGTTGCCGACGGAAAGTGACAGGTTTTTCAACGCGCACACGCCGTTCGGGTATGTTTTCGACAGTCCGCTGATGGTCAGCGCCATGGCATGGTTCCTATTTGTTGATTTGTCAGCTTGAAGACGCAGCGCCGTTGAACAGTCCGGCAATGGTGGTGACGGCACGATCCGCTTCGCCGCGGTCCGGCAATGCGGTGTCATCATTGAAACCGTAGTAGTCATCCTCGCCGACCACTTGAAATACCAGTCCATCGCGTCTCGGCACGAACGAGACGCCTTTGTAGAAAAGGCCATAATTGACTTCGGGCTGAGGAATGACCCGGGCCAATTGGCCGCGTACGGGTGTGAGCGATTGATCGCCGAAGAGAGCGCGGGCACCGTAGCCGGTCGCGTTGATCAGGGTTTTTTCCCGCAGTTTGGCGAAATCATCGGGCGTGTGAAATTCGGCAATTTCTATTTTGCCGCCGTTGGCGCCAAAGTCGCCGAGCAGCAGCCGCTGGTACGCGGCCAAATTGAACATCATCAGCGAGTTTCGCCGCAGATACCTCGCCCCCAGCGTGTGGCTGCCGGGCGCGAAGTCTGTGCCTTGGGTCATCAGATCCGGCACGAGTTCGCGTTGCAGATCCGCAAATCGGGGCCGCCCATCGGTTACGCCACGTCGGCGCACCGCCGCGGGCTCATCGGATACAAAGTATTGATCGATGAATTCGACCGGCGTGCCGCTCAGCCCAAGAAAATTTTGATAGGTCTGGAACGAGCTCCGCGTCATCTGTTCCCAAAGCTGCTTGAACGCCGGTGTCGCATTTTCTTCGAGGCAGATGCGCGAATCGGGGGTCCAAAGTCCGCTGGCCAGAGAGGATCTGACATTCGGCGGCAAATCCTTGGCGTAAATCGTCACTCGGGCCCCGGCTCGCTGCAGCAACAAAGCCGAGGTCAGCCCCAGTGCCCCGCAGCCAATGACGGCGACGTCGCGTTCGCCGCTCGCCATGGCCTTTCGGACCGCAACGCCGCTCGAACCCCAGGATAACGACCAGCCGCTGCCGCCGTGCCCATAGTTATGGACGACGAATTTTGAGCCGATCTGCTCGGTATCCAGCCGTGGCCCCTGCGCCCGAAACGGCCGGGTGCAGACCGTGATGCGCGTGATTCGGTCGGTGCTCGCCCGGACCGGGAGCAGTTGCAGTTGAGGCGCTGTGGCGGCTCGCTTGTCGCCCAACGTCGAGGCGCAACCTTCGAGCCCGCCGAGCATTAGCGCTGCGCCAGTTGCCGCCAACATCCGACGGCGTCCGATCAAACCTTGCATCCCACACTCCCCAATAGTCGCGATAGCCGCGGATTGTAAACAGGAATACACCGCTCAGCGCCAAAATTGCGGCCTGGCGAGCCTGGCGCGTGCTAATTTCTGTCCAAGGCGACACATTGGGAGAATGCCGTGAATTCAATCAGAGCCCTGACGGGTTTGCTATCCGCTGTCCTGTTCGCAGTGCTGCCGGGGGCCGGCGATGCGGCCTCGGCGCGCAATGAAAAGGTATACCAGGCGGCGGAAGCCAACCGCGCAGGCGCGCTGGAGTTGCTGAAAGAGATCGTCAATATCGATTCCGGAACCGGTGACGTGCAGGGAGGGATGAAAGTCGAGGCCGTGTTGCGAGCGCGACTGGTCCAGTTGGGCGCGGAAGTGCGAACCGAACCGGCCGAGGCGCCCGAGTTGCCTGACAACTTGGTTGCCGTGTTTCATGGCACGGGCAAGGGCAAGATCCTCATCGTCGCGCACGTGGACACGGTATTCGGCCCTGGTACCGCGGCAGGGAGGCCGTTCTCCATGGACCCGCAGCGGGCGCACGGCCCGGGTGCGGGCGACGAAAAAGCAGGCGTGGTGAATGCCTTTACAGCCCTGAAGATTCTGCACGACCTGGGATTCAAGAATTTCGCAACGATTACTTTGCTGTTGGACGACAGCGAGGAGCGCGGCTCGCCCGGCTCGACTAAATTGATCAAGCGCTTGGCCCGCGAACACGACGTCGAATTCAACATGGAACCCGGTGACCCACCCGATGCCTTGACGGTCTGGCGCAAAGGCTCGGCCAACATTCGCCTTCAAGTCAAAGGCCGTGCGGCGCACGCGGGTATGGCACCGCAGGACGGGCGCAATGCGGCGGTCGAGCTGATTCATCAACTCAGTGCCCTGCAAGGGGCCTTCCCAACCAGCGGCAGCGGTATCACCGTCAACCTCACTGTTTTGCGCGCCGGGGAACGCGCCAATATCATTCCAGACGAGGCTGAAGCGACGCTCAATGTGCGCTACCGCACGCAGGAAGAGTTCGACGCCATCCTTGCAAAAATTGAGGCGGGAACGCACACCACGCAAGTTCCCGACACGACGGTGACGCTGGCGCACGACCCCGCCTTTCCACCCTTGACCGAAAATGCGCAGATCGATGCGCTGGCCGCCCGCGCGCGCGCCATCTACGCGGAAATCGGCAAAACGGTGGAGTTGTCCGGCAATGGTGGCGCATCGGAGTCGGCGCTCGCCATGTCGGTGGGCACTCCGGCGCTCGACGGCCTAGGCTACGTGGGCGGGGATTTCCACACCGACCACGAATGGATTGAACTTAACAGTGTCGTTCCGCGGTTGTACCTTTTCACTCGGCTGCTCATGGAGACCGGCGCCAAGCCGCACTGAGTCGAAACCTTCGGCTTGTCTTACGCCAAAAGCCGGTCAACGGGAGACAGTCGTCTTGCCGCGAGACGCGTAGGGTTCGTGAATCCGTGATTCACGTAAACCAGGAAATTAAAATGCATATCGTCGACAACACAGTGATCCGGGAAATCGGCCAGACGGATCGCTATGGGAACCAAGTCCAGACAACGCCCCCGCCACCGAACACTGTGCAAGCCCCTGAGATCGGTGCAAACGGTGCCTTCAGTGCACTGCTGCTGCTTGCCGGGATTCTGGCAGTGATGCTCGGCCGCCGGCCGCGAGGCCCAGCGTGGTTCAAGTCACCGAGGAATGCGTGACCCAGACAGCCGAGCAAATCGAAACTCGACGGCCGGCGATAAGGGCCCTGCCCCCGATCAGCCCTCGCCGGCTGATCGCACGCATCGCTCTGGGCTTGGTCTTGTTCGCGGTCTTGGCGATAGCGGCCGTCATGCTTGCGCCTGCCAGCTTTTGGCATTGGCTGATCGTGCATGAAGTTTCGCGCTCCACCGGCCGCGCCGCGAGCGCCGGCGACGTGAGGGTTCACCTGTTCAGCCTCAATCCAGAGCTGAGCGTCGAAGATCTTGCCATCGCCAATCCTGCGTGGGCAGCTGCCCACGACATGCTGAAGCTGAAGAGGTTCGACGCGACGTTGAGCCTCAGCTCCTTGCTGCGGTTTCATCTTATTTTTCCGCAAGTCACGCTTGATACACCCGCAATCGACGTGGAACGGGACTCCTCCGGCCGCGCAAATTGGGACTTTTCCGGCGCGGGAAAACGCCAGGGGAATAATTCGGCGTCGCCGCCGCTGCACATACCCGTCATCAAGCAGTTGAACCTCAGCAACGGCACACTCAGCGCAGTCGATCGGATCCGCAAATTGACTTTCAACGGGCACGTTTCGGTGGCTGAAGCAGCGAACACGGCCGACAGTCACGCCTTGAAGGTGCGCGGCTCGGGTACGCTCAACGGCAAACCATTTCAGCTGATTCTCGATGGCGAGCCTCTCATCGGCGTGCAACCGTCCAGGCCATATGGTTTTGAAACGAGCGTGACGGCTGCGGATATCAAGCTGAGCGCTCATACGACCATCCCGCGTCCCTTCGATTTGGCCGCGCTGCAGGCGAGCTTTCACGTGTCGGGAAGCGATCTGGCCGATGTGTACTATTTGACCGGATTGGCTTTGCCCAATACCCCTCCCTACGATGTTTCCGGCACGTTGGTACGCGACAACCTGCGTTTCAAGGTGGACGACTTTCACGGCAAGCTCGGCAGCAGCGATGTATCGGGGAACCTGTCGATCGATACCGGCCGCGAGCGGCCGAAACTCACGGCGACCTTGGTCTCGAAACAACTGAACCTCGCCGATCTGGCCGCGCCGCTGGGAACAGAGGCCTCACCTGCGCGAAAATCGAACACGCTTGCGACACCGACATCGGTTGCTGCGCCTGCTCCTGCACTGCTCTTGCCCGATGCGGACCTGCAAGTACAACGCGTGCGCGGCATGGATGCCGATGTGCATTTCGACGCGGCGTCCGTGACCACTGCGAAAATGCCCATGAATAAAGTGCGCTTCCACCTAACCCTCGATAACGGCAAGATCGCACTCGATCCGCTCGCATTTGCCCTGCCGCAAGGCGAGTTCTCGGGCACCGTGACGATCGATGCGCAAGGCTCGACGCCGCAAACCAGCATCGATATGAAACTTAGCAATGTGGACCTGGGCCAGTTCAAGCCAAAATCCGGCAAGGAAGCGCCACTCGAGGGGCAGCTGCTGGGACGCATTAAAATGCATGGATCGGGAACCTCTGTTCACAAGACGGCGGCCGATGCGGACGGCGATATCACCTTGGTCATCCCCAAAGGCGAGATGCGGGAAGCCTTCGCCGAATTGACAGGCATCGACGTCTCGCGCGGACTTGGCCTCATCCTGACAAAAGATGAGCGAAATACCGGCGTGCGCTGCGGCGTCGCGAGCTTCAAAGCAAACGATGGCGATTTAAAGGCCACCGCGTTCTTGATCGACACCACGAATATGCTCGTGACGGGTCAAGGTCAAATCGATCTTAAGAATGAGACGCTCGATTTGTCGCTGCGGGGCCAGCCAAAGAAGGTGCGCATTCTGCGACTGCGTACCCCCATCTTGGTACGCGGCACCCTATTGCAACCGAAAATCGGCGTGCAACCCGGGAAGTTGGCGGCGCAGACGGGCGGCGCCGTGGCCTTGGGCGTCCTGCTGACCCCGGTTGCCGCCCTGCTCGCCTTCGTTGACGGCGGCCTGGCCAAAGACGCGAATTGCGCGGCACTGATCGGGCAGGCAGAACAAACTAAAAACCTTCCCAAGGAGTGATTCATGGCCCAGCGATCCCTCTGGCGCGGCGCAATTTCATTTGGCTTGATCTATGTGCCGATCGAAATGTATTCGGCATCCAAGGAGCACGCGCTGAATTTACATTTCCTGGACAGCCGCGATTTTGCGCCGGTGGGGTATGAACGCATCAACAAAACCACGGGCAAGAGCGTCGATTGGCAGCACATCGTCAAGGGGTACGAATTCGAAAAGGGACAATACGTGGCGCTATCCGAAGCAGACTTCAAGCACGCAAACGTCAAGGCGTCGGAAACAATCGATATTGCAAGCTTTACCGAGGCCGCCGACATATCACCGGTCTACTACCAGACTCCGTACTACTTGCAGCCCAGCAAAGGCGGCGAGAAGGTCTATGCTTTGCTCGCCGAAGCACTGCAGTCGAGCCGCAAAGTGGCGGTCGCCACCTTTGTCATGCGCGGCCGCCAACACCTGTGCGTCATTGCGCCGACGGCCGGCTCTTTGATGCTCATAACCCTGCGATTCGCGGATGAAATTCTGCCGGCCGTCAAACCAGCTGCGGGCGCGAAATCGGTCAAGCCGAGGGGTGCGGAAATCGTCATGGCGCGGAAGCTCGTCGAGGAAATGAGCGCCAAATGGAATCCGCAGGCGTTTCATGATACGTATCGCGAAGACCTGATGCGGCGAATACGCGAGAAAATCAAAAAGAATGAGATTCATGCGCTCGGCGCCGAGCCCAAGAAAGCGCCGCGCCACAAGGCCGAAGTGATCGATCTGATGGATGCCCTGAAGAACAGCCTCAAACTGAAGGCCAAACACGGCCTACGCGCCGCACCGAAATCTGCGCGGGAGCGCAAACGCGCTTAAGCGCATCTCGGTCAATTTGGCAATCTGTCGCCTTACGCTGTCCGGCATACGCCTACGTATGGACGCGCCTGAGGCTGCTGTGATGCGATTTGACATCTCGTTCTAATACGGCGATTTAGCTCTAACGGAGGCTTCGCCATGGGATTCGACCTTGACCGATCAGAAGCGGGTGAGCCAGAGCCAACATCGGCGGATAATTCGGTTTTTAGCCAGGCGCTGTCGCGAAATCTCCTCGCCGAGAGATTCGCCATCGATGCGTATCGCCAGATCGCCGCGGGCGGACAAAATTATGATAAAGCCACCCTGCGGCTGGTAAAAGTTGCCCTGGCAGTCGAGGAAGAGCATGCAGAGATCCTATCCGCGATCATCGAAAATCTGCGCAATTTGAACGGCGCTCTGGCGGGCTAAGCTTCAAGGCCTCGCATAATCCAGGGCGCAATTTCGATAAATAGCATCGGCGGATTCTGACAAGAGGCGTAGCCAGCTGGCGACATCGGACTTCCAGGCCAGTCCGTTACAGTTGGTAATGGAATCCGGGGCGATCAATACAGCGGAACTGTTGCAAGTCGCCTTGGAGTCAGCCGGCATGGGCAGTTGGGAGCTTTACCTCTCAACCGGCGCGGTACATCGCACGGCGCGGCATGACCAGATTTTCGGATATGCGGGAATCCAGCCGTTCTGGGATCTCGACATGACCTTCGAACACATTGCCGACGAAGATCGGGCGAGCGTTCGACAGGCGTTTTCTCAAGCAGAACTCACCGGTGATATCGATGTGGAGGCGCGCACGCGCGGGGGAAGCGGCGTTGAAAGCCGCTGGGTGCATCTGCGCGGGAGAGCGTTTTATGTGGAGGGCGTGCCCACACGCATCGTGGGCGTCATTGCGGATGCCACCCATCGGCGAGCGGTGCAAGATCGTTTGCGCCAGGCGCAGAAAATCGAAGCGCTGGGCCAACTCACAGGCGGTGTCGCCCACGATTTTAACAATCTGCTGCAGGTCGTCTCGGGCGGCTTGCAGGTGCTTGGCCGTCAAACCGACCCGGCGCGTCGCGACCGGATTTTCACCGCCATGCGACAGGCCGTTGACCGCGGCGCCAGCCTGTGCCGTCAACTCCTGGCGTTTTCCAGACGTCAGGCGCTGAAGCCCGAGGCAGTGAATCTCGAGCGATTGGCCGGCGACATGCAAGAGTTGCTGAATCGAAGCCTGCGCGGCGATATACAAATTCAAACCTCCTTTGCTGAGCGCTTGTGGTGCGTGGAAGTCGATCCGGGCGAACTCGAGCTGGTCATTCTCAACCTGGCCTTGAATGCGCGCGATGCCATGCCGGAGGGCGGATCGATTGAAATTAGCGCGAGAAACGTGCCGGCGCTGGCCGATCACGACCTCGCCGGCGATTTCGTGTGCCTGGATATCGCGGATTCAGGCGTCGGCATGTCCCCCGATGTCCTTGCGCACGCCTTCGAACCCTTCTTCACGACCAAAGAAGTCGGCAGCGGGTCGGGATTGGGGCTCGCTCAGGCCCATGGGTTTGCCAAGGCATCTGGGGGGGCGGTGCGGATCGCGAGCTCGCCGGGACGCGGAACCCTGGTGAGCTTATTCCTGCCGCGCACGCTGAAGACCCCGGCGTATACTCCGGAGTTGATGGCGCGCGCCTCCGACGATGTTGGGGGTAATGCAGCGCAAGTTTTGGTGGTCGAGGACGATGATGAGGTGGCTGCATTGACCGTCGAGATGATCAATCAACTCGGATACGACACGACTCGCGTCGCAAGTGCCGAGGCGGCGCTCGGCGCCCTGGCCGATCGGCGCTCGGTCGATATCGTCTTCTCCGACGTGATGATGCCCGGACGCATGAACGGCGTTGAGCTGGCGCAGGAAATTCGCCGGCGGCGGCCTAATCTGCCGGTGCTGTTGACGAGCGGCTATGCGGAGGCGGCACGCCGCAAGGCAGGAGGCCAACAAATCAAAATTATCCCCAAACCCTACAGAATCGATGAATTGCGCGACGCCTTGGCGGCCGTGAGGCAAGATACTCGGAAATCCATCCGAGAACATTGAATGTCGTCGGTTATCGTTTGTCCGTCGTGTGACTTGGCACACCGGGTCGGTATGGCCCCAGCATCCGTGGGCACCCGATGTTCCCGTTGCCGTGCACCGTTGCAACGTCCTGAGAATGGCAACATCGACACCGCGATTGCACTCGCCATCTGCGCCCTCGTGCTGTTTTTCCTGAGCAACGCCTATCCTCTGGTGACGATCCAGGTGAACGGCACGACGCGTGCAACCACCCTGCTGGGAGCGGCCATGGGACTCTACACCCAGGGCCACGCCGGCCTCGCCGCGCTGGTGTTCACGACCACCGTGGTCGGACCGTTTTTGCAGATTGCCAGCCTCCTGTATTTGCTCTTCCCCCTGCGCAGCGCCCGCGAAGCACCGGGCCAGAACACGATATTTCGGCTGCTGGCACAGGTGCGCCCGTGGACCTTCGTCGAAGTATTCATGCTGGGCGTGTTGGTGGCGCTGGTGCGGCTCTCGGCATATGCGCGCGTCGTCCCCGGCGTCGCGCTGTGGTCCTGCGGATTGCTCATGCTGACGCTTGCGGCCTTGACCAGCCGCACGACGCCGGGGCAATTCTGGCGTTGGGTCGATAGGAGCCGCACGTGAGCGAGGCGCCGACCGGGCGGAGCTTAGGGCTCTTGGTTTGTTTGCAGTGCCGCGCCACGGTGCGCGCGCTGCAGGTGCCGCATCCACGCTGTCCGCGCTGCTATGCGCATCTCTTTCAACGCAAGCCGCACAGCCTGGCGGCGACGGCTGCGCTGCTCGTGTGCGCGGCGATTCTGTACATACCGGCCAACTTATTGCCAGTCATGTACACCCGCACGATTTTTGACGACGAGCAGGATACGATCATGAGTGGCGTTTTGGTATTGCTGCAGTCATCGTGGCCCATCGCCGTTCTGGTATTCATCGCCAGTATTGTCGTGCCGCTCTTGAAGATCCTTTCCCTTGGCGTGGTAGTCTTTTCAGTGTGGCGCCGCTCGCCTCGCTACCGGACGCAGCGAAGCGAGCTATTCCGCATGGTCGAATTCATAGGACGCTGGTCGATGCTCGATGTCTACGCCATCTCGCTTCTGGTTGCGCTGGTGCAAATCCGATCTCTCGCATTCGTCTCGGTCGGCTGGGGCGCGTTGGCATTCGCCGCCGTCGTCGTCCTCACCACATTCGCGGCGCGTACCTTCGATGAGCGATTGCTCTGGGAGGCGCCGCCGTGAGCGATGGGCCGCACGCGAATCTTGATGAGCTGCCGGCAGCGGTGCCGGCGCGATCCGCTTGGGGACGCCTGCCGCTGGTGTGGATCCTGCCGGCGGTGGTCGTTCTGGTGGGCGGCTTCGTGGTGATTCGGGAGAAAATTGCGCAAGGCACTTCGATCGAAATACGCTTTGAAAATGCCGAAGGCCTGGAGGTCAACAAGACAAAAGTACGCTACAAGGATGTCGATATCGGCGAGGTTCGCGACATTCAAGTCGGCGATGATCGCAAGGAAGTGATCGTAACGGCGGACATCCATCGCAACGCCAGCGCCTACCTGGTCGCGGATACGCGCTTTTGGGTGGTGCGGCCGCGAGTATCCGGCGCCGGGGTGTCAGGACTGGCGACGCTGGTATCGGGCGCCTTCATCAGCGTGGATGTCGGT
>Ga0209007_1000463_pt1 | contig 16140 bp, 11 predicted proteins | sample JacPinW_OM1H0_O2_FD_187961 | JGI IMG/M metagenome (GOLD analysis project Ga0209007, IMG submission 187961) | Forest soil microbial communities from Algoma, Ontario, Canada - Jack Pine, Ontario site 1_JW_OM1H0_O2 (SPAdes) (version 2) | ecosystem: Environmental > Terrestrial > Soil > Boreal... | reverse complement strand
ATGCCCGTGTCCAGAGGAATCGCGAAACGCTTGCCCATTTCCACAACTACATTGATCAAGGCCAGCGATGTGCCGCCCAGTTCAAAAAAATCGTCGTCCACTCCTACGTGGTTCTCTCCTAGAGCTGACGACCAGATTTCGGCTACGGTCTGTTCGAGTCCCGATAGCGAAGGCACGCAGGTCGGCTTCTTCTCCGCAGATGGCAACGCTCTTCGGTCAACTTTTCCATTCGCGGTCAGGGGCAGCGAATCGAGGACCACGAAAACCGACGGGACCATGTACTCCGGCAAGCGCCGGCTCAAATGCTCACGGATGCTTCGAAAGTCTGGTTCCAGATCGCCGGCGCTCACAATGTAAGCCACCAGTCGTTTGTCTCCTCGAGGGTCTGGCTGGGCGAGCACTACGGCTTGGCCAATTCTGGAATCCGACAAGAGAGCCGCTTCAACCTCCTCCAGTTCAATGCGGTAACCGCGCACTTTCACCTGGAAATCCCCCCGACCGACAAAGTGGAGCACGCCATCCGTCGAATAGCGAACCACATCACCGCTGCGATACAACCGGCTACCAAAGTCACTAAATGGGTTTGGAACAAAAGACTCCGCTGTCAGATCAGCTTGATGGAAATATCCTCGCGCCAGCCCCGCGCCGCCAATGTAAAGCTCGCCTGTCGTGCCCGGCGGCGCAAGCTCCATATTGGAATCGAGAACATACACGGTGGTATTGGATACGGGCCGGCCGATTGGCACGGTAGTCCTGATATCGGAGAAATCAGCAATGGGGAAGCACACGCTAAAGGTGGTTCCTTCTGTTGGGCCATACCCATTGATAACGCTGCAGGTGCCGATGCCGTTCCTAAGACGCCGAACGTGAGTCGCGGAGACCGTATCGCCACCCACCAGGAGCTGCTTAACCGGGGTGAACGTAAACAAATCGGCATCGACAATACTGTTGAACAAGCCTGACGTTAGCCAGAGGACACTAACACCATTTTTATGAATGACACTCTTGAGATTCGAAAGATCAAGCAGAGGTTCGGGGGGATACAAAACGAGTTTTGCCCCGTTAAGTAACGCTCCCCATATTTCGAATGTTGCCGCATCAAAAGTTACGGGTGCCGATTGTAAGAACACATCGTTCGCTGTTATTTGTACATAGTTAGTATTTCTTACCAGTCGACTGACGTTGTAGTGCACAACGCCCACCCCTTTTGGGTTGCCCGAAGAACCTGAGGTATACATCACATACACCAGGTTCCCAGAGATGGCGTCACTTACGGGCGCACTGTTCGGCTGATTCACGATTATGGCCGCGTCAAGGGCCAGCCTCACCGTGGGCACTCCACAAGATGCGAATACAGAGTCCGATTCCGCCGAGGTCACAACCGCGCACGCACCAGCGTCTTTCAGCAGGTACGCGATACGCTCGAGCGGATAATTTTTGTCCAGAGGAAGATACGCCCCGCCGGCCTTGAGAATACCCAAAAGGGCAACAACCATCTCGAGCGAACGTTCCACACCCAGACCAACCACCTCTTCAGGACCGACTCCAATATTCCGGAGATGGTGGGCCAGTTGATTGGCACGGCGGTCAAGTTCGCCATAGGTGATGGACTGCTCGCCCATGACAACCGCCACTGCTGCAGGCCTTTGTGAGACCTGCTCAGAAAAGAGCTCGTGAATGCATGGTGCGCGCGGGAACGGAGAAGCTGTATCGTTCCACTCGACGAGAAGTTTTTGACGCACGTCACCATCGAGCTCCGGAGAACCTCTTTGATCCGATTCCGGACAAATCACATTGGTCTCCTCAACGCCTAAAGCCATGCCAGCAAACGTGTCGACCCTCATAGTGCCCCCATCGCTTTAAGAAATCGGCCATCAGTACTTAGGAACCTTAAGAGCAGGAAAACCGGCTCGGCGGGACCTGATGTGGCTCGTTAAGCAGCGGTTAACTCCGTCGCCTCGATTTTCACTAAATGTCCTTTTCCTTCCAAAGTGCTTAGGTCAATGTCGGCGACGCACTTAACTTTCACATAGTCAAGCGTGAGACTGCCTTCAAAGTGAACGTTGCCCTGCCCGTTTTCGAAATCCGCCATGCTGAAATCTGAAGCATTCCGGTCTAGGGAGAATCCCAACTCAGTCCCGCCTTTCGTCTGGGTGAACTTTATATGAACGTAGCCGCGATCAATGGATTCTTTGAACAAATTTGCGGTCCGCGGTCGCAGTCCTACTTCAACCGAATGGTCCCCGTCACACAAGCGCTCGACCAAGCTCTTTTCGCGAGGCGCTTCGGGATTGAAAAGCGTGCGAGTAGGCGGTGGATTCTTGGCAAATTCCGCCATCTTTTCCCGCAGAGTCAACGGCCTCATGTCAGTCCAGACTTCCTTGATGTGGGCCAGACATTCCGCCTTGAGACCGGTCTTGCCTTCATGTTTCCAGCCGGACGGAATCTCTTTATAGTCCGGCCATATCGAATACTGCTCTTCGTGATTGACCACGACCTTATAAACCGTGGAGTTCTCTTTGTCGGAACCGTTCGAGCTCATCTTTGTCTCCTTTGAGTAATTTTGTGAAACATACTTGGACTACGATTTGTATTTTGCGGGTTCAAGCTTCGCGGAAAAGATCCCGATGGGCAACGATGTCGATCCTCCGCAACAATGTTCGTCGTGCTGTATCCTGCTGACTCTCGCGGCAAGCTGATTTTTTCCATCCGGCACAAACAGGACAATCTTCCCGCGCTGTTCTGCCGGAATCCACTTTGCATTCGTGCGGAAATTGTGCGGTTTATAAAACTCGATTATGTTCGCCACATTCATTCCTGTCTTTTTCCCCGATGTTGTCCCAGCTTCCGGTCCGCACGGCGGCCCATCCGATCTCGTATAGCTGCCGCCATTGGGCCCCCGGCAAACCCGAACGGATCAAATTTACCGATGCCATTAGAGCAAGCATGATCGGAAGTAACAATGTCCCGAACGAAATCAAAAAGGACAATCTCACCTGTACAGCCGGGGACTGGATCTTGTTTCGGTCGGAAAGCGGATTTCTTGAGGGTGAAACTCACCCGGCTTAGTTCCCAAGCGTAGTAGCGGTATCCGTGGTGGCGAGAGAGCACGCGGCTAGTAGCGATCTTTTGCGGTGCTTTCAATTTGCCTTGCTGCGCTCTCCGCCGAGCGCTTCCAGTTCCTCCTGCACTTTCCGCATCGCCTTTTCGCGTTCGCCGCGCTTGTATTCCAAACGCTCCTCACGGTGGACGGCAAACACCCGCACGCCCGCTTTGCCAGAAGCCAGCAATAATTTCTTCTCGATTTTTGGTTTAGGCAACAACTCATCGAGCGTTTCGATGCCTCGCAATTGCCGGTCTCTAACCCGAACTCACACTGTTCAGCCGGAATCCGCTTTGCATTCGTATGGAAACTGTGCGGCTTATAGAACTCGATTATCGTTGCCACAATTATTGTGGCCTTTTTCCCCGGATGTTGTCACAGGTTCCGGTCGGCGCCAGTCCGATCTCGCAAAGCTGCCGCCATTGGGCCCACGGCAAACCGAAACCCGAGCGGATCAAATTTACCGCGGCCATTAGAGCAAGCATAATCGGAAGTAACAATGCCCCGAACGAAATCAAAAGGACAATCCCACCTGTACAGCCGGGGACTGGATCTTGTTTCGGTCGGAAAGCGCATTCCTTGCGGCGACGTCCCAGGTTGCGGAAAAACTCGATCCGAGGGTTACGACGGTGCACAGGAACGGACGAACCGCCGCGAAACCATCTAAGCATTGCAACGCCGAGACCAAACCACCACGCCGCTAGCACTAGCTCACTTGGTTTTGCTAAGTTGCTCTAACATAAGTCGAGAGTTGTCGAACTTTGGATCAATCTCTAATGCCTTGGAATACCATCGTATGGCCTCGCTCTTGTTTCCTGCTCGTAAATACGCTTCCGCCAGGCTGTCGCATGCATTCGAAGAATAAGTATGGGTGTCTCGGTTTTCCCGCAGGATTGCGACGGCCGGTTGGTATTGCTTGTCGGCCAGGAAACGATACTCCAGCGCATTGAGAATTCGCTCATCCGTGATCGGAGATTCAATGTGATGCCGCTGGTAGTTGCTATAGACGGCAATCGCGGCCCGATATCGGTGCTTGTGCGCAATATCAACCATGAGCCAGTCGATGATTTTGTAGAAAGGGTCTTCAGCAGAAATGTATTCTGAGGCTCTCGTATCACCGCGGAGCAGCCACTGCGTCAGGCGTTGCTCTCTTACGCTTTCGGCAGGTTTCAGGCGATCTAGGATCTCCCGCAGTTGCTCGGCGCTGTGGCCATTCACCGCGAACCATGACGCCGCGAATCCGGCGGACATTTCGGATGTCGCTGAGCGGGTCGGCATCCAGGATCAACAGGTCAGCCGACCTTCCGACCTGGATGGACCCCAATCTTCTGCGGCGTCAAGAACAGGGCGGCTTCACAGGTGCTGGAACGGAGAGCCTCGTACGGCGAGAGTCCAACCTCGACCAGCAGTTCCAATTCGTCAGGTAGTGAGAATCCCGGCAACGCTACGGGCACAGCAGCATCGGTCCGGCCAGCAGGCGCACGCCACGCTCGTGCATGACTTCTACCAATTCCTTGTGACGGAACCATCGCTGCGAAAAAACCGTCTGGCCAGTGAAGAATCGTGCTTGTAATAATTCGGGCTGGGCTCCATTCGTCTTGTGCCCAAGCGGGAAGGTACTGCATGCCGGTTTGACGAAGAACTGACCTCAAATCTGCCAATTCATGAGTTACCGTTCCAAATGCGATCAGAGTTGGGCACACCCACACATCTGGCGCGAGAAGCTCGTTTGCAGTCTTCACAAAAGCATCGGTCGGCGTCTTGGGATTGTCCTTGTACTCAACAGAGAAAATGTCCTCGGCATGTTCAATCGACCGTTGACCGGCTGCGACAATGCCGCCCACTCCGACGGTTTCGTTGACCTGGCCCCAGACGGGTATATGCAATTCCTTGGCAGGAGCTGATCGCTCTATAAGCGTTCTTACTCACTCCGTCGTAGACTTTTATTCCGTCCTAGCCCTGTTTCTTTTGCTCGCGAACCAGACCTTCGCCCCCCGCGGCAGAATCGGCCGAATAGGTGGTTGGGCCAGCAGTGTAGAGTCGCGGACCACGCATTTGTCCAGCGAGCAGACGCCGCCGCCAATCCAAGTGGGCGGGACGGCCGTTCATGTTCCGCACGGTAGTGACGCCATTCGCGATGTAGAGGGGCAATTCGTCCGATGTACTGATGTGGACGTGCATGTCTGCGAGACCGGGCAGGAGATACTTACCCGTACCGTCGATTCGCCGAGCATTGTTTGGCACTTGGACAGACGCGACCGGCCCGATCGTCACAATCCGCCCGTCGCGCACCAGTACCGTTTGGTGAGGAACAGAGCCGTCCACGTTGATAGGTATGACGGTGATGTTTGTGACGGCGGTATAGCCAGACTCCGCTTTCGCCAGCGAAGCGGCGAAGAGGGAAACTCCTATGAAGAGCAAGAACCATCGCTGAATCGGAGTCTTTACCATTAGTGTGGTTCTTTTCGGGGAGCTTCGCCGAAAGCACATTCAATTGGCAGAATCAGCAAGTCATAACCTTCGTCGAACCGCTTGCAGCGCCACTACCCACAACGACGAGCGGTATCATAGCCGACCGTCGGAGTAGAAATCCACGAGACGGAAGCGGACGGTACCACAAAACCCTCTTGTTTCCGCAACACAACCTGATAGGAAGTAAGGTATGCGCGGAAGATGAGCACCAATGATCAACAGTTGGACGTGCTCAGCTTTACGTTGGGCCCAACATAACCAGGAACACGTCCGCTTGCTGCGCATTTTTTCCGCGCATGTTTTCTTCTTACTCAGGTCACACTGCGGAAACAAGAGAATTCTTGGGTACTCGGCCATTTTGTGAACGGATCTCGATACTCATGCACGTAAGCATATAACCTAGGTCCGCCAGAGGCATATGGGTGCCTACCTGCAGTTCGGTTAACCGTTTTCTCTCTGCTGTCGCGTTCGTCTCATGACAGCAGTTTAATCCGGTGTTTCAGGGCAACGCTTAAGTAGAGCGAGGTGAGAAGTCTTCAGTTCCGCCCGTTGCGGTCGAGGTAAGCGCAAACCGGCTCGTTGCTGCGGATCCGGATAATCAGCCGCTGGTGGAGCCGCACGTCGCCATAGATCCGGGAAATCGCCGGCACTGGCTTGCCGGGGTTATCGTTGCTTCTCCCGACCTGAAGGGTGCGGATTGTGCCGCTTTGGCGTCCTTTGACGGTGGTCAGACGTGGGACCGTCACAACCTCGGCCTGAAACACATTCCTCGCCGATGAAGCCCGCCTGGCTCTGCAAAGCGAGCGTTGCTTCCTTCCTCTGGGGTGAGGTGACGCTGATTACGCTGATGAACAGGTTCACCTCGCTTCATGTGGTTCGCTGATGCAGTTGGTGCGGCGATTATGCCTCCTCCTCTCAGCTAGACGCAAACTGCCATTGCTTGCCCCGATACTTCACACCGGCCGGCTTTTCCAGCCGGCCCTCCAAACAATTCGTCCAGCATGAAATCACCTTTCTGTTTTCCCAAAAGCCGGTTTAGGAACAATGCAATTCCCGCGCTCCCAGTTCCATAGTCGCAACACAATCGCGACAACAATTCACCCGGGAAGGAGCTGCCATTCCGTTTGACGCGAAAATGCATGATTCCTTCAGCTACCTTGTTTGCGCTCTCCAGAAATCGGTGTTCGCCGCTGTGATCGTGCATGTCAAGGAGAAACTCACCTAAGCCGGCCAAGCCGGTGAAGCGCCCTGGGAAGACGGCATATTTTCGATCTGTGTCGATAAAAATCTGTTCCAGGATGGATTGATATTTTAGTGATCCAAGCAAGCGCTGAAAGCGCAGCGTGACCATCCCGATCCCAGCGCTGCCAAACCGCCAATAGGGATAGAGTGGCGAGGTCGATTCGACTGTTTCATTCCAGGAGAGTCCGCCATCTTTAGTTTGAGTGGCCGCAGCTAAATCAAAATCTAACGCGTTCAATCCCGCAGTCCAATAATGCTCATTCTTCGTGACCAGATAGAGATGGAGCAGGAACAAAGCGGCTCCACTGCTGCCATGGGCCAACCCCAGTGGGCATTCGTCCGATGATTTCCAGAACCAGCCGCGGTTTGACTTGCTGCAGGAAGCAATGAGCCTGTCCCCGGCCCGCCTTGCTTGTTCCAGATAAACTTCTTTACCAGTGACCTGCAAGAATCGCAGTGCCGTCATACCCCATCCTGCCATCCCGTGGAACAGATCCATCGACTGAAAGAGGAGATCGTGTTGGAACGTTGGTTGAAAGATCTCTTCGGCCGATTCTGTCAATCCTATCTCTAGGAGTGACCATGCTATTCCTGACATGCCAAGGTAAAGACCCGGTGGGTAGTCGGCTGAAGTGATCCGGTGTTGAAGGATCCAGTCAATCGCACGGTGGGGGACATTGCCTGTAATTTTATGAAGAGCATAGGCCACGCCGCCCGCTCCGTAGGCGAGGCTCAGAGGATTCGTCGAGAAGATTCGGGGATCCGCAGGATACAGACGATCTTGGCGTTGGTAGTCAGCAACGCCGTTCAGGTGCGTGACGATATCATCCAACAAAGTCTCGTAATCAAACGATGTTCTTTGTACCGTTAGGCTGGATTCACGGGGCGCCGGGAGTGGGAAAGCCTCAACTGTGGGCCGCTGCGCTGAATTGGATTCCGGCAGGTCCATGAGATTATTGATCAAATCAGCCAAGCTTTCCGGCAACTGAGCGTCATCACGAAGGGAAGAAATTAGCCCACGCCGGGCTTGGGGGTTCAAATGTAACAAGCCGTTGACAGGAAGAAGATATGCAAGGAGAACAGCTCCAGCAGAGTAATAATCATCTTCCTCTCTGGCCGGACCACCTGTAACACGATGATGTGATCCGAATCCCGGGGTATAGATGTTCGCCAGCCGGTCAACTCCAAGCTCATGCGCTCCTTCAAAATCAATAATTTTCAACCCGCCGTCTGGTGTGACGATCAGATTTTCGCTGGATAAATCTGCGAACACAATTTTGCGGCCGTGCAGGATGCGCACAATTCTCAATAAGTGCTCTGCTAGTCGCGTGAACATAACCCGCCACTCGCTATAGTCATGTTCATCTGGCCGTGTCCGGAACAGAATATTATGGGCCGCTGAATGCCGGCTCATAGCAATCCCTTCGATGAATTCCTCCACCAAAAACCAGTGCTCCCACTCTTGAAACAGATCGACAGGCTGCGGAGCAATGCCGGTATCGGCAACAACCTTGAGCAGTCGATATTCTTTCTTGAGCAACTCGATGGCATCGTAGTCATCCGCCGCGGCATTGATAAATGGTCTGGCCTCCTTCACAACAACGCTCTTTCCGGTCTGGTTGTCGTGCGCCAGATACACTCCGCCTGCGCTCGAAAAGGAGATCGCACGGTCGATTCGGTAGCGCGCATGCAGCAGCACAACGGGTTTAGAATCCTGGCTAATGTTCCCCACCGGTATCACGGGTGCCTCCCATGCAGGAGTAGTGGGATATGGAAGACGCTGATCAGGTACCTCGCTGCCATCTGGTTGTTTCAGGACGGGAATCTTTTCGCCCTTCACATTGAGCGCGGTGTGCTTGCGTATGCCCCCATAACGGTAGAAGACGACCTGACTGGCATTGTAGCGATGGTCGGAAAGAATGTAAGGTCCACGCATCCCCGCAGTAGCTTGACCAACCTCCTCGATCAGTTCGAGAAAATGACGGCTGTCCGAAGGATAGATAGTGATGAACTTGCCAGAGGAGCCCCTCGGCCAGCTCTTGCTATTGAACAAAGAGAGGAGCGAGCGATCCAAGGCAAACTTGAAAGATACCGCATCATATTTGAATAGCAGGGACGCAACCTTTTTCAACACGTTGAGAGAATTTGAGCGAGTAGCGGAGACATGAATCTTCCACCCCTGCAAAGGCAGTCTTTGCCGGGATGAGGCGCAATAGAACCACATACCTTGACGCTGGATGTGCCATCCTTCCGGCAGGTGGGATTGAATCCAGTCGTGAAAATCATTTGTCTGAGGAGAATAAGCTGCGACGTTTTCTGGATAATCAGGATGAAATAAGCGATAAATCACATTAGGCCTGCTCCGCATTGCGGTTCCTCCTGTTAAGCTTTTGTCTAGACTTCTGCCTATTGCCTATCTTTTGCTTATTGCCTATCTTTCCGGTTCTGCACGAGAATCTGACGAGGTTCGTATTTCAAGCGGCTTTTTTTAAACGATGGATTGGGTCTTGGTGGCCGCCAGCCGCTGTGCTTTCAGCAGCAGATAGATAAGGCCGTGATAACCACGTACTCTCCGCAGCAGCGCTTTGATGTTTCCATTTATCGCCTCCACCACCCGCAGCGGCACCTTGGTTCGGTAGTAGTTCAAGATTCTCTCCAGGTGATCGAGCAACATCCGGCCAGCTTCTCCATTGGCTTTACCCCGCTGCTACCGCAACTGGTCGATCCAAGGTGTAGTTCCAGAGTCGGTCCAATCTCTGCTTCAGCAGATAGCCCTTGATGACTCGTCGGTTCAGCGCGAATAGCTCATTGAGTTACTGTTCTCTGTGTTCAGGCGTACCCGACGCGGCGGCAGGAGCCAGAGTTTCCCCCTGACTACCTCGCGCGCTGCGCATCCCTTGGCGAAAGAATTCCGAGCTCCGGACTTCATCCACCGCGGAGGCGGCATGCTGCATGATGTGAAACTTGTCGTCGACGACGACGCGCCAGTTCGTCGCCCACGGCTCGATGCTGGACCGGAACGGTTCTCACATGTTCCCACAGGCGGCCCGGATCGCACTCCGCTGGAAGGCACTCGAATTCTTCCCGAGAACTCATCCAGCGTCTTTTTCTTCGGCTCCTGGCCGAACCACAACGGTTCCCCGCTTTTCAGGTTGCTGACCACGGTAAGAAACTTCTGCTTTTTCCCCAGCTGAATCTTATTGACCCCAGCCGTAAGGCCGGCTTCCCCGTCCCGCGGCCCAGCGCGTCAGATAGCGCAGGTCGATGGCGCGCGCGTCTTCAAAGCCTTGGCTGAACGGCCCTTTCGACAGAAACTCCAGGACCTTCTCCGGCTTAATCCCACAATCCGGGCACGGCACCCATACCGTTCGACCCACTACTGTGGTTCGGTATTCAAAACACGGTAGAGCGCGCAGTTCCCGCTCATCGCTGTCCTACGCATCCGTGAACTCGCGCCCACACCAGAGCAAACCAACTTCCGGTTCCCACGCTTGCGCCGGCCCCATAGCTTCAGCGTCTTGACCGGTTCATTGATTTCATGCTGGTAGACCCGATATCCCGGCCATCCCAGCACCTGGTCCAGTCCTTTTCTCGCATCGGAGCGAGAGTGCAACCTGGAGTTGTAGTAAATGCGGAAAATCCAAAATGCTCCTTAAACATGCAGTCGTTATAGACATGAGTTGTTACAAATTCCTGTTCAGACCCCTTTTTCCAACTTATGCATGCACGAGCATGTCCGCCTCAGAGCCTTCGCGACTGTGCGGGTTAGTCCATTACCAACTGCGGGGATTGCTCGGGCAGGGATCCTCCGGAACATACGCTGCTGATGGAACTGAAAAGCAACTGGTTGAAATCAGCAGCAGTAGCTATGGGTGGTGTGAGTCGCTGAAGGCAGAGAATAGTCGTCATGATCGTTCCTTTCGTTAGCTGAGATTTGATTTTGCTTTCGAACAACTGCTGAATGTGCAAAACGAATGCCAGAACGGAAAGGTCTATCCAGTGACCTAACTTGTTCATTCTCGATCTAAAAATCAGAGCTTGGACCGATTAATGTTTGTCTTCTTCACAGGTCAGTGTCCATACAGGAAAAATTAGTGTCCACGGTTGGACGAGTAGAGGTGCATAAAAGGAAATTCGGGTTTTCCGCTGAGTCACTCTTCTCCAAGTCAGCTTTTTCTGTTCCGCTAATTTGCACAGCATTTCCACGGGGACTCAGGCGTTCGTTGCGCTCAGGGGGTTCGCGCGAGCACTGGAAAATTGGGCTTTTTAGCGTTTACGCGCCCACACATATTCCGGGGTTCGCTGTCGATCATTTTGGACAGCGTCTGAGTATCCGATTTCGATGACCGATCATCGGTCCCTTGAAATCAATGACTTAGCTTGCCCAAAATGCTTGGTTGGCTGCTAAATTTGGAGAGAAGTGATTCAGAGTGCTGACTTGTGCGCATGGAACACCCGGTTCTTATTGAATTCTTGCTCGAGAGTAGGGCCAATCAGCCGCTGGTTCATTGCTTCGCGTGAATCACCGCCGGCAACTCCGTGAGATCCGCGTGGTGCCCGCCAGCGGCGTTTCGATCCCGGTAGCATGGTGGTCTTCGACCGCGGCTACACCGACTACGAATAGTTCGCGCAATCGGATCAGCAATGCGAGTTCTGGGTGACCCGGTTTAAGGACTACGCCGATTACGTCGTGGGGGGAGCAGGACGATGGGCGAACGCTATCCCACCTCCGCAAGGATGAAGTCATCGTGCCGGTGGCTGGTGGCTCGGACTGGTCTGTGTTGATTCGAGAAGGTTTGCATCTTTGCACCAGAGACGCGATCGGGGTCAACCCATAGTGAGACTCGGGAGATTTGGCGCGCGCCAAAGGTTCCAGTCGCGTTTTCAAGGAGCGTCACTGACCGGTCTCTCGCGGATCATCATTGTCTCCGGAGGGATAGAGCGCCTTGCGCATCGCGGCCGACATGGTGGAAGGCACTGGGAACAGGTGCAGGCAATCGTACTTGCGCAGCATGCACATCAACACTCCCTTCACTTGCACGGCCACCGCGATTGGGCCCCGGCCGAAGCGGCGGCAGAGTTCACCCACTCAGACCTCCACCGTTTCGGGCTTGTGCTCCAGTTCTCCATATTCGCGCTGCGTCGAACCGGCCGCTTGCAAGCACCAAGCATGCTTCTGATCGGCCCAATCGAAACCCACGAACGCGACAAACTCCGCTCCGTCTGCATCGTTTTTTTCCCGACATCTCTTTTCCCCCTTCGTGTCTTCTTGTCGTGCCACATCGTGCAGAGGCTGGCTTTGCGTCCGCGAAGCCCTTAAAGCGAGTCGTCGGGTGTGCTACCCTCTAGATCGCATCTGAGTGTTCGTTTCGCAGCAAAGCATGCCCCGCCGCAAAACGAAACGTTCTGTATGGTGCTATAGGACAACAGGCCGAGTGCAATACCGAGTCGGTACAGGGTTGGTGAATCAATATTGACGAGAGGCCAATCGTGTATCCATTCATCCGGGACTTGTCGTTTTCGCTCCGCTCCTTACGCCGAAAACCGGGCTTTACCTCCGTCGCTGTTCTTGCTCTAACGCTTGGAATAGCGGGAAATAGTCTTGTTTTTAGCATTGTTAATGCTACTTTGTTGCGGCCTTTGCCGTACCGTGAGCCTGAGAGGCTTACCATTGTGCGCTGGTCGGACCAACCCGACTTGTCCATTTCTGCATTTTTCCTGGTAAAGAACGAGGCGCGCTCTTTTTCTTCTCTAGCAGCTTGGTATCCTTTTGACTCAGGTGTCAATATCTCGGGAACCGGTCCACCACAGTACATAAGAGCTTTATCGGTTTCGAGAGACTTCTTTCTGACGCTTGGTGTGCCGCCGGAAATTGGCAATCCCTTTGGCGCAGAAGATCATCAGCCTGAATCTCGGCATACTGCCGTTCTGAGTTATGGTCTGTGGAGGCAGATGTTCGACCGAGATCGATCAGCTTTGGGCCACAATCTTTGGGTCAATGGCGAAAGCTACAGAATTACGGCCGTCATGCCAGAACGATTTCGGTCATATCCTGAGGTGGATATCTGGTTGCCCCTGCAGCTTGCTCCCGGCAATACCGATCCCGGAAGCAACTACAGGGTAATTGGCCGCCTTGGGACCGGAGTTTCACGGCAGCAAGCCCAATTTGAGTTGGATGGTTTGGCGCGGCAATATCATTCTATTTATCCGTCCTCCCCGCGCAAAGGGAACCTGATCGCAGAATCCCTGCAAATCTTCCTGGTAGCGAAGGAGCGGGAAGGATTGGAAATCCTATTTGCTGCGGTCGCCTTTGTATTTCTGATAGCTTGCAGTAATGTCGCGATCCTTATTCTCGTTCGTGGGGCTGCGAGCAGACAGGAAATTGCAATTCGCGCAGCCTTGGGCCCCAGCGCGGTTCGTTTGGTGGTTTCTCTTTTAGGGGAGAGCTTGCTCTTGTCCCTATTTGGCGGTTTGTTCGGCCTCATTTTCGCCAAAGAGTCTCTTCCTCTAATTGGCACGTTGTGGCCGTCGAATCTGCCGCTGATTTTCAAGCTGGTCATTGACTGGCGCGTGATCCTGTTTACCTTGGCTCTTGCAGTGTTTAGTCCGCTGTTGTTCGGGCTAGCACCAGTTTTGAACCTGTTGAGGATCAACATTGCCCAGGTTCTGAAGCGAACATCACGCACTGCTACTTCCAGCGCCGAGTCAACGCGGGCGGTTCGCCTCTTGGTTTTCGCCCAGATTGCACTGACTGTCATGCTCACGGCGGGAACCGTGCTGCTGGTAAGAAGTCTGGTCAACCTATATTCCGAACCTCTGGGGTTTGAAATCAGTCACCTGACTGTGGGGCAAGTATCCCTCGCCAGCGAGCGCTATCAAAGGACCCGTTCGACAGTCCAGCTATTGGACCAAATCCTTAAGAAGCTACAAGCTTTGCCGGGAATACAAGCCGCTGCCGCAGTGGATGGTTTGCCTTTGGAGAAGGGTCTCAACCTGAGGCTTCATCCAGTCGAGACGCCATCCGCGCCAGATCATGATGATGAATACAGACCCGTAAGCTACGACTTCTTCCGCACGTTTGAAATTCCCCTGCGTTCGGGTAGGTTCTTTATCCCAAGCGATTTTACCGGGGGCGACCCTGTGACGATCATTAATGAGACGATGGCGCACCATTGGTGGCCTAATTCGCAAGCGATCGGACACTATATCCAAGTGGACAAAGAACTTGGACCTCTATTCGCTGACGTACCGCGTCGGATCATCGGAGTTGTCGCTGACATTCGTGAAAAAGGACCGGATCTACCACCTTCGACAACTGTTTACGTACCCATCGGTCAGACGCCAGACCCCATTATCGCGTTTTCCAACAGGACATTCTTAACATCTATTGTGATTCGTACTTCGAGTGATGTTGATTTATCAAATCAAGTCCGCAGTGCGGTTCAGTCGGCTGACCCGAGTTTACCGCTGGCTTCGGCTCGCCGGTTTGGGCAAGTGATGGACGGCGCATTAGCAAACCGCCGCTTTATCGCTTTCCTGACCACCGCATTCAGCGCCTTCGCCTTTATGCTTGCCGCCGTTGGCATCCATGGTTTGTTGAACTACCAAGCTCGTCTCCGCGCCCGGGAGATAGCAATTCGCATGGCGGTCGGGGCTAGCCGGGCTCGCATCCTCATCACGGTTTTCCAACAGGGATCCAAATTGATCTTCTGGGCGGTTCTTGCCGGTTTGGGAGGTTCTTGGATAATCAAAAACCTGCTTGGAAGGTTGCTTTATAATGCTCAGCGAGATTCTGGCTTCCTCATACTTGCAACGGGCCTCCTGTTAGGACTGGCGGCTACGCTGATCAGCCTGCTGACTGCCATTCGGGCGGCATCGATTGAGCCTACGGCCGTGCTGAGAAATGAGTAAACGGGACGAGTTTTAGCCGTTTCTCATTTCAGAGATGGAAGAAAAAGGCCTGCTTCCAGAACTGAGCTTTTGCCCGGGGAAATAGATGAAGAGCATCGCGATGGCAAGCACTGAGAATATGCATCGAATCCTGGTCGCGGACGACCAACCCGCCGTTCTCGATGCACTCAAAATGTTGCTACGGTCTGAAGGCTTTCAGGTTGATACGGTGCGTTCTCCCCAGGTTGCCCTCGAATCTCTCGGACTCCGCGAGTATGATGTGGTGCTTCTCGATTTGAACTATGCTCGCGATACTACCTCAGGACAGGAAGGCATTCAGCTTCTCGAAAGCATCCGCGCAATTGATAGCAAACTTCCGATAATTGTAATGAGTGCCTGGGGCACAATCGACTTGGCGGTGCAGGCTGTTCGTCGCGGCGCGCGGGACTTCATTCAGAAGCCGTGGGAGGATGAGCGACTGGTGACCGCGGTTCGTAACCAGGCCGAATTATGCCAGGCCTTACGCAGAGGACAGCGCCTGGAAGCGGAAAATAGACTCTTCAGAAGCCAAGGCCGCCCAACGTTCATAGCTCAAGCCCCCTCTATGCGTTCGCTTGTGGAGTCCATTTCGAAAGTGGCTCCCTCGCATGCGAATGTGCTCATTACCGGAGAGCATGGCACGGGGAAAGAAGTTGTAGCCCAAATGTTGCATCTGTTTTCCTTGCGGGCAAGCAAGCCTTTGATCACAGTAAACACCGGTGGGCTGCCGGAAGGGACCTTCGAAAGTGAGCTCTTCGGCCATGTAAAGGGAGCATTCACTGACGCCCGAGCCGATCGAATTGGACGCTTTGAAATGGCGGATACGGGCACGCTGTTTCTGGACGAGATCGCGAATGTTCCAATACGCCAGCAAGCAAAACTGCTGCGTGTGCTCGAAACCGGTGAGATGGAGCGTATCGGGTCTTCGCGCACACGCCAGGTGGATGTGCGGGTGCTCTCGGCCACGAATGCCGACCTGCGAGCTGCATGCGCTTCGGGAAACTTTCGTGAGGACCTTCTTTTCCGTTTAAATACGGTCGAGGTGCATATTCCACCTTTGCGAGAACGCCGGGAGGATATCCCTACTCTCTCGTCTCATTTTCTTTGCAAATGTGCTTCTCGCTATAACAAGCAATTCGACGGTTTCTCCCAGGAAGCGTTCCAGAAACTAACCAAATATGCCTGGCCAGGGAATGTTCGCGAACTGGAACATACGATCGAACGCGCCGTGATCATGTGCTCTGAAAATACTATTCAGGCTCATCACCTTGGATTGCAAGACTCGAATCGGTCCCTCGACCCTGATCTTTCAGAGGTGAGCCTAGAGGAAGTTGAGGCGCTGCTAATTACTAAGGCTCTTGCGCGGTATAGCGGCAACGTGACCCAGGCGGCGG
>Ga0209007_1000462_pt1 | contig 16140 bp, 20 predicted proteins | sample JacPinW_OM1H0_O2_FD_187961 | JGI IMG/M metagenome (GOLD analysis project Ga0209007, IMG submission 187961) | Forest soil microbial communities from Algoma, Ontario, Canada - Jack Pine, Ontario site 1_JW_OM1H0_O2 (SPAdes) (version 2) | ecosystem: Environmental > Terrestrial > Soil > Boreal... | reverse complement strand
CGCCAAATACAACCAACTTCTTCGCATAGAAGAGGAGTTAGGCTCGGCCGCCCGCTACCCGGGCCGCTCGGCTCTCGCTCGCCACTAGATTCGAAAAGGAGGTCTTTGATGCCCCGCGTCTTCCTGACGCTGCTATGCGCTGGGCCTTGTTTCTCGCTGCTGCTCGCCGTAGCGTTTTCAAATGGTGCGAGTGGCACGCCGGACCAGGACCGCACAGCCATCCAGCGCAGCGTGACAGCCTTGGCCGACGCCTGGAACAAGCACGACGCCTGGGCATTCGCGATGGCCTTTACGGAGGATGCCGACTTCACAAACGTCGTAGGCCAAAGTGCTCACGGTCGCGATGGTATCAAAGCGTTTCACGCCCCGTTCTTCGCGACCATTTTCAAGGACAGCCATCTGGTGGCAACGATCCGCGGCGTTCGATTTCTCACCGCAGACTTGGCCGCCGTGGATGTCGATTGCGAACTGACCGGCGCGAAAGCGCCTGACGGCTCGCCCCGGCCCTTCCGCAAGACTCTGATCAATTGCGTAATGGCGGGCCAGAATGACGGGTCGTGGCTCATCGAGGTCCTACACAATTCCGAACTTCCCTTACCTTCTCCCGCGAAGTAGCACCCTCGATTCTTTCATCCGCCGTCAACACCGCAAGAAATTGAAGCAGACGGGAAATGCGTGCCACCGACGCAGACGCGCTTCATTCCGTCATTTACAAGATTTTCTGAGACGGCGCTTCCAAGACTTATCTTCTGCTACCCGGATCTCCGTTCTATAATCCGCTCCGTCACACGGGGAATTCCGGCACCGCCGGAAAACGGGAGGGATTTCGATGAAACGCCAGGCACTCGTACTGATGGGGACGTTCGCACTCGCCTCCGCATCGCTGCTGGCGCAAGCACCCGCCGGCGCCGGAACGCCGGCGCAGTCATCCGCCGCCGCGCCCAGCACCGCCGATGCAATCCGCCAGTCCTACAACGTCGTCAAAAACAACTTGCTCAAAGCCGCCGACAAAATGCCCGACGACGCCTACGACTTCAAGCCCACGCCCGAGCAACGCAGCTTCGGCGGCTGGGTCGCCCACGTCGCCGACGCGCAGACCGCCGGCTGTTCCCGCGTGACGGGCAATCCCACCGGTGGCGGCGCAGCCTCGAAAACTTCGAAGGCCGACCTGGTTGCCGCGCTCAAAGATTCCTTCCAAATCTGCGATGCCGCCTACGCCGGCCTCACCGATTCAAACTCCGGCGACGTCGTCCAAAGTTTCCGCGGCGCCACCACGCGCCTAGCCTCGCTCGCCGGCAACGCAGGCCACGACAACGAATGCTACGGCGCTATGGCCGTCTACATGCGTCTCAAAGGTATCGTTCCGCCCTCGAGCGAACCGCGAACGCGTTAACGCAGTTTCGAATCGAGCATGACCGACAGGAAGATGGGACGGCGTTTTCTCGCGGCCGCGACGCTGATTGTGAGTCTGTCCGCCCTCCCGCTCTCCGGCGGCAACGAGCCCCGTCTCCGCCAGATTCCGCGCTCGGCTATGTGTGTCACCGAGGGCGCGCTCGAAGAATCGCCCAGCCAAGGCCTTTCAGCAGGCGTCCCTCTTTCGGTGAACGTGCCGAAGATGCGCGCCTACGTGAACCGCTTCACCACGCAAACCGTCGCATTGAATTTCGTTTATCTCGGTCCCACCGCAACGGAATCCGCGCTCGGCTCCGGCGAAATCCGCCGCCAGTTCGGCCTCAAACTTCGCGCGCAGGATCCTTGCAATGTGGTGTATGCCATTTGGCGCGTCGAACCCGAATCCAGGCTCGTCGTTTCCGTTAAATCGAATCCCGGCCAGCACACCAGCGCCGAATGCGCCAACCGCGGCTATCGCAATATCAAGCCGCGCCGCAGTTCGCCTGTGCCGCTGCTTCACCCGGGTGACACTCATACGCTTCGCGCGAAAATGGACGCGGATTTTCTGCGCGTTTTAGCCGATGGTACGGTTGTTTGGGAAGGGACGCTGGGCGCCGACGTTTTGAATCTCAACGGCCCGGTGGGAATCCGCTCTGATAACGTCCGGCTCCGCCTGCGGCTGGAAGCCGGTGAACCGGCGGGCGCGCATCCAGACTCCGTCGTTGCCTGCAAATCGGGGCCGTCCGAGTCGAAGTAGCCGTCGCCCCGAATTTCCGGCGGCTTCCGTGCCACCCCGGTCCGCGCGTCTAGTCCTTGTCGGATTTCAGCTTCGGCAGGTTCGGCGTCAGCTTGCGTACCACAAACTCCTGCAGAATATTCGCAGCGGCGGTGCCGGCGATCCCAATCCCCGAATTTTCAAACGTGAGCCCCACGCCGCGATCTTTCGGGGGATAGTAGGAATTGGCAATCCCGCTAGCCGCCAGCGAGCCAATCACATACGAATAGTTGAACTGCCACTTCTTGTTGTCACCTTTGCAGATCACGGCGTTGGCAATCGCATAAAGCACCCGCGACCGCGTGCTCCCGGTTCCCTTGTAGAAATATCGGGGATCCTGGTGGAAAACCGACGGAAGCAGAAAATCGCCTAGGAAAGTGGACGTCACATCCTCCGCGTAGAACGCCCCGTAACGCTGGCCATATCCGGCCGCATCCTGGCCCCAACCGCTGGGAGTGGCAACCGCTTGCTCCAGCCCCGCCACGGCGGCCGCAATCCCGAACGTTACCGGATCCACCGACGATCTCCACGCCAGTTCGAACTTTTGTTTCGTATCAAGCGGCGCCGCATCGGGTAGATAGCTCACGTAAAAGTTCGGGACGAATCCGAGCACACGCTGGTGTTCCTCTTCGTTGATCTGGATCTCCGCCAGTTCCACCTTCGGCGGCTCCACCGTCACCTTCGTCACCGGACCCGTGATTTCCAGCGTGATTGCCGGGACCGACACCATCTGACTCGGATCTAGCGTCCCCGACGATGTCACCGTCGTAAATCCGTTCGCTGAAACCGATACCTGATACGGTCCCGGCGCGATCTTGGTGAACGAATACTGTCCGTTGTCGTCCGTCTGCACGTCCGGCGCCAGCGCCTGGTCTCCGCGCGTCAGCGTAACCACCGCTCCCACCAGTGCCGCTCCGGATTTATCGACCACGGTCCCCTTAATCGTTCCGGGCGCTTGGGGATCGGGCGCCTGCTGTCCGGCCGCAGGCATCGTCTGCGGTGTTGCTGGCGCCGTCTGCGCCGCGGCAGGCCAGCCGCAGCCCAGCAGAAACAGTCCCGCGAACGCGAGCTGTCGCAGTCCCGCTTCTGAAATCGCCAAATAACGCACTGAATTTTCGGTGAAGAACTGCCGTTTGGAAGAAGTCACTCTTAGTTTATAGCGCCCCCGGTTCATTGCGGCAAGCCGCCTCTACTAAGTTGACCCGAATCACCAAATGGATGCCCGGGGCGGATGCTTGGCACCATGCCGGCGATCTGCCTCGCACACCGCTGGATGACCTGTATCGAATTCCCGCAACTATAAGGTTGCATTTAAAAAGCGCTTCCGCTAACATGCAACCCGGAGGTTGCTAATGTCCACCGACCGCATCGAAAAGAAAATTCTCCTCCGCGTCCCGCGATCCCGCGTCTGGCGCGCCCTCACCGACTCCGCCGAATTCGGTCACTGGTTCGGCGTCCGCTTCGAAGGCCCGTTCCAGCCTGGCACGCCCATTAGCGGCATCATGGTGCCCACCGCCGTCGATGCCGAGGCCGCGAAATCTCAAAAGCCATTCGAAGGCAAACCGTTCGAATTTGTAATCGACCGCATTGAGCCGGAGCGCCTGTTCTCATTCAAATGGCACCCTTTCGGCGTTGAAGAGGGTATTGACTATTCCGCTGAGCCCATGACGCTGATCGAATTCGTCCTCGAAGAGCGCGGCGCCGAAACGATGCTCACCATCACCGAATCCGGCTTCGAGCAGATCCCGCTCTACCGCCGCGCCCGCGCGTTCCAGGCTAATGAAGGCGGGTGGACCGGCGTCCTGCGCCGGATTGCAAAGCACCTCGGCCATGCGTCCTAATCGCGCGGCCGAGACCAATCTGAGAGGCGCCGCCCCGCTCTTCGCCGCACTGGGTGACCAGACGCGTCTCGCTCTCGTCGCCCGCCTCTCGGCCGGCGGCCCCCACTCGATCGCGCGCCTGACGGTCGGCTCCGCCATCACCCGCCAGGCCATCACCAAACACCTGCATGTGCTATCGGCCGCAGGGCTCGTCCGCCACACCCGCCGAGGCCGCGAACAACTCTGGCAACTGGAACCCGGCCGCCTGGAGACAGCTCACAAGTTCTTGGCGGAAATCTCCCGCCAATGGGACACCCGGCTGACCCGATTGCGCAATTTAGTCGAGAATTCGTAGCGCCGTCTCGCCGGGACGTGCTCCCGGCGGCTGCGCTGAATCTACCCCGGGCAAGCTGTGAAGGAGTGCATCCAGAATGGAGCGAAGTCGTCGCTCTGTACCAATGGATCGCGTTTGAACGCCCGCAGCCGCTTTAATTGCTCTTAATCGCCGGCCCCGCATCATTAATACTGCCCGACACCAACTCCGTCTTAATCGTAATCTTCTGCCCGGCCTTCAAACTAATATCCGTGTTGAACTCCTGGAATCCCGCCAACGCGATCTTCACGTGATGCTTCCCCGGCGCAATAATCATCGCCTTCCCGACGCCGCCAAACTCATGCGTCGTTCCCGCATAACCGTCGTCCACAAACACGGCCGCCCGGTCCGGCGTCACGTCCAATTTCACCTCCGCCGTCGCCCCCGTCGGGAACACCGCATGGGGATCCTTCTGCATGTTCACATTGATGGTGGCCGTCTTCCCCGGCTCCACAGTAATCGTCTGCGTCTGCGGAATATAACCGACCTGCCGCACGATAATTTCATGCGACCCCGGCAGCAGCAGAATTTTCTTGTCCCCCGTCAATTCCTGCACGTAGCCCAGATACTGCCCATCCACCCAAACGCCGGACGTCTTGTCGATTTTGGTCTTGCCGATAACCTGCACTTCACCGAGCAGCTTGTTCTGATCCTGCGCGCGAGCCAGCGCGGGCAATACGAAAAGCAGCGCAAGGACCAAACTCGCCGCATGGATCACTCGTCTCTCAAGCATGGTTGTCCCTCCTGAGCACGACCGTAGCAACCTTCTTCCGCCCGTGTCTCTAAGGTGTAAGCCCTACGACCTACGGATGTTTGCGCCGCACAACGTCCACACCAACAACCCCCTTGCATCGCCTCTCTCTCGTGCTACCGTAATTCGCGATGCTGCCGTACTCTGAATTGGGGTTCAGGAATCAGACGGCGCCGTCCGCACACGGGACGGTGTGCGTCGACAGGATGCGGGTGTTTTCCCCTGCTCCTCCTGTCAGGTTTTGGTCTGCTCTTTCACAGGTTTTCAGGCGCGTTTCTACGCGACAATGCTGCCGCATCGAAATCCCCGTAACTCGCTCAAAACAAAGTATCGGCGCCGCGTCGAATCGACAACAAACCGGGGGGGAAGCGGGCGCCATTTTCGGCCGATCCAGTCTCCAAGAGTCATGACCAAACGCCCGCGACCCATCGTCCTTACCGTCCTCGACGGCTGGGGCTACCGCGCCGAAACCAAGGGCAACGCCATTGCCCTCGCCCGCAAGCCGAACTACGACCGCCTGCTCAAGGATTTTCCCCACACGCTGATCCACACCTCCGGCCCGTTCGTCGGCCTGCCCGACGGCCAGATGGGCAATAGCGAAGTCGGCCACCTCAACATCGGCGCCGGCCGCATCGTGCAGATGGACATCACCCGCGTCGATCGGCTGATCGCCAGCGGCGAATTTTTCCGCCAGCCCCTCCTGCTCCAGGCCATGGAGCGCGGACGCACGCATCAGCTTCACATCCTGGGCCTGGCCAGCGATGGTGGCGTGCACTCCCATCTCGAGCATCTCTACGCGCTGCTCCGCATGGCCCGCGAAAACAAGGTCGAAAAAGTTTTCGTCCACTGTTTCATGGACGGCCGCGACACGCCGCCTGAGAGCGGCATCGATTTCCTCCGCGCCATCGAGCAACAGATGCGCGAATTCGGCGTCGGCCAGATCGCCAGCGTCAGCGGCCGTTATTACGCGATGGATCGCGACAATCGCTGGGAGCGCGTCGAAAAAGCCTATCGCGCGATGGTCCATGGCGATTCCGAATCGAAATTCTCCGATCCCGTCGCCGCCCTGCGCGCGAGCTACGAAAAGGGAGTCACCGACGAATTCGTAGTTCCCGCTGTCATCACCACGCAGGCCGCCGCCGGCAAATCTGCTGCGCCTCGCGGGGTGATTCGCGACGACGATGCCGTCATCTTCTTCAATTACCGCGCCGACCGCGCCCGCCAGATGACCCGCGCGCTCGTCGAACCCGGCTTCAAGGAATTTTCCGACCCGAAGCGTCCCCCCCACCTCGTCTACGTCGGCATGACGCAGTACGAAAAGTCCTGGCCCTGGCTGAAATATCTGATCGCGCCAGAAAAGCTCGAACACATCCTCGCGAACGTGTTCGCAGAGCTTCAGTACAAGAATCTACGCGTGGCGGAGACCGAAAAATACGCGCACGTCACATATTTCTTCAACGGCGGCATCGAGAAACCGTTCGGAGGCGAGGAGCGCGCGCTGGTGCCGTCGCCCAAAGTGCCGACCTACGACCTCAAGCCGGAAATGTCCGCCGCCGGCGTTGCCGACACGGTGATCCACGCCATCGAAAAAGGCGACTTCGACGCCATCATCATGAATTTCGCCAATGCCGACATGGTGGGCCACTCCGGCAAGCTCGAAGCCACCATCAAAGCCGTTGAAACCGTCGACGAACAACTCGGCAGAATCTATCAAGCGCTGAAGCCGCGCGGCGGCGCATGGGTCATCACCGCGGATCACGGCAACGCCGAAACCATGCTCGATCCCGTCACCGGCGGCCCGCACACGTACCACACCACGAATCCCGTTCCGTTCATTTTAGTCAGCGAAGACGGTCGGCCGCAGTTGCAATCCGGCGGCTCGCTGAGGGATATTGCTCCCACGATGCTCGGCGTGCTGGGATTAGACGAGCCGCGCGAAATGACCGGCCGCGATCTTCGGGGGAGCGGCCAGTGAGACAGTCACTCTCGAGCGCCTTTGCAATCAGGCATCGCGAGTCTGCGCAGCGCCGCGACCCGGCAACGAAAATCGGTTCGCTCGTCGTTACCGATAACCCGATCGGCGCGGTGCTTTCGATCGGCATGTTCATCATCGTTTGGAGCGCCCTTCCCGTCGTCCGCTCGTTTCTCGTCGCGGCGATCGGGCTTGGCGTCATTTACAGCGCTGCCTTATGGGTGAGGCGGCGCTAACGCGGAAATGCAAGAGCCGCTTCCGCTGCAGTAAAAAATTTAGGGGGGATAGATGGCTGCTGAGCCAGTCACCGGAGAATTGAATGTTTTCGCGTCCGCAGAGGCCCGCTTTGAAATCGCCGCCAAGAAGCTGGGACTCGAGCAGGGCGTCTACCGCTTCTTGAAATGTCCCGAGCGCGAAATCACCTGTTACATTCCGGTCGCGCTCGACAATGGCAAGCTCGAGGTTTTCACCGGCTACCGGGTCTTGCATTCGACCGTCCGCGGGCCCGGCAAAGGTGGCATTCGCTTTGCGCCCGATGTCTCGATCGATGAAGTGCGCGCGCTCGCCGCGTGGATGACCTGGAAATGCGCGGTCGTGGACATTCCTTTCGGCGGCGCCAAGGGCGGAGTTATCTGCGACCCGTCGAAACTTTCCAAGGCGGAGCTCGAGCGCGTCACCCGCCGCTACACCGCCGCCCTTTCCGACTGGCTCGGCCCGGAGCGCGACATTCCCGCGCCCGATATCGGCACAAACGAACAGACCATGGCCTGGGTGATGGACACTTACTCGATGCACGTCCGCCAGGCCACTACCGCGGTCGTCACCGGCAAACCGCTCGAACTCGGCGGTTCGCGCGGACGCCGCGAAGCCACCGGCCGCGGCGTGATGATGTGCTGTGACAAGGCCCTCACGAAACTCAGGATGAAGCGCGAAGGCACGCGGGTGATCATTCAGGGTTTCGGAAACGTCGGTTCGCAGGGCGCGCTGCTGATGCACGCCGCCGGCTACGAGATTATCGGCGCGGCGGATATTCACGGCGGGCTTTACAACGAGAAAGGAATCGACGTCCCGAAGCTTTACGAATGGGTCTATGTCCAGAAAAAGCCGCTCCCGGAATTTCCCGGCGGGGGCGAAAAAATGTCCGCGCAGGAAGTTTTGTTTCGCCCGACCGACATTTTGGTTCCCGCCGCCACGGAAAATCAGATCACCACGAAAAATGCGGACCGCGTGGATTGCAGAATCTTGTGTGAAGGCGCGAACGGCCCCACGACCTCGCACGCCGACGCGATCATTGAAAAAAAGGGAATCTTTGTGATTCCTGATATTCTCGGCAACGCAGGCGGCGTCACCGTCAGCTACTTCGAGTGGGTACAGGATCGCCAGGGATTTTTCTGGCGTGAAAATGAAGTTAACGAACGGTTACAGGACGTGATGGATCAGAGTTTCGATCAAGTCGTCCGCTATGCCGAGATGCATGGCGTCAACAATCGTATTGCCGCCTACATCATGGCGATTGACCGCGTCGCTCGCGCCTTGAAATTGAGGGGGTTTTATGCATAAACTACGCCCCTCTTTGGCGGGGTCGCGGAGGCGGTCATGCAACCTGAGTCGATCTCTTACGGGGCGGTAAAGACGGAAGCACAGCATCGCCGCGATATCTGCGCTGTAGGCCGCTGGATTCACGACCGCGGTTTCGTCGCTTCCACCGACGGAAACATTTCCGTGCGCCTGGGCCCGGATCGCATCCTGCTCACTCCCACTTCGATGAGCAAGGCGATGATGAATCCGGAAGATCTCGTCATCATCGATCTCGAAGGCAAGCGCGTCAGCGGTTTGCGCAAGCCTTCCACCGAGCTCGGCATGCATCTTCGGGTTTACCGACTGCGCCCGGATATCAACGCCGTCTGCCACGCGCATCCACCCACGGCCACCGGCTACGCCGCCGCGGGAATTCCGCTGGATAAGCCAATTCTTTGTGAACTCGTAATCGCGCTGGGCTCGATTCCCGTGGCGCGCTACGCCACGCCGGGCACGTCCGAGCTGGGCGCTTCGATCGAGCCTTTCGTTCACGATCACGACGCGATTCTGATGGCCAATCACGGCGTGGTGACCTACGGGCCGGATCTGCTCACCGCGTTTCTGCGCATGGAGACGACCGAGCATTTCGCGCAGGTTTCCCTCGTCACCGAGCGCCTGGGGAAGCAGGTCGTTCTTTCCGGTGCGGATGTGGAAAAGCTGGTAGCCGCACGCGCCCGCTATTGCGCTGGCGCGCAGCCCGAAGCCGAGGTCGCGCACGAGCGCGCCGCGAATTCGGATCTTACGGAAGCTGGAAGCGTCACACTCTCTCGGCGCGAACTGGAATCGCTGATCGATGAAGCCGTACGCAGGGACCGCTCGACTCGAAGAAACACGGCGGGCGCCTAGAACGAAAGCACCCGCCGGTTCTCCCCGGGAACATCCGCAGCCAAATCGCTAGCTAATCGAAACGTAGCGCATCTTGCCGTTAAAATGAATTTCCGTCACTTGATTGTCGTTGGTCACGATGTTGGAAGATTTTGGCTTTGACGCTTCGTCTTTCCATGTCACCGGCGCTTCGGCTACGACCTTGCCGTTGAGCGTGACGGTCACTTTGGCGTCGTCCGCCGAGACGTGATAGGTGCCCGGCGCCAGTTGCTTGCCGGCCAGTATGACCGAGCTGAGAATGTCCACGTCTGTGTTGGTGGCTTTGCCGTTTTTCCCTGCGTCGCGTGCCGCGAGCGGCATGGCGACGAGCAGGGCGGCTAGAATGGGCACGAACAAATTCAATCCACGTCGGGAAATCATTTTTTCCTCCAGAAGTAAAACACCCCTTGCAATCTGTTTAGACGCGACCGTGTTCACGAGGAAAGCAATTCATCGTGTGATTCATCACTTTTTTCGACGGGCCAATTTGGATTTCCCTTGCGGAGTAAAAATGCAACCGCATCCGAATTTTCGTAGGCATGCGCACAAATTGTCAGCGTGTCAGTTTGCGACACCGCGTAACTCTCGAATTCCCGTTGAATTGACACACCCGTGCCCCTAACCGATAATCGCTCGACATGATTGGTTCCCTCCGCGGCAAGCTCATCGACAAGCGTCCGAACGCAGTTCTAGTGGACGTGGGCGGAGTGGGCTACCAGGTACAGATCCCTCTTTCCACGTTCGCCGCGCTCGGCGCGCTCGATAGCGAAACGACGCTACTGATACATACGCATGTGCGCGAGGATCAGTTCAATCTCTTCGGATTCTTCTCCGTTCGTGAAAAACGATGTTTCGAGCTGCTGATTTCGGCGTCGGGCGTGGGACCGTCGCTCGCGCTGAAGATTTTATCCGGCATGGGCGTCGAGGAACTGGTGCCTGCGATCCGCAAGGGCGATCTGGCGCAGCTGGTACGCATTCCGGGCGTGGGCAAAAAGACGGCGGAGCGAATCGTAGTGGAATTGCGCGACAAGCTGGCCGCGGTGGACGTGCCGGAAACGGGCAAGCCGGCCACGCGCACGCAGCTGGAGTCGGATGTGTCGTCGGCGCTCGTGAACCTGGGCTACGATGAGCGCTTGGTCGAGCGCGCGATCGAGCAAGCGCGCGCGGCGGGCGGCGCCGATTTTGAAAAGCTGCTGCGCGATTCGCTGCAGATTCTGGGAAACTCCGCGATGCAGAAAAGCGCGCGGGCGTCAGGCGGCGGGGATCGGCGAGTTTGAGGAGCGATAGATGCCGGAGCCGAAAAGAGCGGCAGACAATTCGAATCGCGTAGTTTCCGGCCGCGCGTACGATGAGGACGCGCGGATCGAAGCCAGCGTGCGCCCGGCGAATTTCGGCGATTACATCGGTCAGGAGCGCGTGAAGGAAAATCTGCAGATCGCCGTGGAAGCAGCGCGCGCGCGCGGCGAAGCGCTCGATCACGTGCTGCTCTACGGTCCGCCGGGACTTGGCAAGACGACGCTGGCGCAAATTCTGGCGAACGAAATGGGTTCCTCGATCAAGATCAGCTCCGGCCCGCTGCTGGAGAAAAAAGGCGACCTCACCGCCGTACTCACGACGCTGGATCCCAGCGATTTCCTGTTTCTCGACGAGATTCACCGCCTGCAGCCGGCGCTCGAGGAAATTCTCTATCCCGCGATGGAGGATTTTCGCGTGGACCTGATTATCGGACAGGGGCCGGGCGCGCGCGTGCATCCGTATCAGCTGAATAAGTTCACGCTGGTCGGCGCGACTACGCGCGCGGGGCTGATCATGGCGCCGCTGCGCTCGCGATTCGGCATCGTGCACCGGCTGGAGTTTTATACGCCGGAGGATTTGCAGCGCATCGTGGCGCGCTCCGCGAAAATTCTGGGCATCCAGATGGACGAAGGTGGTGGCGCGGAAATTGCGCGGCGCAGCCGAGGCACTCCGCGCGTGGCGAACCGCCTGCTGCGGCGTGTCCGTGATTTCGCTGAAGTTCGCGCGCAAGGCCACATCACGCTCGACGTGGCGCGCGATGCGCTGGCCATGCTGCGCGTGGACGAGCACGGCCTCGACGAGGTAGACCGCAACCTGATGCTGACGATCATGGAGAAATATTCCGGCGGGCCGGTCGGTCTGAACACCATCGCCGCGTCGCTGAGCGAGGAAGAGGACGCCATCGAGGAAATCTACGAGCCCTACCTGATGCAGCTCGGCCTGCTCGACCGCACCCCGCGCGGCCGCGTGGCCACCGCGCTGGCCTACAAACATTTCGGCAAACCTGAGCCGAAGCGCCAACCCGGCCTCTTCTGATCGGGGTGGAAGATGACGCCCGCGAAAGCAAAGCCCACAAAGTCAAAGCCTTCGAAATCCCCTTTGGTGGCGGACCCACAGCCAGAGATCGATTCGTTTCTTGCGAAATTCACGCCGCAGGTCGAAAAGCTCGGCCGCGCGGCGCTGGCGAAGATGAGGAAGCGGCTGCCGAACGCGATCGAGTTCGTCTACGACAATTACAACGCGCTGGTCTTCGGCTTCGGGCCGAACGAACGGCCGTCGGACGCGATATTTTCAATCGCGCTGTTTTCCGACCATGCGGCGCTGTGCTTTCTGCAGGGCGCGAAACTGCCTGATCTGCACAAGCGCCTCCGCGGAAGCGGCAATTTGGTGCGCAACGTGCGAGTCGACGACGTGAAAGTGCTCGATGATCCGCAGGTGATCACGCTGATGGACGAAGCGTTGAAGCGCGCGAGAGTGCGCATGGACCCAAAGCAGAAACGAAAACTTGTGATCCGTGCAGTCTCGGCTAAGCAGCGCCCGCGCCGGCCGGCGAGCAAGTAATTATCGACGCGGCGAATGGAGCTTGATCGCGACTGCTTTCGCGTAGTTCGCGAAATCCGGGTCTGTCGAAAAAATGGACCAGCCTCGGCGCATTGCGACCGCGCAAATTAAAATACCCACCACCGAGACGACGATTCCCCCTGGACCTGCATTCGTTGCTCGCCCAAGCGGCGGCCACGTGGTCGGAGATGCCGACGGGTTCGTAGAGAAATCACGAAAGAACTACTCGCAGTCCTTCAAACTGCTCGGGGCGTTTGATTCCAGACAGAAGTTCCTGCCGAATGACTCCGACGATTTTCGCGCGCCCTTCCTGGATCGGTTCCTCTCACTCGGATACTGCGGCTTTTTCGGCTGCGCTCGGATCCTGATGCTTCCGGCGGATCGCGAGGGATCATGCGGACGTATCAACAAGAACGTTCACAGACGTTGGACGGCGCTCGCGCCAGTGGTCGTAACGTTCATCGTATTCGATCTACCCGAACAGATTGAGAATGTCTTGCTGATTCCTGTGTGCGATATGATGCGTAATGCAAAGTGTGCCAGCGTGTGTAGCTCAGGCCTTCCTTTAATTCGCGGACATCTCACACAGTTTGATGACCGTGTTCCAGTTACGCGTTGTAGTGCGCTGCTTTAGGACCTTTTCAAGGCTATAGAGCTTGGCGTTGGCGAAGCCGTCCGGACAGTGGATGTAAAGCTCGCGTCCCGCGTGGTGGAAACGCTCGCGGCCGATTTCGAGCGCGCTGAGAGCTGCCAGCGCGGGCTTGGCCGGCGACTGCTCGAGAAACGTGACGGCAAGCCGGGCGGTGTCGATCCCTTGTTCCTTCAGGAACGGATTGCCGGCGAGCAACTTATTCATTTCCGCAGCTGTGCGGACGATTACCGATACCGGCAGGCGCGATTCGCCGGCGAACTTTTTCTCGAGCTTTGCTTCCCACTCAGCTGCGGGACCAGCGGCTTCGAACACGACGTTGCCGCTCTGCACGTAGGTGCGCGGATTTTCAGCGCCGAGCTTAGCGCATATTTCGCGGAGGCGGTCCATCTTGAGCATGTTTCCGCCGACGTTCACTCCGCGCAGCAGAGCAATCAGTGCGGGCATCTTGGCTCCTTCGAGAGAGTCTCAGGCTCCGTCGGGCTGCGGTTGGGGCCCGGCCGCGGTGAACGCCAATCCTACCGCGATGCCACAGATATTTCGAGGAAACGGTGAATAGCGATGATTCAGGTGCGCTGTGCCTGCGCGATTAGCATCACGATCGCGAGCGTGATGCCCGCGTAGCGGTAGGCGTTGCGCTCGATGTGTAGCCAAGTGCAACTCACTCCCAGGATGAAGACGCCGGCGCCGAAGATGGCTACGTTTGCTCCGAAATAGGTTGCCAGCAGCGCGCCGAGCGCCGCGCCGATCAGGCGTTGCTTTGAATTGGTCCAGGCGGCGCCCCGCGTAGATTGCATGATGATCAGGGTGGTGACGCCAGCCCAGTAAGATTCGGGCAGAGGCACCATGCGCGCTACTAACAGCCAGATGACGACGGCGACCGCGGTCCTGACGGAATGAATGATTTCCCGTTCATCGGCTCGCAGCCACTTTAGAAATTTCGAATCCGGCATGGGCGCCGGGATATTTTATCCCTAGGCACGAACTTCGCGGCTGGCGAGTGGACCTCACGCAGGAATCAACACCTTTGAGCCTGCAGAGGCTAGAATATCCGTTTGCTCATGAGCACTGTGTACATCTCATTGGGATCGAATCTCGGAGACCGAGCTGAAAATATCTCGCGGGCTGTCCGTGCGCTGACGGCGCGCGGCGTGCGCGTGTCGCGGCAGTCATTGCTCTATGAAACGGAGCCGGTGGACGTGCGCGACGGCGGATGGTTCCTGAATGGCGTCGTCCAGGCGGAAACGCAGATGAAGCCGCAGCAGTTGATGCAGACGCTGTTGATTATCGAGCGGTCTCTCGGCCGGCAGCGGCGTCGCGGGGCGTCGCCCGATGCGCCGAAGGAATCGCGAACAATGGATATGGATGTGCTGCTGTTCGGCGCGGATGTGATCGACGAGCGAGATCTGCAGATTCCGCATCCGCGGATGGCGGAGCGCAAATTCGTTCTCGTGCCGCTGGCGGAAATCGCCGGCGGCGTGGAGCATCCGGTGCTGAAGAAGACTGTGGCCGAGCTGCTCGACGCAACACCGGACCAGGCCGCGGTCCGGCGTTGGGAGCCGCCGGCGGGTCAGTCGACGTAGCGCGGACGCACGTCGCTGTCGCCGTGCAGGACGCGGAGCCAGTGCAATGTGAAGGGCTTGGGGTCGAGCGCGTCGAGTTCGATTTCGGCCAGGCGCCCTTCGGCCTGTTTGCGCCAGCGATAAACGCCGGGTTCGGATTCTTCCTCGATGTGGCCGGTGGCGGGACGCAGGAAATCGCGGGCGTCGTCGAGCGCGGCGGAGCGAAGGACTCGCGGCCGCGTCATCGCTTCGACCACGTAACTGCGCAGAAGCTTCGGCCAGTAGGCTTCGAAGAGCTGCGAGGAAGCGAAGACGTCGCTCCAGGCGACTTCGGGGCCGAAAGCCACGACGACTCCGACCACGCGCTCGCCCTTCAGGCCGGAAGTTTCCCGCGCAAATCGCCGCTGGATTTCTTCCGTGAATGTATCCACTGACGCGCCGATCGGCGACTGCTGATAAATCTTCTGATAATCCTGCGTGCCGGATTGCGCGATGGCGCCGGATACCGCGCTGCGCGTGATTGCCGGCGCGGGGGCCTGCACGATCACCGTCTCGGTTTGAGTCCCCGGCGTTGCTCCGCCTGCGCCGGCCGAAGAATTTCTGGACTCGAAAGGCAGAGCTTGCGTAGCGCTTCCGACGGCGTCCGCTTCGCCCCGCACGGCGGCCCAGACTTCGACTTGATTTTGATCCACGGCGGCTTTGTCGCGCACGCTGGGATGGACCATCGTTTCGGCGGCGGAGAATTGCACGGCCCCGGGCGTCCAGCGTCCGTGCTCGACGCAGAAGACGTCGAGAGGCAGCGGAGCGGCGCCGATGGGCACGATGCGGTCCTTGCCGATGATGCGGTCCTGTTTGCCGCCGGAGACGACTTCGCCGGCGAGCAGAATCAGCGGACGCTTGCCGCGATTGATCAGCACGAGCTGGTTGACCTGCGGGCCAAGCTGGTAGTTCGGCACGACGGCGCCGTCGCGCATACGGCGCATTTCGGCGCCCTGTTCGGTGATGACAGCCTCGCCCGAAGCCAGTGCTTCGTCGAGCGTGGCGAACTGGCTGGTGTCCACCTCTCGCGCGGCGAGGACCGGGAAGATGGTGAGATTTTCGTACGATACGGGATTCGCAAGGCGCCAACCGTTTTGCGCGACCTGTGGATCTCCGCCTGAGGCGCTTCCGGCAGCGCTGGCGCAGAAGTTGAATCTGGCGGCGAGGGCTGCTCCGGTTAGAACCACGATTGTGACGAGAAGGGTCCCGAATATTTTCCGCTGGGTGATTTGCATGATGTCTCCTCGACGGTCCGCGACGGATGAGTGCACGAGGCTAGGCGGGCGTCAGAGTGAGAACGGACGAGTTACGATTCCTTGCACATTTCTTGCTGGGATGTTTGGGACGGTTAGAGCCGGTGCTGGCGATCCGAACCTAAGCGGAGGCTAGGCGCGGCCGCCGCGGTCCTTCAAATCAGCGAGTTCTTTTTCGCGCCTCTTGCGGCCTTCCTCTTCTTCGCGCTCGTATTCGACCATTTCTTCGTCGGTCATCTGGTAGTCCTCGCGGCTT
>Ga0209007_1000461_pt1 | contig 16144 bp, 12 predicted proteins | sample JacPinW_OM1H0_O2_FD_187961 | JGI IMG/M metagenome (GOLD analysis project Ga0209007, IMG submission 187961) | Forest soil microbial communities from Algoma, Ontario, Canada - Jack Pine, Ontario site 1_JW_OM1H0_O2 (SPAdes) (version 2) | ecosystem: Environmental > Terrestrial > Soil > Boreal... | reverse complement strand
AGCGGGGCAGCAAGCCTTGAAGGGCCGCGCGCACGGTCTTGCGTCGCACCGACTCGCGGTCGCCTCGAAATCGTCTCAAGGCTGTTGCAACGCGAATGACGCCACTGAGGCGCGTGGCCCAACCCAGCCAAACAGTGCCCACGGGCTTCCCCGGAACGGCGCCGCCCGGGCCCGCGATGCCCGTTACCGCCACAGCAACTTGCGCCTTACTGCGGCGAAGCGCGCCGGCCGCCATGGCGCGAACAGTCGCTTCACTGACCGCTCCGTGCCGCTTTAAAACCGCGCGTGGTACGCCGAGTCGGCGCACCTTGGACTCGTCGCTGTAGGTGATAAATCCCTCCGAGAACCAACATGAGCTGCCGGGAATATCGGTTAGCGCCTTGGCAATCCAGCCGCCCGTGCAAGATTCCGCTGTCGCAGCATGGCGCCGTGCTTTAAGCAAGTGTCGGCCAACCCTTTCGGCAAGACGTTTTAATTGCACGTCGCTCTCTGTCATGGGAAGGAGTGTACTGGTTTAGAATTCCCTATGGTTTCTCATGATTGATCCCGAAGAGAAAGTAAATCACACGCCCATGATGCAGCAGTATTTGCGCATCAAGGCGCAGCACCCGGACGTGCTGCTGTTCTATCGCATGGGTGATTTCTACGAGATGTTCTACGACGATGCGCGCCGCGCTGCGCAACTTCTCGACATTGCATTGACTCAGCGCGGCGCATCCGGCGGCGCGCCGATTCCCATGGCCGGCGTGCCGGTCGTGACCTTGGATGGCTACCTGGCCAAATTGGTGCGCAAGGGCCAATCGGTGGCGATTTGCGAGCAGCGCGGCGAGCCGGGGAAAACCAAGGGACCCATGGATCGCGAGGTGGTGCGCATCGTCACGCCCGGCACCCTCACCGACGAGGCGCTCTTGGAGGAGCGGCGGGACACCCTTTTGGCCAGTGTCTGCGGACAGGACGGCCGCTACGGGCTTGCCTGGCTCGACCTATCGGCGGGGCGTTTCAGTGTGATGGAACTCGCCAATCTCACCGCTCTTGAGGCCGAAGTTGAGCGGCTGCGGCCCGCGGAGATCCTGGCTCCAGATGGCGCACAGCCCGCCTTGGCCCACGCCTCCGGCGAGGACCGGCCCTGGCGGGCTCGGGCGCCCTGGCACTTCGAGATTGACTCGGCCACACGAGCGCTGACCGAACAGTTCCGTACCCGCGACCTGGCCGGCTTCGGCTGCGCGGATAAACCACTGGCCATTGCGGCCGCCGGCGCCTTGCTGGCCTATGTGCGTGAAACGCAAAAATCCGCGCTGCCGCATCTGCTGTCGATCACGACTGAAGAACGAGATGCCGCGCTTATCATGGACCCGGCTACGCGCCGCAATCTCGAGCTCGATGAGAGCATTACCGGTACGGACGAATTCACGCTCGCGGGTGTTTTCGATCGCACGACGACCGCCATGGGCGGTCGATTGCTGCGTCGTTGGCTGCATCGACCGCTGCGGGATCGCGACATCTTGCGTGCACGCTACCACGCAGTCGCGACCCTCATCGACCAAGATCAACACGCCGCCATCGCCGAAGGACTGGCGGCAGTGGGTGATTTGGAAAGGGTATTGGCCAGAATCGCCCTGCGCTCCGCGCGGCCTCGCGATCTGGTGCAGTTGCGCGCGGCGCTCGGCGCCTTGCCGTCACTGCGGCGCATTCTTATCGCCGCACCGTCTCCCCTGCTGCAGCGGCTCACACTCAGCATCAACGATCATCATGAAGAGCATTCGCTGCTTCACCGCGCGATTAACGAGGCGCCTCCGCACTACCTTCGCGAAGGCGGCGTGATTGCTCCCGGGTTCGACCCGGAATTGGATGAACTGCGCGCGCTCGGCAGCAATACCGAACAATTCCTGATCGACCTCGAACAGCGAGAACGCGAACGCAGCGGTCTCTCGAGTTTGAAACTCGGTTTCAACCGGATACAAGGGTTTTTCATCGAGGTGAACCGCAGTCAAGCCGACAAAGTCCCGGCCGAGTACCTGCGCCGGCAAACAGTCAAATCGGCCGAACGATTTATTACACCGGAATTGAAGTCCTTCGAGGATAAAGTCTTAGGAGCGCGCGAGCGTGCTCAGGCGCGGGAACGGACGCTCTACGAAGCATTGCTGGACCAGCTCTCCGGAAATCTACCCGCGCTGCAAGGGAGCGCTACCGCGATCGCGGAAGTCGATGTCTTGAGCTGCTTCGCGGAGCGTGCGACGACGCTTCAGTGTGCACAGCCGGAGCTGGTCGACGAACCCATGTTGCGCATTGACGCCGGGCGCCATCCGGTGGTCGAACGCGCGGGACGCGAACCCTTTATCCCCAATGATCTGCGCTTTCACGATTCGCGCCGCATGCTGATCATTACCGGTCCCAACATGGGCGGGAAAAGCACCTATATGCGCCAGACGGCGCTGATCGTGATTCTCGCGCACGTCGGCTGCTTTGTGCCTGCGCGGCGCGCGATCTTAGGTCCCCTGGATCGCATCTTCACGCGCATCGGCGCCTCCGACGACCTGGCGGGCGGGCGCTCCACCTTCATGCTCGAAATGACCGAAACCGCCAACATTTTGAACAATGCCACCGACCAGAGCCTGGTGCTCATGGACGAAGTCGGCCGAGGCACCAGCACATTCGACGGGCTCTCCCTCGCCTGGGCCTGTGCCGCCTTCATTGCCGCTAAAATCCGCGCCTTCACCCTATTTGCCACGCATTACTTCGAACTGACCAGCCTCGCGAGCGAGGCACCGGGCGTGGCCAATGTCCATGTCGAAGCCGTCGAGCATGGCGAGCAGCTGGTGTTCCTACACAGCGTCAAGGAAGGCCCCGCCAACCAGAGTTATGGCTTACAGGTGGCCGCGCTGGCGGGAATCCCCAAGTCTGTTACGACGCAGGCGCGGCGCTACCTGACTGAACTGGAGCGGGAGCGAGATGCCCTGCGAAGCCATAACTCGCCCCAAGGCGAATTAGCCCTATTCGCGCCCACGGCCGCGCCGGTTGCAGAATCGGCCGCCTTGGAGGCGCTGCGCGCGGTAGACCCCAACACCTTGAGCCCGCGCGACGCGCTGGATCTGCTATTCCGTTTGAAAAGCCTGGATCGCGAAGCTAACGGATAAAGCATCCATCGTTCAAGAACGCCGCGGTTTGCCGCGCGACCACCGAAGAAAACGGCAGAGCCGTGTGGCTGATCCTCAAGACCAGGTGCTCCAATATGCCTGGCAGTCGCGTCTCCTCCACGAAGACGGTGCCATCGCTGGGTGCGCCGTGTACGCCCACCAGCCTTCCCAAGCCGATTCCCACGCTGCCTGCGATCACGCCCAGTTCGCGCTGCCCCATCCAACGGCGTTGACGCTCGGTGAGCAATTCCTCGTGCACGCCCCTTCCCATGATTTTCTTGCCGAATGGCAGACGCGCCAGATTCTGCGCAGCGCGGCTGCCATTCAGCGGCGAACCCAAGAGCACGATTCGCCCTGGCGGCAGCTGCACGCGATTGGCGTTCTCGAACAGCTTCAATATCACCAAGCCGCCCAGGCTATGGCCTACCAAGTGCAGCGTCTCGGCGCGCTGCTGCGCCAAGAATTTTCCGAGTGCCTGCGCACTGTCGCTGATGTTCGACGTCACCGATGGGTAGGAGAATGCGCGGGTCTTCGCGTTCAACTCCCTGGACAGCCGTCTGAGCAGAATGCCGGCCTCGTTGCCGGTCAGCCATAGCCCATGCACGTACACAACCAGCGTGCTCATGGCATCGGGATCTACAGGCGCAGTTCGGCAATGACCGCACGATTCGTGCTGGACGATGCCGTTTCCATCGCATCGCCGGCCGAGACCCAACGGAACTGCACATGCTCCGCGTCGCTTAAAACCACCGGCACGCGGCCCTGCAACCGCAAGGAGAAAGCATGTTCGAGATTCTGCGTAACCCCCGGGGCGTACACCTTGCCGAAGGCCGGCAAAATCTCGTACACCTGCGTCCATTGTAAATTGACCAGCACGCCTTGCCTGATCCCGGTTTCCTCAATCACTTCGCGTCGTGCAGCTGCATCCGCGGGTTCGCCCCACTCCATACTCCCAGTAACCGATTGCCAAAACCCGGGCGGACGGCGCCGCTCGAGCAGCAAAAATTCTCCGCCTTGCGTGTGGATCACGATCAAGACGGATTCGGGCCGGCGAAAGTGCTGCAAGATCACTCGATCTTGGGAGGGGTTCGCACGCGAATGTGCAGCTCTCTGAGTTGCGTTTCGCTGACTTCAGTCGGCGCATCCATCAACAGGTCGGCTGCCGTCTGGGTCTTGGGGAACGCGATCACGTCACGGATGCTGTCCGCGCCCGCCATCAACATCGCCAAGCGATCAAGGCCGAAGGCGATTCCGCCGTGCGGCGGCGCGCCGTACTTGAGCGCGTCGAGCAAGAATCCGAATTGCACGCGGGCCTCCTCAGCGGATATGCCCAACAAATCGAACACCACAGACTGCAGTTCTTGGTTATGGATGCGGACCGATCCGCCGCCGATCTCCGAGCCGTTCAACACCATGTCGTAGGCTTTGGCAGTCGCTTCCCCCGGACTTGCGGCGAGAGCCTCATAATCTAGGTTGGCCGGACTGGTAAAAGGATGATGCATGGCCTGCCACCGCTTGGCATCCTCGTCCCATTCGAACATCGGAAAATCGACTACCCACAGAGGGCGCCAACCCGCGGCGACCATCTTCAGATCCTGGCCCACCTTTAGGCGCAGTGCGCCCAACGCATCGCTCACGATCTTGCCGCTGTCCGCGCCAAAGAAAATCAAATCGCCATCTTTAGCCGCGGTGCGCTGCATGATGCCGCTGACGGCCGAATCGCTCAGGAACTTCAAGATCGGCGACTGCAAGCCCTCGCGCCCCTTGGCAAGCTCGTTGACTTTGACGTAGGCCAGACCCTTCGCGCCATAGCGCGCCACATACGCGGTGTAGTCGTCGATTTCTTTGCGCGACAGCTTGCCGCCCTGAGGCACGCACAGCGCCGTCACCCGACCGCGAGGATCGGCGGCAGGGCCTGCGAACACCTTGAAATCGCAGCCTTTGACCAGGTCAGCGACATCCACCAACTCCAACGGCACGCGCAAATCCGGCTTGTCGGACCCATACCGGCGCATCGCCTCCGCGTAGCTCATCCGCGGCATCGGACTCGGCAGTTCCACCCCCAAGACTTGCTTGAAGAGATGATGGATCAGACCTTCCATCAAGCGCTGAATCTCGGCCTGATCCAAGAAGGAGGTCTCGATGTCGAGCTGGGTAAATTCCGGCTGACGATCGGCGCGCAGATCCTCGTCGCGGAAGCAACGCACGATCTGATAGTAACGGTCGAATCCAGAAATCATCAGCAATTGCTTGTAGATTTGCGGCGACTGCGGCAGCGCAAAGAACTTGCCGGCGTGGGTGCGGCTCGGCACCAAATAGTCGCGGGCGCCCTCCGGCGTCGCCTTGGATAACATCGGCGTCTCAATGTCGACAAATCCCGCCTCGTCCAGATAATGGCGCATCGCGCGCGTGATCCGGTGGCGCAGCAGCAATCGTTCGCGCATCTCTTCGCGGCGCAGGTCCAGATAGCGGAAGCGCAATCGAACTTCCTCGCTCACCGTCTCGTCGAGCTGAAACGGCAGCGGCTCGGAGCGATTCAGAATCTCCAGTTCCTGACACAACACTTCGATCTGCCCGGATTTGAGATTGGGGTTGGCGGTGCCCGGCGGGCGGGCGCGCACCAGCCCGGTGACCTTGAGTACATATTCATTGCGCACGCGCTCGGCCGAGGCAAACACGGCGGCTTTGTCCGGATCGAATACGATTTGCAGCAGTCCTTCGCGATCGCGCAAATCGACGAAAATGACGCCGCCATGATCGCGGCGGCGATGGGCCCAGCCGGCCACGGTGACGGACTTTCCGATCGATGACTCATCGACTCGGCCGCAATAATGAGTGCGCATAAGCAGGAGCAACCAAAAAGGGGAAGCGCGCGATGCTAAGGCTTGAGGCCCGCTCGGGCAAGTGCTTTAGCGCCGGCGTTTGACCTTGATGGGTTTGCGCTTGGAACGCGCCGCGCTCCTCGCCCCGCCCTTTCCCGAGGCCGGTTTCGATGTGGCGCTGCTCGAGGACTTATCCGCAGGCTTGTCGGCCGGCTTCTCCTTGGCGGAGGGTGATTCCTTTGCGGCGGCATCCGCCTTGGTCTCGCCGGACTTCGCGTCCTTGCCATCCTTGCCCTTCTCGTCCTTGCCCTTCTCATCCTTGGCCTTCGTATCGGCCTCCTTCGTCTCCTTGGGCGCATCCTCGGGCCGGTCTGCCAAATTGCGTTGGTTGTCTTTGTCGCCTTTAAAATCGGTTTCGTACCAGCCGCCGCCTTTGAGCCTGAACACGGGTGCCGACATCAGCCGGGTCAGCTGCGACTTACCGCAATGCGGGCATTTCTTGAGCGTTGGGTCGCTGACTTTCTGCATGGCCTCCAACTCGTGGCCGCAGCTCTTACACTGATACTCGTAAAAAGGCATGGAATTCCTCTTATGGGGACTAGCGCCGCAAAGTATAGCGAAATAAGTCGCCTACTCGCGGCGCTAAACTTAGTGCAGGCGTTCCTTTTCGAACACCAGCGCGTCGCGCTTGATTTTGGCGATGACGCGATCGCCGGCGATGAAATCGCCCTTGAGGATGCGTTGCGCCAAGGGATTTTCGATCTGCGATTGGATCGCGCGCTTCAAGGGCCGGGCGCCGTACACCGTATCGAAGCCCGCCTCGCCAATCTTGTCGCGCGCGTCATCGTCCAGCCGTAAGGTGATATCGCGCTCCGCCAGGCGCTGTCGTAGCCGTCCCAGTTGAATATCGACAATGGATCGAATCTGTTCCCGACCCAGCGAATGGAACACGACGATTTCATCGACCCGATTGATGAATTCTGGCCGGAAATGCTGCGTCACCACCTGCATCACCGCCTCTTTCATCTTGGCGTAATTGGCCTCGCCGGAGAGTTCTTGAATGACCTGGGATCCTAAGTTCGAAGTCATGATGATCACGCAATTGCGGAAATCGACCGTGCGGCCCTGGCCATCGGTGAGACGGCCATCATCCAGCACTTGCAACAGGACGTTGAATACATCCGGGTGCGCCTTCTCAATTTCGTCCAACAAAATGACGCAGTAGGGTCGCCGGCGCACCGCTTCAGTCAAGTAGCCGCCCTCTTCATAGCCCACATAGCCCGGAGGCGCGCCGATCAGGCGGGAGACCGAGTGCTTCTCCATGAATTCCGACATATCGATGCGAATCAAGGCATCTTCGGTATCGAACATGAACTCGGCCAACGCCTTGCACAGTTCGGTCTTACCGACACCCGTGGGGCCCAGGAACATGAACGAGCCGCTGGGCCGATTCGGATCCGACAAACCCGCACGCGTCCGCCGAATCGCGTCCGCCACCGCCTTGACGGCTTCCTGCTGACCCACGACGCGCTTCCCCAGCACTTCTTCCATGCGCAGTAATTTATCGCGCTCGCCTTCGAGCATCCGCGATACCGGGATCCCAGTCCATTTCGAGACGATTTCGGCGACTTCGGTTTCGGTGACCGAGTTTCGCACCAATTGATTGGGTTTCTGCTCAACCTCCAGCGCTTTTGCCAATTTCTGCTCGAGTGCGGGAATGCGGCCGTATTGCAGTTCGGACATGCGCGCCAAATCCTGCGCGCGGCGCGCCGTGTCGAGATCTTGTCGTGCGCGCTCCAATTCTTCCTTGATGTGGGCGGCGCCTTGGACCGTGGCCTTCTCCGCCTTCCAGATCTCCTCCAAGTCCGAATATTCCTTTTCCAGTGCGGCCAAGGTCTCATTGAGGGTGCTCAAGCGCTTGCGTGACGCTTCATCGCTTTCTTTCTTGAGCGCCTCGCGTTCGATCTTCAATTGAATGATGCGTCGATCCAATTTATCGAGTGCCTCGGGCTTGGAATCGATTTCCATGCGGATCAAGGAACCCGCCTCATCGATCAGATCGATGGCCTTGTCGGGCAGCTGGCGATCCGCAATGTAGCGATGCGACAGGGTTGCCGCCGCCACGATGGCCGGATCCGTGATTTCCACGCCATGATGCACCTCGTAGCGCTCTTTGAGACCGCGCAAGATCGCGATGGTGTCTTCGACCGAGGGTTCATTGACCATGACTTTTTGGAAGCGCCGTTCGAGCGCCGCGTCTTTCTCGATGTATTTGCGATATTCATCGAGCGTTGTCGCGCCCACGCAGTGCAACTCGCCCCGCGCCAGCGCGGGCTTGAGCATGTTGCCCGCATCCATCGCGCCTTCGGCCTTGCCGGCTCCCACCATGGTGTGCAATTCGTCGATGAACAGAATCACCTGACCTTCTTGTTTCGCCAGGTCATTGAGCACCGCCTTCAGGCGCTCCTCGAATTCGCCGCGAAATTTCGCCCCGGCGATGAGCGCGCCCATATCGAGCGAGAGAATGCGCTTATTGCGCAGACCCTCCGGCACCTCGTCGTTGATGATCCGTTGGGCCAGTCCCTCGACAATCGCGGTCTTGCCCACACCGGGCTCGCCGATCAGCACAGGGTTGTTCTTGGTGCGCCGCTGCAGAACTTGAATGGTGCGGCGAATTTCATCATCGCGTCCGATCACCGGATCCAGCTTGCCTTGGGTTGCGCGCTCGGTCAGATCGATGCTGTACTTTTCCAACGCCTGGCGATTTTCCTCGGCGCCCACATCGTCGACCTTGGCGCCGCCACGCACTTCCTCGATGGCCTTTTCCAGATTGGCGCGGGTCGCGCCGGTGGCCTTGAGCAATCGGCCCAGCTCGCCCCGGTCATCGCACGCTGCCAGCACGAACAGCTCGCTGGAAATAAACTGATCGCCGCGCTTCTGCGCCAGCTTGTCGGTGACATTCAAGAGCTTGTTCAGATCGTTGCCGAGCAGGACTTCGCCTCCCGCGCCATCGACCTGCGCAATCCGGTCGAGCGCTGCCGCCAGATCGGAGCGAAGCTTGGGGACTTGAACGCCGGCCTTCTCAAGCAAGGGCCTTGCCGTGCCGCCGTCTTGGTCGAGCAGCGCCACCATGAGGTGCACCGGCTCGATGTACTGATTGTCGCGGCCAACGGCTAAGGACTGGGCATCGGCCAGTGCCTGCTGGAATTTGGTCGTCAGCTTGTCCATTCGCATAGCTATCCCTCGAAAAATCGCTTGGAATACGTACCCAAATGGGGATGGAAAGCCGCTAATTCAACGGTATTTTTACCCTTCTCGCCAGATTAGCGTGGCCTGCCGCCCGGTGATGCCGTCGCGCCGGTGCGAGTAGTAGCGATCCGCGTGAGTATAGGTGCATTCACCGCCGCCATAGATGCGGCTTACCCCCAGCCGTTGCAAGCGCCGACGCGCGAGCATTCCCAGGTCTGCCATGAACCGTCCGTGGGGATTCGACTCGAAGGCCTCGCCGGAGTTAGGGTCAGCCGCCAAAAAAGCCTCCCGCACTTCTGCGCCGACTTCGAAGTGCTGAGGCCCGATGGCGGGCCCCAACCAGGCCACCACGCTGCCTGGGGGCGTTCCCATGGCCTGCACGGTGGCCTCGATCACCCCCGCGGCCAACCCACGCCAACCCGCATGCGCTGCGGCCACGGTGTCGCCTGAGTCGCTCGCAAAAAGAATGGGGAGACAGTCCGCGGTGAGGATCGCGCACACCTTCGCGCTTCTTCGCGCGATCGCGGCGTCCGCCGGACCCGCGGCCGCGGGTGAATCCAGCTCCGCGACCCTGATTCCGTGCACCTGAGACAGCCAGTCAGGCTCGCTGGGCAACCCGGCCGCCACTTTCAGTCGGCGACGATTCTCAGTGACCGCAGCCGGATCGTCACCGACGTGATGGCCCAAATTGAAGCAACCATAGGGAGCCTTGCTGGCGCCGCTGCGCGCGTCGCCGCGCAGGGTCGAGAGTGCGCGTACTCCGTGAGGCGCCGGCCAGTCCACCTCGAACCAGGGTAGGGTCATCGGGCGCGCTCGAGTTCCGCCGCGCCCGCGTCATCGCGCAGTGCCAGCAGCAGTTGTTCGAAATCCGCGGGGACTGGGCTGTTCAACGCCAATCTTTTGCCGGTTCGAGGGTGATCAAACCCTAGCGTCGCCGCGTGCAAGGCCTGGCGTTTAAAGGCGCGCAAGGTCGTGAGCAGGCCTTGAGATGCGCCGCGCGGCTGCGCAAACCGGCCGCCGTAGACGGGATCGCCGACAATCGGGTATTTCAGGTGGGACAAGTGCAGGCGTATCTGGTGCGTTCGCCCGGTCTCGAGCTGCACTGACAAATAGGTATGCGCTCGAAAGCGCTCGACCACCCGGTAGTGCGTCACCGCGGGCCGCCCGCTCTCGCGCACCGCCATTCTGAGTCGATCGCTGCGATTGCGCCCGATAGGAGCGTCGATGGTGCCGCCACCCGTCATGACACCCACGCACACCGCCAGATAATTTCGCGACATCGTGCGCGCCATGAGCTGCCGCGACAGGGAGGTCTGTGCTTCGGCGGTGCGGGCCACGACGAGCAGGCCGCTGGTGTCCTTGTCCAGCCGATGGATGAGCCCGGCGCGCGGCAGTTTTGCCAACGAGGCATCCAAACCCAGCAGGGCATTTTGCAGGGTATGACTGGGATTGCCTGCCCCCGGGTGTACAACCAAACCCGCCGGCTTGTCGATCACCAGCAGGTCGGCATCTTCATAGGCGAGCCGGAGGGCAATCGCCTCCGGCAGAACTCCGGACTGCGGCTCCTCGGCCCTCAGTTGTATCCGGACTCGGTTGCCGGCCTCCACCAGATCGCGGGGCTTGAAGCGCTGTCGGCCTACCAAAACCGCGCCTTCCTCGATCCACCCCTTGATTCGCGTGCGCGAATGCTGAGGCAACAGGCGCGCCAAGGCGCTGTCCAGCCGCTGGCCTGCCAATTCCGGCGGAATCTCGAGATCGATCACTTGGAACTCTGCAGTCATAGGGGACTCGAAGGTACCGTCGGGGCATCGGGTATACTGCCGCGCTTTCGGGCCCAGCCAACCGGGCCGTCTATTGTAAGGAATCGCTTGTGAGACTGCGTGATCTTGTCCAACCGGGCCGCATTTTGGTTGTGGCCCTAGGCATCGCGATGCTGACCACAGGCTGCCGCAGCCACCGTGCCGCAGACGCCAAGTCCGGCCCCGAACAGATCTACGCCAAAGCGCAAAAGGCCATTCGAAGTTCCAGCTATGCGGAAGCGGTCAAGCAGCTCGAAGCGCTGCAATCGCGCTTCCCCTTCAGCGAACCCGCGCGCCAGGCCCAGCTGGACTTGATTTATGCCTACTACAAGAATCACGAAGTCGAGCCGGCGGTGGACGCCGCCGATACCTTCATTCGCGAGAATCCGACCAATCCGCGCGTCGATTACGCCTACTACATGAAAGGCTTGGTTTACTTTGAACGCCAGTCGAATTGGCTGGAGCGGAAATTTCGCGTCGACCTATCGCAGCGCCCGCCGGTCAACGCAAAAAAATCCTTCGATGCTTTTCAGCAGCTGATCGAGAAATTCCCGCACAGCCAGTATGTCGGCGACGCTCAACAGCGCATGGTCTTTCTGCGCAACCGCCTGGCTGACTTCGAACTACACGTGGCCCTGTACTACATGCGCCGCGGCGCCTATGTGGGCGCCCTCAATCGTGCCAAGTACTGCGTGGAAAACTACGATGGCTCGCCGGCGGTCAAAGGCTCCCTGCGCGTCATGATCGCCGCGTACTACTCCCTCAATATGGTGGATCTGGCGAAAAACGTCGAACTTGTGTACGCGGACAACTACCCCGGTCCGCTCGCGGACCTCGAACCCAAGAAGCACTGGTACCAGCGCATCTTTTAGGCCTCGACTCTTGAGGTTCAGTGCGATTTGTAGCCGCTGGTAATCGGATAGCGCCAATCGCGGCCGAAGGCCCGGCCGCTGACGCGCACGCCCGGCGGCGCTTGGCGGCGCTTATATTCATTGCGCTTCACCAAATCCAATATGCGCCCCACGGTGACTCGATCGAAGCCGCGCGCGGCGATTTGATCGACCGACAAGTCCTCTTCGATGAAGGCCTCGAGTATCGGGTCGAGAATTTCATACGGCGGTAAGCTGTCGGTGTCTTTCTGGTCGAAACGCAGCTCAGCCGAGGGCGGCCGATCGATGACCCTCGCGGGAATCACCTCAGACTGCGCGTTTCGCCAGCGGCACAAACGATAAACCAATAGCTTGCTGCAATCCTTGATAGGGGCGAATCCGCCGGCCATGTCGCCGTACAAGGTGGCATAGCCCACCGCCATTTCGCTCTTATTGCCGGTGGTGAGCAGCATCTTCCCAGTCTTATTGGAAATGCCCATGAGCAGCACGCCGCGACAGCGCGACTGAATGTTTTCTTCCGCGGTATCGGGCGCCCGTCCCGCGAACTCGTGCTTCAAAGCAGCCAGGGTCGCCTCGAACATGCCTTCGATGGAGATTTCACTGTGTTTGACGTGCAAATTTCTCGCCTGCAACGCGGCGTCGTCCTTGCTCATTTGCGAGGTGTAGCGCGAGGGCATGGCCACCGAATGAACCCGCTCTGCGCCCAACGCATCGACCGCAATGACCAGGGTGAGCGCCGAATCGATGCCGCCCGACAACCCCATCACCACACCCGGGAAGCGGTGCTTGGTGACATAGTCACGGGTGCCCTGCACCAACGCACCGTACACACTCTCTTCTTGGCCTTGCAGAGGCACAATCTCGGCGGGAATGGGATGGACCACACCGGCTGCATCCAATCCCAAGTCCACGACATACATTCCTTCGGTAAAGGCCGGCGCGCGTTGCGTCACGGTGCCCTTCGCATCCATGACAAAGGAATTGCCGTCAAAGACCAGCTCGTCCTGGCCGCCGATCAAATTGCAGAACACCACCGGAATGCCGGTTTCCTGGATCCGCTCGCGTACCACTTGTTGCTCGCGCATGCGCTGCTTATCGACCTCGTAGGGCGAGGCATTGATGATCAGCAGCACTTGCGCACCCTTCTCACGCGCCTGGCGCGCAGGCGCCGAGTCCCAGGCGTCCTCGCATACCAAAACTCCCGCCCTTACCCCGTTGATGTCGAGGATCGTCGCATCGGTACCCGGCGTGAAATAGCGTTTTTCGTCGAATACTCGATAGTTGGGTAGACAGGCCTTGCGATGATTGGCCAGCACCTTGCCATCGCGAATCACAATGGCCGAATTGAAAATCTTGGCGCCGGAGTATTCAGGGTAGCCGGCGATGAGCGTAATGCCGCGCACTTCTTCTTTGAGGCGCTCGAGCGAGCGCGCCACCTGCAAGCGCATCCCGGAGTGAAACAGCAGATCCTCGGGCGGGTAACCCGATACCGCGAGTTCCGGGAGCATTACCAGATCCGCGCGGTACCGATCCCGTGCTTCATCGGCGGCAGCCACAATGCGCGACGTGTTGCCGTCGACATCGCCTACGACCAAGTTCAGCTGGGCCATCACACAACGCACTTGATGCGAAACGCTCAACGCATTCCCCTCATTTCAGCCGCTGGGCGATCGCGGCACCCATCTCCGCGGGCGAATGGACCGTTGTAATGCCCGCCGCTTCGAGGGCTTCGAATTTCGCGGCCGCCGTACCCTTGCCGCCGGCCACAATGGCTCCCGCATGGCCCATTCGCTTGCCGGGTGGCGCCGCGACGCCGGCAATGTAGGCGACAACCGGTTTGCTAACGTGCGCGCTGATGTAAGCCGCGGCTGCCTCTTCGTCGCTGCCGCCGATCTCGCCCACCATGACGATGCCTTCGGTCTGCGGATCTTGTTCGAATAGCTCTAAGACATCGATGAAGTTCATGCCGCGCACCGGATCCCCGCCAATGCCGACACAGGTGCTTTGGCCCAAGCCGTTATTGGTGGTCTGGAACACAGCCTCATAGGTGAGGGTTCCGGAACGAGAAACAATGCCCACCCGCCCCTTCTTGTGAATGAAGCCCGGCATGATGCCGATCTTGCATTCCCCGGCCGTGATGATGCCAGGGCAATTCGGACCGATGAGCCGGGTCCGGTACCCGGCAAGCGTTGCCTTGACGCGCACCATGTCGTTTACCGGAATGCCCTCGGTGATGCACACGATCAGCTCCACCCCCGCGTCCGCCGCCTCCAGGATGGCATCCGCTGCAAAGGGTGCGGGCACATAGATCATGCTCACCGTCGCGCCTGTCTCGGCGATAGCCTGCCGTGCGGTGTCAAACACCGGCAAGCCGAGATGCGTCTCGCCGCCACGCCCAGGGGTGACTCCGCCCACCACCTTCGTGCCATAGGCCAGGCATTGCTCCGAATGAAAGGTGCCCTGTTTGCCGGTGAATCCCTGGCAAATGACTTTCGTATTCTTGTTCACGAGAATGCTCATGATGAAGCTCCCGCCATCTGCACCGCTTTCACCGCTGCATCCGTCAGATCGTTTGCCGGCGTGATCGCAAGACCGCTGCTGGCCAACATTTGCCGGGCCAGGGGTGCATTCGTCCCCTCGAGCCGCACGATGACCGGGATGCTTACGCCCACCTCTTTGACGGCGGAAATGATGCCCTCGGCGATGATGTCGCAGCGGACGATGCCGCCGAAGATATTGATCAGAATTGCGCTGACCTTGGGATTGGAGAGAATCAACTTGAACGCCGCGGCAACACGCTCCTTGGTGGCGCCGCCGCCCACATCCAGGAAATTCGCCGGCTTGCCGCCGTGCAATTGGATCAGGTCCATCGTGGCCATGGCAAGGCCTGCGCCATTGACCATGCAGGCAATATTGCCGTCGAGCGATACATAGTTTAAGTCATGCTCGGCCGCCTTGCGCTCCATGGGGTCTTCTTGCGAGGCATCGCGCCACGCCGCCAAATCCTGGTGACGAAACAGTGCGTTGTCTTCGATGTTGATCTTGGCATCCAAGGCCAGAAGATCGCCGTCCGCGGTGACAATGAGTGGGTTGACCTCCACCAAGCTGGCGTCGCGCTCTAGATACAATTTATAAATCGCATGGGCAATCTTGCCGAACTCTGCGATCTGGCCGCCTTTGAAACCCAAGCCGAATGCCAATTGGCGGCACTGGAAATCCTGTAACCCGGAAGTCGGGTTCACGTTGACGCGAATGATTTTCTCGGGCGAGTGCTCGGCCACTTCTTCGATGTCCATGCCGCCTGCGGCGGAAGCCACGAACGCCAGGCGACTCGCATCGCGATTCAGCACCAAGCTCAAGTAGATCTCGCGCGCAATCTTTGAGCCCACTTCCACATAGACCTGATGCACCGGCAGGCCTTCGGGCCCGGTCTGATGCGTAACCAAAGTAGTTCCGAGCATGGCCTTTGCGGCGGCTCGGACGGCCTCTAGATCCCTGACCACTTTGACGCCGCCTGCCTTGCCCCGGCCGCCGGCGTGAACCTGGGCTTTGACCACCCACAATGACCCCCCAAGACCCCTGGCTGCAGCTTCGGCCGTGTCCGGCGAGTCTGCAACTTGACCCTTCGGGATAGGGATGGCGTATTCAGCGAACAATTTCTTCGACTGATATTCGTGCAAATTCATGAATTGTCCTCAAGTGCCGATCACGTCGCGTAAGGCGCGCTATTCTGAATTAAGCTTGAGGACAGCGCAAAGTAGCGGGATATAACCCAATTGAATCGCCAGTCAGATCGCCGCATTAATTATAGCGCCAGCCGTGACCCCGCTATGGTTTGGCGCGTGCTCGCCGTTCTCAATTTATACAGGGTCTTGGTGCCCCTGGTTCTGCTTGGCCTTTACTCTTTGGGAGGCGCGCGCGGCTTCGCGGTGTACTCATCGCAAGTCTTCTTCGGTGCGACGGTGTTTTATTTTTGTTTTGGCCTGGTTAGCGTAGTGTTTGTGCGTCAGCGCCTGGCGAGCGCGAACGTCCAAACAAACCTGCAGGCGTCGGTCGACATGTTTGTGCTGGTTTTGCTGCTGCATACTTGCGGCGGCGTTGCCAGCGGTCTCGGTGTGTTGTTCTTGGTGCCGGTCGGCGCCCTGGCATTCTTGCTGCCGCCTCGAAGTGCCCTGTTTCTGGCCGCCATCGCCGCCATTGCCATCCTCGCGGACACCATTTGGCAACAGCTCGGAGGCAAATCGGATATT
>Ga0209007_1000459_pt1 | contig 16237 bp, 15 predicted proteins | sample JacPinW_OM1H0_O2_FD_187961 | JGI IMG/M metagenome (GOLD analysis project Ga0209007, IMG submission 187961) | Forest soil microbial communities from Algoma, Ontario, Canada - Jack Pine, Ontario site 1_JW_OM1H0_O2 (SPAdes) (version 2) | ecosystem: Environmental > Terrestrial > Soil > Boreal... | reverse complement strand
TGATTGGAGGCTTCCACAATGGCGTGGGCACTTTCTATGGGAACGATATGGTCAAGGGAAAGCGAGTTCGGGCGCGCTTCCTCTGGTCCAGCATCACTCCGACATCGGGCCACTGGGAGCAAGCGGATTCGCCAGACGAGGGCAAGACCTGGGAGACTAACTGGGTGCAGGACATCACACGAGTTCGCTGATCGAGGCTTAGAGGGAATGCGTTAGGGCCAGCAGGAGATAGAGGCAGAGCAGGGTTAGTGCGGGACCGCCCCAGATCATTAGGGTGCATTTCCAGACTAGCGAGCGGGCGATTTCTCGCTGGCTGCGCCAGGAGATCAGGAAGGTTGGATTGTTCTTGCCTTTCATCAGGACGATGGGCGGGTGAGGGTCGAAGGCGTCGGCTTGGGCCGTGCTCCCGGAGGAATGACCATTTGGGTCAGAGCTGGCCGCGGCCATTGACGATGTGATTCCGGCGGTAGCCCAGGCGGCGGGGTTTACTACTCCCGCTTTCTGAAGAGCGGCGGCGATTTTTTGTTGCTGAGACATGTCCGCGAGTTTGGTTGGAGCTTCGGGCGTGAGGCGGATGACTTGAGCCGATGCGGCTACGCTTGAATCGGCGTGGGTGTTGCCGTCTCTGGTTACGAATGACAGCGCCTTTTTTCCGAGTTCTGATTGTGCGGGATTGAACCAGAGCGCTTTATCGAAGGTGAGGGTGTGGTGTTCCTCGTCGGGGATGGGCTGAGGAGTGAGCTCTAAGCCGGGATTTTCGTCGAGGGTTCCGAGCAGGAAGAGCGAGTTCTTGGGCTTGATGCAGAACTCCTCGACTTTGATTTTGTTGTTGGTCATGATGCCGTGGCGCGACAGGAAGCTGTGCACGTTAGGCGGGGCTTCTTGTTTGAAAGTGAAAAAGGAATCGCAGAATTCCTGTTGGAAGTCGCGATGGAGGTCGAGTTCTGCCCCGCGTGGGTCGACCATGACCTTGCCAGTATTGTCGTCGAGAAAGAAGGGCACGTGCATGCACTCGGCGGCTACTTTGACCCACTTGCTGCTTCGGCCCTGGCGTTTCCACTCCCAGACAATGGTGCGGTAGTAATAGCTGGGGCGCTGGGTGATGGGTGCGAGAAGCGTGTGTGGTCCAACGGCGAGGCCGCTGAGTTCGACCATGCCCATGGCTGCGCTGCGAATCTTGGAAACGGGCGTGTTGAGAATCAGCTTCCGGCGTTGCAAGATGCGGAAGCCGTTAAAGAAAATATAGATACCGGCGCAGAGACCGATGATGCACCAGACGATCGGGCGTACGTCCTGCGTGCGGAAAAGTAGGGCAGAGAGAATCGATTTGCTTAAGATCGTTTTTCTTAAGATCAAGGTTCGGGCCGTTGGGTGAAAGTTAAGGACACACCCGTAACGAGGCTAGTGGAGCGGGTACGCGGCTGGCAGTAGAAAAGGGTTTGGTGGGCTTACGTTGGTAATGGGCGGCTTCGAGGTGGTGTCTTCTAAATTCAAAATCTTAAGCACAGGGGACACAGGGTTACGCAGAGGTTAATTTTAAGATTGGCGGCTTCGCTTCAGCAGGAAATAGGCTAGCGTTAGTGCTGCGAGAAAGGCGAGTCCGCCGATGGCATTGATGCTGGTGGAGAACATGGTGTGGAGGACTGTCGCGGAGGCCAGAGCCAGGCCGAAGATCGATCCCCACATGCCCAGCGGGGAACGCATGGGTAGAGCGGCAGTTTGCTGAGGAGTTAGGCTGCGGCGGAAGCTTATGTGGGCTGCCAGCGATACAACCCAGGAAAAGATCAGGCCGGAGAATGCGGCTCCCATGATGTAGAGGAACGCCTGTTGCGGAGCCCAATTTTCGATGATGAGCGCGGTCACGATTCCGTAGGAAGAGACCAGCAAAGCTGCGCGCGGTGAGCCGGAGGCGTTTAGCTTTCCCATGCTGGCTGGGGCCCATCCGGTGCGGCCCATGGAAAAGAGCAGGCGGGACGAAACGTAGAGTTTCGCGTTAGCGCCGGAAAGCGCTGCGGTGAGCACTACGAAATTCATGAGGAATGCGGCGGCCGGGACTTTGGCCAGGCGGAGCACGCTGACGAAGGGACTTTCCGAGGCGCCAGCATGGTTCCAGGGCATCACACCGACTAGCACCGTGATGGCGCCTAGATAAAGGGCAGCGAGAAGAAAAAATGTGAGGTGGGCGGCGCGGGGGATGTCTTTTGCAGAGCGCGATTCGCCGGTGGTGACGGCCAGCATCTCGACTCCGCCGAAAGAGTAGATGGCCCAGAACACCGCCAGCAGCGGCGCGATTGGACCTTTAGGGAGGAATCCGCCGTGAGCGGTGTATTGGGGAATGACGCGGCCGCTGAAGAGCAGCGCGGCGCCGGCTAGGATGAAGGCCACGATGGTGGAGAACTTGATCATGGCGAACCAGAATTCGAAGCGTCCGACGGTGAGCACGCTGCGCAGGTTTACCAGCACAAGTAATGCCGAGAATAAAAGGACCCAAACTTCTCCGCGAACGGCGGGGAGCCAATAGCTCATGTAGGTGGCTGAGGCCGTAAGTTCGGCTCCGATGGAGAAGGCAAGGGCGGCCCAGTAGGCGGCGCGGGAGAGAAATCCTAAATATTGGTTGAGATAGAGTTCGCCGTAGATGGCGAAAGATCCGGCGGCGGGGTGCGTGCTGGCGAGTTCGCCGAGCGCCATGGTGACGGTATAGGCGATGAAGGCGGCGACGATGTAACTGAGGATTACGCCGGGGCCAGCGATTTCCAGAGCCGCGGCCGAGCCGAGCAGAAGTCCAGTGCCGATGGAGCCGCCGACTGCGACCATGGCCATTTGTCCGGCGGTGAGTTGGTGGTGGAGACCTTGCTCGTGAGTCTCTGGCGGGGCTGGAGGCATGCGGCACGATAGCAAAAGATTGTGGGATCGACCAAATTCACGGCTTGCTTCGGCGATTGGATGCTGTACGCAAAAATCTTAAACACACGGGGCACGGGGTTTCACAGGGGACCGAACCCGGCAGTCCGCGAACTCTGGGAGTCTGGCCACTGCCCACTGCTCGCGAGTGACTTTCGTAATGGGGCGCGTGGCTTACGGATTGCTGGGGCTGAGGGACGGCTCCTAGAATCGAAGCAGCGGCACTCTGCCCAGAACCCCATGCCCGAGACCACAAAGCGCGTTGATCGAGCCGAGCTAGCCAAGCGAATCGAGCGCGCGGAAAAACTCCTGCAAAAAGGGAAGGCCCCCGAAGCGCTGGAAGAATATCTGCTGGCCCTGCGCGACGATCCGGAAAACGATACGGTGCGGCAGCTTGCGGCCGATTTGTGTTTATCGCAGAACCGCACTCGCGATGCGGTGATGCTACTGGGAGAACTGTTTGAGCGGCAGGTGAATGCGGGGGATGCCACGCGGGCCAGCCTGACCTATAAGAAGCTAGCGCGGCAGAGCACGCCAACCTGGGAGCAGAAATTCCGCTTCGGACAGCTTCTGGAGGGCTCGAATAAAAAGCTGGCTGTGGGCACTTATGAATCGGCGTTAAGCGATCTGGCGAAGCTGGGGGACAAGAAGGGTGCGCGGGAAGTGTTGGCGCGCATGGTGGAGCTGGAGCCGACCCCGGCAAATTTTCAACGGGTCGCAGAGCTGTCGTCAGAGCTGGGGGAAAACCGGGCGGCTGCGGCAGCTTTTAAGCATGTCGCGCAGTTTACGTTCGAGGCGGGAGGCGATCCGGCGCCGTGGTATGAGCGCGCGTATCAGGAAGATTCTTCGGATGATGAAATCACTCTGGCCTACGGGAAAAGTTTGTTGGGGCAGGGACAGGTGGGAGCTGCGATTTTTATTCTCGAGTCGCATGTGAACTCGGGTAAGGCTTCGCTGCAGTTGCGGGATATTTACGCTGAGGCTTTGCTGGCGGCAGGACGTTATGCCGATGCGGAGCCGCTGGTGTGGCATTTGTTTGAACAGAATCCCAACCGGATGCAACAGGTAACGGCGCTGATTGGACAGCTGGTGGATGCGGAGCAGGATGAGGCGGCGGTATCGCTGGCGCGCAAGCTGGGGCAATTTCAGGCGAAGCGCGGAGAGCGGCGGCAATTTGTTGGCGTGATGCAGGAGATTACAACTGCGCGGCGTGCCTCGCCGGTGATGTTGGAGTTGATGAGCGAGTTATTCAATGCGTCGAATCGAGAGGGCGATTATTGCCAGACTCTGCTGAAGCTTTTCGACGTGTATTGCAACACGGGAGACTTTGCGAAAGCAGCGGAATGTCTGGACCGGGCTGCCGAAGTGGATGCTTATGAGGCCGGCCACACCAAGCGGCTGGAGATGTTGAAGGGCAAGATCGACGAGGCTAAGTATCAGGCGATCGCTTCGCGGTTCACCCCGGTGAGCAAGGCCGCGGCCGAACCGGCACAGGAACATGCGTCTACTCTGGGAGCTTCGACGTTGCAGGATCTGATGCTGCAGGCGGAAATTCTGGTGCAGTATGGAATGCGGAATAAAGCGGTGGAGCGGCTGCAGAGAATTCAGGAATTGTTTCCGCGGGAAGAAGAACGCAACGAAGATTTGCAACGGCTTTATCTTTCGGCGGGCGTGACGCCGAGCTATCCGGGATCGGCGCCGCGGCCGGCGGTCGCTGCGACCGCCGCGGCTGCACCGGTGGTTGCGCTGGCGGCGCCTGCGATTGATCCGGCGGCGGAGATGCGTAACGTGACTCGCGTGGCGGAGATTACGCGAAAGCTTTATCACCAGACTACGGCGGCAGCGGTATTGACCACAGCGGTCAACGAAATCGGCGCGCACTGGGAAGTGTCGCGCTGCGTGGCAATGATGCGTACACCCGGTTCGCCGCCAACGGCGGTACAGGAGTTTTGCGGCAAGGGAGTAAAGGAAGGGAGTTCGGCGATGCTCAAGGAAGTGATGTCCGCTCTGCAAAATTTATCTTTATCACAATCGCAATCGTCATCATTATCGGCATCGGAGACTTCTTCCGCGGGATCGGGGTCTTCAGGTGAACCGATTCTTATTGCTGACGCGCAGAAAGGCTCGGAATTGCAGGTGGTGAGCAAAGCGGTGGGGGAACTGGGAACGATGTCAGTGTTGGCGCTGCCGTTGAGCAATGGCGAGGACTCCGTTGGAATCCTGGCTTTGCTGCACAACAAGCCGCGAGTTTGGCCGCAGACCGATGCGGTGATTCTCAAAACTCTAGCCGATCAGATGGTGATCGCGCTGAACAACGCGGGCCTGCGGCGGCTGGTGAAGAATTTGTCGGTGACGGAAGAGAAATCGGGATTGTTGAAGCGCAGTTCATATCTTGATTTGCTGCTGGCAGAGAGCAAGCGTGCGGCACAAAACGCATCGCCTCTTTCTGTTTTGCTGTTGCAGTTCGGGCGCGGGGCGGCGTTGATCAAAGAGTATGGCGAAGCTGCGGTAGAGAATACGATGGAGAAGATCGGGCAGCAGTTTGCGGCCAGCATCCGGACGAACGATCTGGCATTCCGCTACGACACGACGACCATCGCGATCATTCTCGGCGACACGGCGGAGAAGGAAGCGATGCTGGCGATCGAAAAACTGCGCAAGGTGATTGCCGAAGTGCGGCTCGCCGGCAAGGGTGGGGCGGGGCAGGCGCTGGAATTTTCGGCGGGACTGGCCGAAGCGGTGGTGCGCGAGAGTTACGATCCGGTGGACATTGTGACGGAAGTGATCAACCGGGCCGAATTTGCGCTGGCGACTTCAGTGGCGCAGGGTCCGGGGAAAGTTGTGGCGCTGGGAGCGGCGCTGGCGGCGGGGGCTGTGGCGTAAGGGACTTAAGAACTCACCACGGAGACACCCTTCGGCTGCGCTCAGGGCAGGCTCCGTCACAGAGAAACTCTTAGCGTCTTCGCTTGCTTCTAACTCGCACTACTGCGATTCTGTTAAGACGATTATCGATTCAGGGCTAGTCTGGAATTCGAATGCTTCCATCTTCTGCGATCGGGAAGGATGGATTCCAGGCGACCTCCCATAGAAAGCCGTCCGGGTCGGAGAAATATCCGGAATAGCCGCCCCAGAAGGCTTCCTGGGGCGGGCTTGACCACCTTTGCTCCTGCGGCTGCAGCCTCTTTTAGCACTGAGTCCACTTCGGTACGATTGCGAGGGTTGTAGGCGAGCGAGATTCCGTTGAAGCCTTGGCCTTCGGGGGCGACATTGGCATCTTTGGCAAGCTCTGGCCGCGGATATAGGGCTAGAGCCATGCCTCCGGTTTGGAAGAATGCAATGCCTTCGGTATTGGACATGGAACGGCGCCATCCCAGGCGCTCGTAGAATTCGCGGCTGCGGGTCAGATCGGCTACGCCAAGGGTGATTAGGCTTATGCGTTGTTCCATGGGCCTACTCTTTAGCGAGTCTCGCTAAGCGACTTCGGAGGCACTTCAATTTTCCATCCGAGCTCTTTTGCGGATCTGCGAACCTGGTCTTCCCTGGCCTGACGCAATCTTGCGTCATCGGCAGGATCCCTTCTCTGATGCTCGTCAACCGAGTCTGCTTCAACGATGTTGATTTGAATCTTGTCGCCGATCGCGAGGGGTTTCTGATTGATCCATGAGGCACGTTCGCCCTCAGGATTGATGAGCTCTCCCATGTTGAGAAACAAGCTTTCATTTCTTGTTCCAGTAGCCATGGTTGCCGCAGCCCAAGTTACAATCGCCGATAAGACACCACTATTACCGATGCGTGCCCGGCAGAGTTTCTGGTCGTTTAAGTAGATCTCGAAAGCAAGCATAGGCGTAGGACACCAACCTGAAGGCGATTAGAATACAGCATACCGCCGTAGTCAAACCGCTTCCGCGCTGCTACACTAACCAGTTTTGCTATCGTTTTGGAGCCGCTCTGAGCGTAGGGTTTTTCAGGAAAAATCATGTTGAAACCTGGGGATATCGCCATTGTCAGTGGGGCGCGCACGCCCTTTGGCCGCTATTGCGGCAAATTGAAAGACTTTACCGCGCAGGAGTTGGGCGCGGTTGCCGCGAAGGGCGCGATTGAGCGGTCGGGAATCGATCCCAAAGAATTCGATCACGCCGTGTTTGGCAACGCGCAGCAGACTTCGGGCGATGCGCTGTATGGGGCGCGGCACGTGGGTTTGCGGTCGGGGCTGCCGATTGAGACTCCGGCGCTGACGGTGAACCGGCTGTGCGGGTCGGGGATGCAGGCGATTGTGAATGCGGCGCAGATGATTCAGACCGACGAAGCCAAGATTGTGCTGGCGGGCGGGATGGAGGCGATGTCGCAGGCTCCGTTTGTGATTCGCGGGCGCGACGGATTTACGCTAGCTCCGGGCGGCAAGCTGGAAGATTCGCTGATGGTGGCGCTGCTCGACAGCTATTGCGGCTTGTACATGGCGAATACGGCGGAGTTGTACGGAGAACAGCAGGGCATTACGCGGCAGGCGCAGGATGAATTCGCGCTACGCTCGCAGCAGAAGGCCGATGCGGCCTATAAAGAAGGACGCATTCAGGAAGAGCTGGTTCCGGTAGCGTTGAAAAATCACAAGGGCGAGGCTACGGGAGAATCGTTCACGGAAGATGATCACCGGCGTCCGCAGACCACCATGGAAGGTTTGGCCAAGCTGAAAACCGCGTTCGGCAAAAGTGGGACCGTGACTGCGGGCAATGCGAGCGGCATTGTGGATGGCGCTGCAGCGGTGGTGGTGATGTCGCTCGAAGAAGTTCGCAAGCGGAACATGGAGCCGCTGGGCAGAATTGTGAGTTGGGGAATCGCCGGAGTTGAGCCGAAGGTGATGGGGCGCGGTCCGGTGCCGGCTACGAAGATTGCGCTGCAGAAGGCTGGACTGTCTTTGGATTATATCGATCTGATTGAAGTGAATGAGGCGTTTGCGGCGCAGTATCTGGCGGTGGAAAAAGAACTGGGATTGGATCGCGAGAAGGTGAATGTGAACGGCGGAGCGATTGCGCTTGGGCATCCGCTGGGCGCGACCGGGACTCGGCTGGTGATTACTTTGCTGTATGAGTTGCGGCGGCGTCGAAAGAAATATGGCTTGGCCACGGCTTGCATCGGCGGCGGGCAGGGGATTGCGATGGTGGTGGAGAGTATGAATTAGTTCTTGGCCACGGATCACACGGATTTTCACGGATCACAAAATCCGAGATCAAGAAATTAAGGGTTTGCTTTCGATCCGTGCGAATCGGTGAAATCCGTTGCTGGTTTTTCGTTGGAGTCATTATGGAAATTAAGAAGGTTGGCGTTCTCGGCTGTGGCTTGATGGGTTCCGGCATCGCGCAAGTTTGCGCGACGGCTGGATTCGACGTAACAGTGCTCGAAGTCGAGCAGAAGTTTCTTGACAAAGGCTTTGCCGGGATTGAGAAATCGCTGGCGAAGTTTGCCGAGCGTCCGGTCGAGAAAGGCGGGATCACGGCGCAGCAGAAAGATGCGATTCTTGCGCGGCTTAAGGGGACGACGAACAAACCCGACCTGGCTGATTGCGACATTGTGATTGAGGCCATCATCGAGAACGTGGAAGAGAAGAAGAAGATGTATACGTCGCTCGATGGGATTGTGAAGAAAGACGCGATCTTTGCTTCGAATACTTCTTCGATTTCGGTGACTGAGCTTTTGACTTCCGTGAAGCGGCCGGAGCGGTTTATTGGGCTGCACTTTTTTAATCCGGTGCCGCTGATGAAGCTGGTGGAGGTGGTGCGGACGATTGCCACTGCTGACGATGTTTACCAGACGGCTTACGAGTTCGGAAAAAAGCTGGGCAAGGTCCCGGTGCGCACTTCGGACAAGACTGGATTCATCGTAAATCGGCTGCTGGTGCCTTATTTGCTGGATGCCATCCGGGCTTATGAAGAGGGCGTAGGGTCGATTGAAGATATTGATAGCGCGATGAAGCTGGGCTGCGGCTATCCCATGGGGCCGTTTACTCTGCTCGATTTTGTGGGGCTCGATACGACTTACTACATTACGCACGTGATGTATGACGAGTTCAAGGAGCGGCGGTTTGCGTCGCCGCCGCTGCTGAAGCGGCTGGTGATGGCGGGGTGGTACGGTCGCAAGAGTGGTAAAGGGTTCTACGATTATTCGGACCCGAATTCGCCGCGGGCGAATAAACTGTAAGAGCGACTCTTGAATATGAACACTCCTCAGGGACGAAGAAAGACCGATCAGCCGCCGGCGCTCGACGATGTGCAGGAAGTCGAGCGCTATCGTCGTGCATGGAGCAGTTACTTAGTTAGGCGAAATCTGGTGGTCGTTTTGTTTGTGAGTTTTATTGTCGTAGGCGCCTTGACTGCGAAGCTGAAGCTAGGGGAGGGCATTGATTTGGTCATCTTGTTAGGCTGGGTGGGTGTTTACCTGGCGGGCGCATGGTGGCTTACTGAGTGGAGATGTCCGCGCTGTGGGAAGGTCTTTGGGCACAGGCTGTGGACCGAGCGCTGCATCAGTTGCGATTTGGGTAAGGATGAAGTGGAGGCAGTGGCGAAGAGGGAGTGATTCTTGCCACGGATCTGCACGGATCTGCACGGATTCACACGGATCGAAAATCTACCACGGAGACACAGAGGCACGGAGAATGGGCACTCAGGCCTATTCAGCGGTCACCGATTTGCGGGAGCGGGTTTTCTTCTTAAGGCCATAGCGGCGTATCACTTTTTCGAGAGGGATGGTACGAACGCGCCCGGCGCGGATCTCCGCAAGGCGCTTCTCCGCGAGATAGATATCTTCGAGATCATCGAGGTGTTGCAAGATCGCCTCTCGGGCGTAGTAAGTCTTGGTGCGGCCAGTGCGCTTGGCGAGACGACCGAGTCGTTTTTCGATGTTGTCGGGAAGGCGGATGGCTAACATGAATTACCTCGTGCTATACAATTATAGCAGGCTGATTCTATGAACTTCGAAAACATTCTCCTCGAAAAGAAAAACTCGATTGCTTATGTCACCGTAAACCGGCCGAAGGTTTTGAATGCGCTGAACATGGCCACTATGGAAGAGTTGCGGGCGGCGTTTCATGACATTAAGAATGATGCGGCGACTCGCGTTGTCATTTTTACCGGTGCGGGCGAGAAGGCGTTCATTGCCGGCGCGGACATTGCCGAACTGGCCAAGCAGGATGCGGTCACGGGCAAGGAGTACACGCATCGCGGGCAGAGCGTTCTTAATTTGATTGAGAACCTGGGCAAGCCAGTGATTGCCTGTATCAATGGATTTGCGCTGGGTGGTGGGTGCGAGATTGCCTTGGCTTGCACGATGCGGCTGGCTAGCGAGAATGCGAAGCTGGGGCAGCCCGAGGTGAAGCTGGGGATTATTCCGGGATATGGCGGGTCGCAGCGGCTGCCGCGACTGGTGGGCAAGGGCATTGCGATGCAGATGGTGCTGGCGGGCGAGATGATCACGGCGCAGGAAGCGCATCGCATTGGGCTGGTGAATGAAGTTACGGTGGCGGCAGAGTTGATTCCGCGAGCCGAGGCGATTGCGGCGAAGATCATCGCGAATGCGCCGCTGGCCGTGCAGTATGCAATGGAAGCTGTGAACAAAGGTTTGGAGATGACTTTGAGCGAGGGATTGTATTTGGAGGCGGTTTTGTTCGCGGTCGCTTGCTCGACCGAAGATAAGAAGGAAGGAACTGCGGCGTTTTTGGAGAAGCGGGCGGCACAGTTCAAAGGGAAGTAATCTTCGCCACGGATCGACACGGATTGAAAAACAATTCACCACAGAGACACAGAGACACAGAGAAGAACGACTTCGTTGTAGGAAGTGCTCCCCAGCCTGCAGCTTCCGCGCTGGAGGGCTCGCTGAATGCTTCCGGCAAACGGTTTGCCATTGTTGTTTCGCGATTCAATGCCTTCATCACCGAGAGGCTCTTGCTGAGTGCGATCGATGGGCTGGTGCGGTCTGGCGCCAGGCAAAAAGACATTCATCTGGTGCGCGTTCCGGGGGCGTTTGAAATTCCGCTGGCGGCGCGGAAGTTGGCGGAGACGGGGAAGTACGATGCGATTATTTGTATCGGGTGTTTGCTGCGCGGCGATACGGCGCACTATGACGTGATCGTAAACGAAGTGACGCGTGGGATTGGGCAGTCGGCGCAGGAGACGGGCGTGCCGCATGCTTTTGGCGTGCTTACCTGCGAGACTCTGGAGCAGGCGATCAACCGGGCTGGGTTGAAGATGGGGAACAAAGGGTTTGAGGCGGCACTGGCGGCGGTGGAGATGGCGTCGTTGAAGCAGGCTATCAGCCGTCAGCCTTCAGCGGTCAGCAAAACCAAGATTCCTCGCTTCGCTCGGAATGACAAATCGAAAAAGAAGACGAAGCGCAAATAATCCTTCCCTAAAGTAAACTGACAACTAGCAACTGGCTGCTGGCAACTGCCTTATGGGTACTCGCCGAAAATCTCGCGAACTTGTCTTGCAGATGCTGTTTCAGGCAGACATGGGAAAGCAGACGATAGACCATGTGCAGCGCACATTTTGGGCGGAGCATGGCGGGACCAGCGCCGAGGTGCGCGGGTTTGCGGAGGATCTGTTTCGCGTGGCGACGGATCGCGGAGCGGAGATCGACAAGCTGATCGAGCGGCATGCGGAACATTGGCGGATGGAGCGCATGGCGGCAGTCGATCGCAATCTGTTGCGGGCGGGAGTGGCGGAGTTCCTCGCTTATCCAGATACGCCGCGCGCGGTGGTGATCAATGAATCGTTGGAGATTGCACGAAAATTTTCCAGCCTAGAGTCGGTGCAGTTCGTCAACGGCGTGCTCGATAGTGTGGCGAAAGAGCTGGGCAAGCCAGCTTAGGACATTTTGTTATTTTGTAATCGGGTAATTTTGTAATTTAACCGCCAACCACTGGGGCTGAAGCCCACATCGTTTGCGGATAATTACGCGGCGCTGAAGCGCCGCTCTTCCACGTTACTACCTTCCACTATTACTTCCTGCCACATCACCGCGTGCGACGTTACTGCCTTCCACATTCCCGCAGCTTCTTAAGGCTGCATGACCACCATGTCCAGGGCGCAGGTGAATGAGGCGTAGCAAAAGTTATTAGAGGAGTTGGGGAGCTCGCTAAAGGGAATTTCCATCACGTCCTGGAACTGATTGGTGTTCAGTTCGTGCAATACGTTGTCGGTTCCCGCCACGTAGAGGAACACGCCATCGACGGTCATGTCGGCAGCGACGGGTGCGGCGCCTCCGTTCAGGGGAATCGCGGCAGTTACGGATTGAGTGCTGAAGCTGTAGACCAGGACTCCCAAGTCGCTGGTAACGATGTAGACCTGGGTAGCATCGGGCGAGACGAAGAAGTTGATAGGGTGGAATGTGCCCTGCCCGATATCGATGTGGACCGGCTCAAAAACGTTCGGTCCGCTGTGAGCGTTGACAACGGGTTGCGGACAGACTGTGCTGAAAGGCGCGTTGGCCGGTCCCTGGGAGGCGTTGGTGGCGATGATATCGATGCCGGTGTTGTCGACGCCGAAGAAAAAGTCGAGGCCTGCCGCATCCAGAACCAGCGGGATGGCGGGGTTGCCCATGAGGACGTTGCCCGGGGGAATCATCTTCAGGAATAAAGGCGGACCGGGCAGGGTCCCGGACGACAGTGGCGGGATCGGAACAGAATTGTCGCAAGTATTGTAGATGGTGAGATTTGGCAAGGACGTTCCTCCGGAAAGCAAGGCGAACGAACCGCTGGAGGAAAACGCAATGGCATTGGCCGGTGCGGTCAGTGGGAAGGCTTGCAGCGCCTGCAGGGTCGAATAGATATATAACGTGTTGCCGGCATCGCCAAGGATGAAGACCTTGAGGCCATCGGGCGAGAACGCAGCCGCGACCGCATTATTGATGTTCAGAGGCGTAGTTCCCGACGCGCTAGAAGTTGTTGTCGGCGTGCCAGTGGTGGTTGACGACGTGCCGGTAGTTGCCGTCGACGTGGTAGTAGTGGTGTTGACCACGTAGACCTGATTGGGCGTGGAGACGTTGTCGGCGAAAATCGCCTGTGTGCCTGTAGGCGAGACAGCCAACACCTTGCCGGTAACCAGCCCCAGAGTTGTGGCTGGAGCGGGCAAAGGTGTGTAGGGGCTAGTGGAGGAAGATCCGAGGTTGGATGCAGTGATCAGGAAGGCGCCGAACTCGCTGCCCATGTAGGCCTTGTCTCCGGCGGGGTCGAATATCAGCGAATTGGGCGGAGTGGGCAGAGAACTGGGGCTGGCGGCGATATTCTTGGAAGTGGAAATGTCATAAAGAGCGACACCACATAGAGCGTTAGTGGTGCAATCCAGACTGGTAGCGAGAACGCTGGTCGCGGAAGTGGCTCCTGTGACTAATCCGGAGATGGCGGTGACAGGATAAACCGGCCGCGGGATGTAGATAGAACCCGCGGCGAATCCTGAGGGATTCAACGGGAAGCCAATGTTGCAGGTCGGTGGTGTGCAGGATGCTGTGACGACGGCGGCACCGGGTTGTTTCAGGGTAAGACTGCAGGTGGTGCCGGCGGCACAGCCTGTGGTGGTGCTTCCGGCTGCGACTGAAGCAGGCTGAGAGGAAGTCCAGGTCAAAGGAGGTTTGGGCACGATGCAGCCCTGGACGTCGACTGCGGTTGCAGTGATCGTCTCGGTCCCTCCTTTTGCGTTGGCGACGAAACTTGTCTGACCGGTGTACTCCCCGCTGGCGCTAACGTTCAGGTTGATGCACTGCACCAGGCAAGTTTCGAAATAATAAGGCTGGCCTGAGACGCCCGCGGCGGAGGCGATGATCGGTGTTTGCCCCGGTGTGCCGGGCGCAACGGTCGCTTGATTGGTGGGCACATTGAGGGTGTTGTTGGTCACGATCGGAGTGACGGTGGCAACACCGAAGCTGCCCTGTGACCAGGTGAACGGCCCAATCAATGCGCTAATGTCGTTTCCATAAGCGTCAAAGGCGCTAGCTTGCAAGGTCACGATCTGGTTCTGCGAAAGACAGGAATTGGTGGGCGTGAACGACTGCTGGCAAGCGGCGGGGAGAGCGATCTGGGTGGGGCAGGCCGCGGGCGGAGTAGTCACGGGCGGAACTACGCTGATCTGAATGCTGGCGACCGGCGGGTGCACAAAGACATAGGTAGGCGTGCTGGTCGAACCGAGGGCCGCGGCCACGACCTGAACTACGCCGGAGGCTCCCGGTGTACACACGTTGTAATACGGGGCATTCCAAGTGCCGCCGCAGGCAAAGCCGGCGGGCGATACGTCGAGAATTCCGGGAACGCTGTTGGGGGTTAGGATGTAAGTGAATGTTGGCGAGACGTTCTGGTTGGTGCCGTTCACTGCGCTCGCGATGAATTGCTGCGTGGCTCCCATCTGTAGTGAGAGGCTGACGGAGGGGGTCAGGGTTATTTTTGCGGGGAGGGGTGAGGTTCCCGGCGGCTTGTGGCCGCCACAGGCTGCCACCGACAAAAATGATGAGACTGCCATGATAACCTGCACCCACTGACTGCGACGCAACCTTCCCATGCACCCTCTCCTCGCGCGCGATATCGACCGCAGGCGAGCCTTCATCAGGAATTGGAACGGAAAACTTGTAGTGTAGAGGCTAGAGCCGGATTCAGCAAGCCGAACAACACAAACCTCTAAATTGCCAGTCGATGTGACGCCGCCGAATAATTTTGCTGAAATAATTTTTATGGCAGTTTGCTCCCGGTAGCTGGGATGCAAAAACACGAGTTGACGATGTTTCGCCTGAGTTGCTATAGTAGTTTGGTTCCGCGAGTTAATCCAAGCTTGTTGTATACGGTGAGTTTCCCGCAGCGGTGCGGGGCTTGCCGGTTGGGCTTTTGAGAAATACGTTGCCGGATTGAAAGCTGGTCCGGAAACTTCCTCGCTGAAATGTTCCTGCGCTGCCTTTCGCCCTCGGGCTTCTGGCGCGCCTGAGTAAGGCGCACTGGTGGCCTGCGAGAGGATATGCAGGATAGAGCTGGCGATACGGAGTACCCCCGTAGTTTTGGCCGGGTGCCACCGTCGGCAGCGCAAATCTAGATCGGGAACCCAGAATCTCTCTCCGTGATTGGCCTGCGGCGAGAAGCATGGCGGATGAATTGAATCTGCCAGCCCGGACGGTGTGGTTGCGCCGGGAAAGCTGATGACGTTGCGCGCTGCCCGCCTGCGAAGGGCGGATTGCGGTGTGCGACTTCAGCGCGTGATTTTAATGCGTTAATCAGAGTGCGCGACTTAGTGCGTCAGCAAGGAGCGGCAAAGAGTGCCTACTTTTAATCAGCTGGTGGCGAAGGGCCGGAAGCGGCCGCGGTATAAGACGGCGAGTCCGGCGCTGCAGGGTTGTCCGCAGAAGCGCGGCGTTTGCACGCGCGTGTATACGCAGACGCCGAAGAAGCCGAACTCAGCGCTGCGGAAAGTGGCGCGCGTGCGGCTCACGAATGGAATTGAAGTGACGACCTACATCCCCGGCGTCGGACACAACTTGCAGGAGCACTCGATTGTGTTGATTCGCGGAGGCCGCGTGAAGGATCTGCCGGGTGTGCGCTATCACGTGATTCGCGGCACGCTGGATGCGGTGGGCGTGGCCGGCCGTCAGCAAGGACGATCGAAATACGGCGCCAAGCGCGCGAAGAAGGGTTAAAGAAACATGCCGCGTAAAGGACATACATCCAAGCGGACCGTGCCAGCCGACGCCGTTTATGGCTCGAATCTGGTGACGAAGTTCATCAACTCGATGATGTGGCAGGGCAAGCGTTCGACCGCCGAGGGCATCTTCTATGAAGCTCTCACCAAAGTGCAGGAAAAGGGCGGCGACGAAGCTTTGAAGCTGTTCACCAAGGCCGTCGAGAATGCGAAGCCGCTGCTCGAAGTGAAGACTCGCCGCGTGGGCGGCGCGAACTATCAAGTTCCGGTGGAAGTGAATGCCGACCGGCGCACCTCTCTCGCGATCCGCTGGTTGCTGACCTATGCGCGTGGACGAGCTGAGCGCGGCATGGTCGACAAGTTAAGCAACGAGTTGCTGGATGCCGCCAACGGTAAAGGCGCAGCCATCAAGAAGAAAGAAGATGTACACCGCATGGCGGAAGCCAATAAGGCTTTCGCGCACTACCGGTGGTAAGAAGTGCATAGGTCCTTCGTGGCAAAGAACGCCGCTCAGGATGACAAGTAATATTTCGGAGCCCAGAAAGAGTTAGAACGTCGTGCCTAGAACAGTCCCATTAGAACGCTGCAGGAACATCGGCATCATGGCCCACATCGATGCCGGTAAGACCACTACGACGGAGCGCATCCTGTTTTATACGGGAAAGACGCACCGCATCGGA
>Ga0209007_1000458_pt1 | contig 16238 bp, 14 predicted proteins | sample JacPinW_OM1H0_O2_FD_187961 | JGI IMG/M metagenome (GOLD analysis project Ga0209007, IMG submission 187961) | Forest soil microbial communities from Algoma, Ontario, Canada - Jack Pine, Ontario site 1_JW_OM1H0_O2 (SPAdes) (version 2) | ecosystem: Environmental > Terrestrial > Soil > Boreal... | reverse complement strand
TTCGCGAAATTGGACGATGCTGCGGATGACTTCTTCAGGTTCGGCGCCCCGCGCCAGTGCCCGCTTCGCGAAAGCCCAATCGTGCTCGGATTGACTCAATGGTCGTGCATCGCGCGAGGACCTCATTGCCGGAACCCGACGGGCGGGTTCGTAAGAGGATTCGACATGTTCAATTCTGATCCTGAAGTCGAGAGGGTGGTTGACGCGGTCGGTCCGCTCCTCTGCCTTCACCAGGATGTCTTCCTCGTACTTGCGATTGAGGAAACCCGGCAGGCGAAGGACCCGAGTCGAATCGGTTGCAGCGGGATCCGCACCGAACCTCCGTGCCATCGCCCGCAATAGGGCCTCGGCGTGTTCCTGTGAGATATCGGCGACTCTCCAGACGACTTGGAACTTATTCGCGGAAGTCGTGAGGACGTAGTTCGGTCGCGGCACGAGATTGGACTGCTCGATGGCAGCAAGGGACGTGGGGCCCTCGTGATCGAGGTCAACGTAGAGATGGCGTATCGAGAGGATGTCGTCTTTGGTGCGAGAGCGAGCACCGGGTTTGAGGGGATTCATCCCGACGTAAACGTCGAACCCTTCGCGGTCATTCTTGAAGTGCAGCCAATCCTGAAAGGCCGGCTCCATGATTTTGCCGGCGGTCGTAATGCGCTGCAGCGTTTCGCCGCGGTGCCGGTTCCGTACGAGGACGGCGAGGCGGTCGGAGGGGTCGAAAGCGGTCCCCAGATATTCGTGCGCGCCGAGGTCTCTTCTCGTGATCTTTGCGTCCGTCACGGCTGTGCCTCCGGCCTCTGGTAGATCGCGCCGTAATCGAACTGATCGGGGGCGGGATCGAAGCTGTTCACCTCCAATACTTCCGATATGAACCTGCGGCCCGGTCTGCGTTCCACGTGAATCACGACGTTGAGTGAATCGCCGATATTCATTTTGACGGCGAGATACGGCAGCCCGATTCCGCTCTGCAGGACGCAGCTCGTAAAGCGAGCCAGGCCCTGTTTGGCGGAACTCGCATGAATGGTGGAAAGAGTTCCCGAGTGGCCGGTGTTCAGAAGCTGGAGGAGGTCGAATGCCTCACTTCCGCGAATCTCGCCGAGAAGAATGCGGTCCGGCCGGTGGCGGAGAGATGCCTTGAGCAGATCCCGAATGGGCACGGCGGCCAAGCCGGTCTGTGCTTGGCGCGCCTCGAAGCGGACCAGGTTGGCATGGGGCATGCGAATTTCAGCGGTGTCCTCGATCAGGAGAATGCGCTCGTCCGCGGGGATGAATTTGCCGAGGATTGAGGCGAGCGTTGTCTTGCCCGAGCCGGTGCCGCCGCTGATGAGAATGTTCTTTCGCGACAAGACATAGTCTTCCAGGCGGTTGGCGAGCGATTGATCGAGAGTGCCTGCGGCGATGAGATCCTGCATCTCGAAGTGGCGCGCGCTGAACTTCCGAATCGTCAGAGTGACTCCCCGTAGGCTGCAGGGCGGAATGACGGCCGCGACGCGGCTGCCATCGGGAAGTCGCGAATCAAGAATGGGTTTGGCTTCCGAGATATCGTCTCCCAGCCGGCGGGCAATATTTTTCCCCGCAACCATGAGCGCTCGTTCGCCGAGCGAGACTCCCGTCACCTGCTGGAGCAGTCCCTGCCTCTCGATGAAGACGCTGTCCGCGCCGTTCACCATGACCTCGCTGACGGAATCGTCGAGGATCAAGTGCTCGATGGGTTTTAAAAACGGAAGGATGGTTTCAAATCCATTCATTAGAGTAGTCCTTCGTCGAGTTGCCTAAAGTAGGTCTTGTCGGGGTCGTTGTAATGGGGTTTCAGATAGCAGAACGCCGGTGGCATCGGATTGAGGCCGTCATAGGCGAGCACTACGGCTTGGGCGTTTTTCAGTTCGGTGAAGGTCTTCGTGTCGAAGCGAAAATCGGAGTGCGGATAGTAGCTCTTGGAGGCCGTGAGATTCGCCCTGTGCGAGATGGCCTTGCCGGTCAGCAAGCTGATGCTCGCGTCGTGACCGCTTTCCGACAGGTTGTAGCTGATCTTGAGCTGGTCTTCGCGCCCGCACAATTCGCTCGCGGTCTTGGCGGAGAAGTCGTCCGAGAGGGACAAAAAGATCTTGGTGCGGAAGGTTTGCAAAAGCGTCCGCCAAGCCTCGCCGGGTACGGACGACTTGATCGAGCTGATGCTCTGCGTCGCGATGATGGCAATGCACTTCGGCTGGCGCGAGAGGCTGAAGAACTTCTCATCGCCGGTCGGCTCATTCTCGCCCACGGTGACGAAATGCTGGTATTCGTCGCACAGGAAGAACGTCTGTCGGAAGTTCTGCTCGGGACGCGATTCCATCTCCGGAATGCGGTTGATGACGGCGCGCTGATAGTCGAGTTTCATCATCACGCCGAGTGCCCTGGCCAAGCCGGGATTCAAACTGACAGGAAAGTTCAGAGCGCATACCTTCCCGCTTTCGATGAGCCAGTGAAAGGATGGAAGTGGGGTTCCGAATTGGTGGTCGGCATTGGCCCTGGGGTCGTAGCACTCCGCAGGCGGGCAGAAGGTCCGCTTGACGGCCGGGTTGTCGTCGAACAGAGACAAGAAAACGGAAATGCCTTCGATGATCGAAGTGCGCAGCTTCGGCTCGATTCTTTTCCAGTCCGACCCTCTACCCGTTGATCCGGCCCGGTTCTCTCGTTCAGATTGATCCGACGCAGAGAAAGATCAGCAGCGGAAAATGGAGAACCGAGTTCGAGCGTCCAATCTACTTCATCGAACTGCGCGATGGATATCTGTGCAGCTGGTGCCAGCTTGAAAAAGGACGACTGATCGCGATCCCGCATCCCCAATCTCGGCAAGCCGTTCGACATTTCGACTACCCCTTGCAGGCCGAAGTGGTGGGAAGGGTCACGGGCGTTGCCATGAGGATTGTTGAGGACCAGCAGCTCGAAAACGAGCCCACTTCGCACCAAGGCCCGCGAGGGTTTTAGGCTCTCCTGACAGCAGACCTACTTTCCTCACGTCAACCCCGAGCACCGGCTGCGTGGTGACGGAACGGCCGGCCGCGGTGACGAAGATGTTAATGGAGGTATTTCCCAGAGCGGCGAGCGCAGGCGCTGTGCGAAGGCTGGGCGGAGCGAAAATCATCCGCTGGCATGGGATGCGCGAGCTTCACGAACAGAATCAGAACAACGCTCCGACGAATCGAAGCGTTGGCTCCAGGTGTGCATAAGAAGTCTGTCCCTGTCGTCGGATGCGACTTGCTTCGTGCGGACGTGCCCCGGCGGGAAAATCTCGTCTCTTCTTCTTTTGCCACTGTGGCGCGCATGCGCATGGTCGTTCGGACCATTCGCTGCTGCCTATCAGCTACAACGAATGCCGGCCAAAGCTGTCGTCAGAATTTCACGTATACTGCGGGTTAAGATTCATGAATAGGGGAGTCGCTGAGTTCAACGGCAGATGTGGCTGATTTTCCGGAGCTGCACGTCTGTACGTGCGCTTCGTGCAGCAAAACGGCGTGCCCTTGTTAGACGGCTCCGTAGCTCATTTCGTTGTGGAAAACGTTTCACGTAACTGCTGAACGGTCCACAGGCTAGTCGGTGCTTGGTGACATTGAAATGCAGAACCCTCCTGCGGTCGTGGGCAATCACGAAGAAGCAATAGAGCACGCCGAAGTTGATCGTCGGGACCGGGAAGAAGTCCATCGCGGCGATAGCCTCTCGATGGTTGCGGAGAAACGCGAGCCAACGCTTGACCGGATCAGGATCTTTGGGCGCTCGTTTCATCCATCGAGAGATCGTTCGCTCCGAGACATCGAAACCCAACATAAGCAGCTCACCGTGGATTCGCGGCGCTCCCCCACGTCCGATTCTCCGCCACCATCCGGAAGATCAACTCGCGAATTTCCTTCGGAGTCTGTTTCCTACCCACTTGCCTCCTTACTCGGGAGATCATCTTCCAGTACAGCCAAAAGCCAGCCCGATGCCAACGGACCACGGTCTCCGGCGTGACTACGATGAGAGCCCCTTTCCACCTTGACCAGAACCGACGGACTGCAACCCAGAAAAGCTTGTTGAGGAGCCCGACGTGCGGCCGCGGATGGCGCCGTTTCAGAGCTACAAGTTGCTGACGAAGGACGAGATTCTCGACCAACAGAGCGCGACGCGCCCGAAAAAGGCGACGAAGGGTGCCTATCCCCAGCAAGAGCAAGTTGAACATAGCGGGGTTATACCAAACTGCCTCGCGGTCGCCTTTGGTATGTTGCTGATCCTTCGGACCGCAAGCATTTTGGCGAGGCACAGCCCAGGGAAAATGAGCGGCAGAAAAAGGATTAAGTACCTGAATTAGCGACTTTGGCTGATCGGCGAGAGCGGGGCCAGCAGTGAGGCGGGGGATTCGGCTTACTCGGAGCCGTTGATCAATACTGAATCAGGATGGCGCTCGATTTCGGCACGGCTACTTATCGGGTTTACGCAACCTCTCGCAGGCTGGGCCATCACCGGAGTGCTCTTCGACCGTGAACGATTCGTCGGATTGGACGAAATCGTCGTTCCAGTACGACTTCGGATGTATTTTGTGTCTTTATTGACCTTTTCATGCTCGCGCCGGAAACGGAACTTGGAATGGCGGAAGAAGCGTTCAGCCGTATCGAGTTCGATGCGAACGACACCCTCCAATGCATGTAACCAAACCACAGGGCGGCGGCCCATCCATACTCTTTCTGTCGCTGATTCTGAGACAGCTGAGCAAGACTACCCTTTCCGAACGAACCTGTTTACTAGGTTCATGGCTCCAGCTCAGGAACAAGTCTAGGAACAACACCCCTCCAAAGACGCCCAAGGACCGTAATAGAGCATGCGAGGAAATGCAACGCCCACCACTCAAGCTTTCTGGATTGATCAAGGCGCTGCAGCACCGATTCCTGCCATTGGAATCGTCGTAGCTACGCTCTGGATATTGTTTGTTATGGTGACCCCACCCGACTCAGGTCCGACTACGCTTGGAGTAAAAGTGATTGCCACGGTGCACGTCCCTCCCGGTGGGAGCGGCAAAGACGAAGCGCAGTTGTCGGTTTCGGAGAAGTCACCACCCCCGCTAACACTGAGTACAGTAATTGAGTCGCTGGTGCTATTCGTCAGAACCACCTGCTGGGACGCGCTGCTCGTCATGATTGTTTGGCTTCCGAAGCTCAGGGACGACGGTGAAGCGCTAAGCAGGGGAGGCAGAACTGTGACTGGCACGAACATCTGAACAAACTGACCTCCCTCGCTGTACTTGGCTGCAATCCAAGTGTTACCGATTCCAACTGCTGTCACCAGTCCATTAGCGTCCACGGTTGCAATGCTCGGGTTGGAAGATATGTAAGCGAGATTCGACGACTGAGTTACATCCAGAATGCTGCCGTCCGAAAATGTGCCCGAGATCTGTAGAGAAGTCTCTTCGCCTTGTGATTCGAATATCAGAGCAGGTATCTGCGCGGAAAGTGACGTGGGCAAATCGGGCCTTTCCACGTCGATGCGGATGGACTGTGACTCCGTACCTTGACCCGCTGCCGTTGTCCCGGCGGCGGTCAATAGGTACATTCTGCATGCAATGTCGTCAGGAATGGACATTGTGAATTGAGCAGGCACGCCCTCGGCGACCGTGCTAAAGCCCACAGGATCTTCGCCAATGATTGCGACTTGCGTGAAGGAATTGTTGTCCGGAGAAGTGACCGAAACAGGCACGGACTGCCCAGGGTTGACGACTGTGCCATCACTGGGCGAAGCTATCTGAAGATCCGCTGCGCTAACCGTAAAGGTGACCGAGTTGCTTGACACGCCGCCTACCGTGACGAGGACTGGTCCGGTTGTAGCAGCCGCGGGAACGGTCGACGAGATACTACCATCACTCCAGCTTGTCGTCGTCGCCAGTAACCCATCAAAAGTGACTGTGCTCAGGCCCTGAGTCCCACCGAAACTCACACCGGTGATCGTCACCGTGACACCGCCCGGTCCGAAATTAGGCGACAAGCTGATAATATTCGGAGCAACTGGCGGTATTACAGTAAAACCGATGCCATTACTCGAGAGACCCGACACCGAAACCACCACATTACCGGAAGTCGCCGTCATCGGCACGGTGACGATAATGCTTGTCACGCCCCAACTTGATGCAATGGCATTAACTCCATTGAAAGTGACTCCGCTCGTACCTTGGCTCGCGCCAAAGTTCGCACCCGTTATCGTTATGAGTGTTCCCGGAACGGCGGAGGCCTGTGACAGCGTGCTAATGGCAGGCGCAACCGTAAACAGGATCCCGTTGCTCAACAAACCAGAAACGCTAACTAACACATTTCCCGTGGCTGCTCCAGCGGGTACGGATGTTACGATGCTCGTCGCGGTCCAGCTGGTAATCGTTGCCGGTGTGCCATTGAAAGTAACGGTGCTCGAACCTTGGGTATCGCCGAAGCTGGTTCCTGAGATCGTGACTGATGCCCCGACGGCTCCCTGGCCCGGTGACAAGCCCGTGATGCTTGGGGTCGGGATGACGGTGAAGTTCATTCCATTACTGGCTGCAGCCTGAACCGTGACAACGACGGGACCAGTGGTTGCTCCTGAAGGAACTGGCACGACGATACTAGTGTCGCTCCAACTCGCCGGGGTTGACGCAGCTCCGTTGAAGGTCACTAGGCTCGTACCTTGGTTGGCCGCGAAGTCTGCTCCTGTGATCGTGACCGACGAGCCCACTCCACCGGACGTCGGGGACAAGCTCAAGATGCCAGGCGGGCCAGCAATCTCCGGAACATAGACGTACGATCCATGTTCCACACCAAACCAAATCGTGGGACCGTAGGAGGAGCCGCTCCCCAACTGTGTGTAGTTAACCCCCGTCCATAAGTAGAATCGATCGCCGGGTCCGATTGAAACATCCGAAGGAACCTGACAATTAAATAGAATATTTTGAGGGTTATTCGGATTACCGGACGTGTTAATCGGGTACGTGCTCGTCCCTACGCAAACCAGAGACCCTGAGGTGCTGTTTAGATACAGCTTGGCGCGCGCGTACATTTGGGCTTGAGTCGTGTTCGTAGCCATCCAAAGATTGAAATAGATCAGCGATCCAGCAGTAATTGTTCCCGTAACATTCGGAACTCCGGGAGTCGTCCGGAAATCAGTTGTGAAATACTCGCCGAGAGGTTGGCCCGATAAGTTGGGGAATGAATACTGGTTCTGGAGGGTGCCCTGCGGTCCCGCCGGGTCGAGTAGCCAGGCGGCACCGCTGTCACCAGACCAGATGGAGTCTAGATAATAGATGGTAGCACCCGACATTACTCCTGGGATCGCGAATGCAAATGCGTTGCTCGTTTGACCAGCAACAGACACGACTACGTTCCCAGACGTGGCTCCGGGTGGCACCAAGGTCACAATCGTAGCGTTGGTCCAGCTTGTAGGAGTAGCAGAAGTTCCGTTGAAGATGACGGTGCTTGTTCCTTGCGTGGCCCCAAAATTCATGCCGTAAATCGCTACCGACGTTCCTACGCCACTGGACGCAGGTGAAATTCCCGAGATTAGAGGGCCGACGGTGAAGTTAACTCCGTCACTGGTTTGGCCCGAGACTGTGACTACTACACTGCCTGACGCAGCGCTAGGTACTACTACCGTTATACTTGTGTTGGTCCAACTCGTAGGCGTCGCCGCTGTCCCGCTGAAGGTTACTGTGCTGGTTCCCTCAGAGGCGCCGAAGTTTAGGCCCGTGATCGTTGCCATACTGCCGACAGCGCCCGACGTAGGAGAAATACCTGAAATGCTTGGTGGCGGTTCGACCGTAAAACTCACCCCGTTGCTGTTGACTCCGCTTGCGAACACTACGACGTTGCCCGTTGTCGCTCCAGTTGGAACCGTGACCGCAATACTGGTCGCGCTCCAGCTTGTGACGGTCGCTGTCGTGCCGTTGAACTTCACCGTACTCGATCCCTGGGTAGAACCGAAGTTCGTCCCTGCTATCGTCACGGACGCCCCGACCGCTCCGGTCGTAATCGAGAGGCTCGTGATACTCGGCGCTCCGACGACCGTAAAACTTACCCCGTTGCTGTTCACCCCGCTTGCGAACACTACGACGTTGCCCGTTGTCGCTCCAGTTGGAACCGTGACCGCAATACTGGTCGCGCTCCAGCTTGTGACGGTCGCTGTGGTGCCGTTGAACTTGACCGTCCCCGTGCCCTGAGAAGTCCCAAAGTTCGTGCCTGTAACGGTTACGGCTGCTCCCACCGCTCCGGCCGTAATCGAGAGGCTCGTGATACTCGGCGCCCCAACGACCGTAAAGCTCTTTCCGTTGCTCGCCGTGCCCGAAACTGTGATCACCACGTTACCCGTAGTGGCGCCAGTGGGTACCGTTGCCACAATGCTCGCCGCGCCCCAGCTGGTGGCCGTTGCTGTCGTGCCGTTGAACTTCACCGTGCTCGATCCTTGGGCAGAACCGAAGTTCGTCCCTGCTATCGTCACGGACGCCCCGACCGCTCCCGTTGTTGGCGACAGGCTCGTGATCGTGGGTGCGGCGGCCTGGAGTCTCGTTGCGAACAACAAGGAAAGCAGTAGCAGGAATCCGGGGAGAAGAATCGCAGTCGGGCCAATCGGTCGATGTTTTCTCAAGGTAGTCACGGGAGTTATGAGCCTTTCGTCGGTCTTGAATTCCGCAGTACCTCGCGCGAGCGGTGATAACCACTCGGTAACAACTCAACATCGCTACCGCGACCGCCTGCTAAACTCCGATTCTAGAGGTGTCGTCGTGCAAATGAGCCGCACTGCTCTTGGGATCGGATTCTGCATTTACGTCTCAAGCTTTTTTCTCGTCGCCGCGTCCGGGCCTGGTCCGGAATCCAATGCCGGCTCGCGGGGTTATTTTTGGGCCTGGTGGGCGCTCGTCCTACCGTGGTCAGAGCTCGAACTTTGGAGTAATAGGACGGCTATACTCCTGCCTGCGACAGCGATCGTTGGGTTGATCAACCCCGTCTTTCTCATGGCAGTTTTTGCGTTGGTCATGCGCCTCGAGCGATTTTTCACAGTTTTGAAGATAGTTCTTCTATCGATGCTCCCCTTTTGTTGGGTTCCGTTTCTGTTCGGGATTCGGCCTCGCGAAGGCTACGCGCTCTGGATAATCGGTATGGTGCTCACACTCTTTTCCAATCGAACCGACCGCTCAACTCCTTCGCTTCATTCCAAATTGATATCGTCGAACTGAGCCTTGATTCAGGGATTTACGGCAACGAATGACCCCGGCGTGTTGACGGGCGTGTTTAACTCCTGGATTACCCACATGGGAATCTCATTTGTAGGGTCTGGGTCGAGTACGCTAGGGGGGGAAAAGCCCAAGCTTTCGGTGCCCTTCGAGTGAACAACACCGGTGAATACTTGATCCGAACCAGTGCCGGTGCTGAAACCGTTCAATTGGCTGGTTTCTGAAACTATCGCGTCGTTGTTTCCGCTATTCGGATCGCTGCTGTTACTGAATATGGTAGGCCAGCCCGTCGACGTTAAGTCTTGTGCAACCGGATCCGCCGTACATTGCTTACGGACGAATAAATCAAAGAGGGCACCGTCCAGAGAGGCAAAATTTGTATAGACCCCCGAAATCAGAGCCGTGGGTAAGGGGTGTGATCCCTGAGCCGAAATCGCCGTTAGTGCGTCGCTCAGGGAACCGCCGATTCCGTCGCCCTTCAGGTCGTGTATTGCGCCATTTACTACGCCTTGCGAAGAGATTAAAACGTTTTCAAAAACGAATTTCCTGTTCCAGGCCAGTATATCCAGCAAGCACGTATCTTCCTGCTGGCTTGAATTTGGTAATAGCTGCAATGCTACGGGCGAGCCTAGATGGGGCGTGTCAATCGTAATAAGCTTATGTATAGACCCTTGCCCGAAATTCTGAGGATTAAGAAAAGTTTGCGACAGAGCAATTTTGCGCGCGATCAGACCGCCCATACTGTGGGCCACGATATCGGTCTGGACGGCGGCAACCGGGGCGCCTATTGGATTGTTTCCCTGCTTAAAGCTCTGCAGCCATTTTTGGATCTGCTCTAGCACGATCGGAGAGGTGTAGCTTATGCCGAGCGAATTCGCGTGGACATCCCATATGTTCGGTGCCACGGGGCTCTCAGCAATAACGGTCCCGGAAACGGGGATGTCGTAATTGGCACGCAGTATCGAAAATCTGGGATCGACTGAACTTTTTCCCAATACGAGGGGCGAGAAGTTGTTCCATGTTTCCCAGTTGTCCCAAAGGCCGTGTACCATTGCCACCGGAGGACGCACGATCGTTACGACAATAGTCTGTGTCGTTCCAGTCGTGGCATCCTGGATCTGAATGGAAACGGTACGGCAGGCCAGGTTACCGTCTGTATTGTTGACGTTATTGCACGTTCCAGACTTAAAATTACCCGGGGTTCCTCCAACGAGCCTAGCAAAATCGATTGGAGCGCGGTACACGGCGAAAGCATAGTAAGAGCTATTGGCGCTCTCTCCGGTTACCGTCACCTGGCCCTGAGAGAACTGAGTGTCCCCTGGATTGCCTAACGCCCCGTCTTCGTCAGTCGACGTACTTGGAGTTCCCTGATCGTTGAGTAAGGTCAAGGTGATCTGGTCTGGCCCCTGCAGCGGTACTCGAACAACGGCTTCGGTCACGCCATCCGCCGCGACACCCTGAACAAGCTGCCCACCCGTAGCTAGCGATTGTGAATTTGACGTGACAGAGGAGCCGCTAATCAAACTTGGGACGGGATCGACGAGTGCAGGACCGATCGCAAAGGTCACCGCCAGCTTCGCGGCGACGACCTGGGTCTCGACACCGTCCGGACTACACGTATAAGCAGTGTACGTAACGGTCTTCATCCCGGGCGTCGAGTAGTAATAGTAGGCGCTAAGGGCACCTCCTATGATCGGGACCCCGTTTTCAGAGACCATCTCGTCCGCGAAGAAACCCGCCTCGTATTCGGGTCCGCCAAAGGCGTACGGCACGAGTGTCTGGACACACTGGTCCATGCCAGTGGGAGCGGAGCCAGGATAGAGACCGGAGATCTGATACGCTCCCGGCGCGTCGACATGAAAGGCAAATGATTGTTGAAACAAAAAGCCACTGGCATCATGGGCCGTGTACCAAAAATTCTGGTCGCACTCCCAGCAGATTGGCTTGGAAAAGGCGGCCGCCACACCTATTTCGGAATTTAGCATCAAGAACGGGCTAACTGATTGAACGACCGGCGAGCTCGGGCTACCCGTTACGACCCAAGTGTTTACACCCCAGTTAGCAATGGTCGCAGGAGCGTCCGTAAAAGTTTGTGCATCGAGGTTATCCCACGACGATAGAAGAAACATACACGCCACTGCTAGAAGCTGATATCTGAACATAGCTCTCCCGGCGTTCGAATTGCCCACGAAGCGAGCAACGGACGCATGGTTTCTTCGCGGGACGAAAGGCGTCGCCACGACACCAACCGGAATAGCCCCGCTTCTGCACTCGGACTTCAGGGATTGCACATGGCGTTCTGCGAGCCCTTGTAAAGTGGTTCTCGATTAATGTCAAGAGTATTTATAAAAAGTTATATAAATGACTTCATAATTATGTGGGCTGAGTCATCCAAGAACTTTCAGAAAAATCAGAACGGCGGCTCCGATGAACCGCTGGCGCGCCAGCTCTGGCGGTTCTCCTCGTCGACAGCGCGCGCTACAAAATTCTCGACTCAATTGCGTACAACCGCTTCACCGATCCTTTCTGTAAATCCCAAACTGAAGCTTGAAAACACCGCGCCACCGTTACGGTCGCACGGGCTGAAATTGCCGCGCAGTTCGCGCACCATGCCTTTGACTATCCGAAGCTGTCGTTCGATGAAGTCGCGCAGAAGGTTCTCGGCCTCAAGCCATTCCCGAACACTGCGAACGGTAGAGCCTTCCGGCGCGAGGCCAAATCCATGTTCGATCAGGAGCGCAAACCGTGACGCCTCGACCGCAAGCGGTCCCTGAGCCTCGCCCGTGCAGGCGATTCGCAAAACGCTTCGTACTGAACGCCCGGTTACTTGCCCATCTGCCTGACTGCGAGGCTTGCAGAACGACGGTCCTCTACCTGTTCCGCGAATCGGACAAACTCATGGAGGCTAGGCATGGATGCAGGCAACCCCATACGAGCCCTCCAAATTGAGACCGTGAAAGGCGAACCCGATCCGGCGAGTTGGCTGCGCGGTCCAAGCACCGGTTTCGGCAATTCCCGCGAACCGTTAGACGAACTCCGCAACAGACTACGTGCAATGAGCGAATACGAGTTGGTCGCGTTTGGCAAGGCTCAACGGGAAGCGGGGCGGTCGGCGGAGTTACAAGAAGCGCAGAAGGAATGGCGACGGCGACATCCGAAGAAAACGGCAGTGGGGGATAGAGAGCTATGACGGTCAAAACAACTTGCGGCGTATGTATGGGCAGTGGGAAAGCTAAAGACGGTACTCGCTGCACGAGCTGCGCCGGAAACGGCTACATCTTGTCGCAAGACTCCCGAACATAGAAGCCGCGCGACCAGGGCCAAAATAGCCCCTCAGACTTTGTGCCCAAACGTCCGGCCCTGTTGCAAGGTGAGTTCGTCGAGGACCACTTTGACTCGACGGGAGACATCTGTCGGAAGCTTGCCGACAATTTCAGCTAGGAGCGATGGAGCCGTTCGCGATGTATCTTGAGTCAAGCCGGTGCGAACTGCCAGAAATTGCTTACGGTCTGGAGAATCCAACCGATCTTCCAGCCAAAACAAGAGCTGCTGGGACAGTATCAAGTCGAACCGATAGCGGGACTCACGATCGGACTCGTGACCGATGGAATTGAGCGACTCGACGACTGTCAGAAGTTTGCTGTTGAGCACGTCAGAACGCAGGGTCTCGGTGCTTTTGCTTCCACGCTGACGGTTCATTGATCACATCTCATTCCCACCGCCGATTCGTTCCCTGTCAGGCCAAGCTAACTTCCAGTTCCAACTTGGGCTTTTTCGCGGCGCGGAGCGTTAGCGTGACGCCGCACGCCTCTGCAATCTTTTCGATGGTTTGTAGTGAGTGTGCCGTGTATTCCGCGTCTTCCAACCTCGCGATCGCGGATTGCGTCGTGCCAGCGCGCGCGGCTAGTTCCGCCTGAGTCAATCGGGCCGCTTCGCGCATCTGGTGAACGAGCATTGCGAGATCGATTTGACGGCTGTAGCGCGCGTGCGCGCGGCGATACCGGCCGCTCCGCTTCATCCGCTCCTGAACGTATTCCGCGTGTTGGTCTCGCTTCATAGCCCTGCCTCCCTTTGAATCTTTGCTCGCATGTTCTCCGACGCCGGGTAGCCGTTGCGGTACTTCAGCCAGAGCGCCCGAAGCCGCTCGGCCCGCCCGATTTCTCCCGGCGGCGTCTTCTGCGTTTGCTTCTGAAAGCCGGAAGTGAGCACGATCAGCCTGCCCGGTTGATAGAAAAACAAGACCCGGAAGATCCGGTCGAAGTGCTTCACGCGAGGCTCGAAAATATCGTCCGTGAGCTTGGTGACGAATTTCCCCGGCATCTGCGTTCCCAGGGTTCCAAGCCGCTCAATGAGCACATCCACTTTCGCGGCGGCGTCATCGTCCAGGCCATCGATGAACTCGCGCGCCGGGCGGTTGCGGTCCGGCAACTCCACATACTCAACCGCGAATCCATTCGCCACTTGCGCCTCCACCTATATAGCACAGGTGCTATGTGGCCGTCAATGGCGAGTGTCGCATCTGCGCGCGGCCGGAGCGTCCGCCACATTCGACGTGTGCGCGGTGGCGTGGCGCCGATGAGGAACCCGCCGCGCAAAGGGGGAAGGTGATATGCGAAACGCTGCTGCCGCGGCAAAGTCCCAGGCACTTTTAGTTCTCGATCGGCAAGTGTTGCCTTCGAGCTTCGTCGAGGCGCAGAATCCTGCTGGCGCACTGCAGGTGCCACTGTCACAATCTGACCTTGCAACAGGAGGCGGGACGAAGCCGATCCCAGCTTAACCACGGAACTCCAAGGCCATATGCCACCGATCGATGGCGCGCATCAGCCGACCACGACACCTGTAGGGCAACTTCCCGCCTGGGGCCGCACCGATCGCAACCGGCTGCTCATCTGGGTTGGAATCGCGTTGCTTCTTCCGGCCCCTTTTTTGCTGGCAGCGCATTTGCGGATTGGCCGGGCCGGATCGCTGGACACGGTGCAGAGGGAGTTGCCGGCCAAAGCCATCGCGGTGTTTTTTGTCTTACTGGCAACTTGGATCGTGTCTCGCATGGAGAAACGCCCACTCGGCGATTACGGCATTCCTCTCCGCCAGGCACTCGGAATTAGGTTTTGGGAAGGCTCCGTCTGGGGCTTCGCCTTGCTTTCCGCTATCCTGCTGGTCCTGCGTGTATCGGGCCGCTTTCAAGTTGACTCCGTTTCGCTCGCCGGCAGCGCAGTTTTTCGTTACGCACTTGCCTGGGGCGCCGTGTTTCTTGCAGTGTCCTGGAGCGAAGAATTTGCTTTTCGCGGCTACTGGCTCTTCTCTTTCTCCAGGCGTATGCGCTTCTGGAGGGCAGCCCTGTTGATCTCCGTTGTGTTTGGCGGTGCTCATCTGCCCAATCCTGGAGAGAACGCGCTCGGGATTCTGCAGGTTATTGAGTTCGGCTTGCTTATGTGCCTGACTCTCCGGCGCACCGGCAATCTCTGGTTTGCCGTCGGCTTTCACGCAACCTGGGACTGGGCAGAGACCTTTTTCTACGGCACGGCCAACAGCGGGCTTCTCGGCGCCGGCCGATTCCTCAGCACCTCTGTCCGTGGTCCGAATTGGCTCACGGGAGGATCGGCAGGACCGGAAGGCAGCATCATTACGTTGCTTGTTCTCCCTCTTTGCGCGCTGCTAATTCACTTTCGCTTTCCGACAACAGTGTACCCGGATCGTTCTGTATAGTGCCCTCAGTCGGGAATAGTTTGCCAATGTCGAGGCACGGGTAAATCTGCTATCGGAACAGATCCGGATAACTGCCGGAATCACTGCGCATCCGGAGGTTATTCCGGTCCAGAAGTCCGGTTCGAGGATAGGGACTTACGTATGAAAAAACTAAAAACGGTGTCATATTATATCGCATGTTTCCACGTCGCCGCTTTCTACTCAGTTCGCTTGCTCTTGCCGCGCTTGAAAGTCTTCCCGCAAAGCTTCTCCGCGCCGCGGCACCCGTTCTCAGAGCCCTCCCCGCATGGAAGCCAGGCATACTTGAAATCCACCAAATCGCCACCAATCGCGGCAACAGTACGTTGTTGATTCTGCCCGACGGCACCACCATGATGGTCGATGCCGGTGCCATTTATGGCACCACGCCATATCTCAGCGATCCGCTTCCTTCGGGCCAGTACCGTCCCGGCGAGTGGATCGGCCGCTATGCAAAGCGGCGTTTCGCCCCCAGTGGACTTACAACCATTGACGCGTTCCTGCTCACGCATTTGCACGGCGATCACGTCGGCTATCTTCCGCCGGACGGTCCGCTCTCATCCGACGGCACTTACCGTATTACAGGCGTTTCCGACGTGGCCGCCATCGTCCCGATCCAGAGGTTCGTTGATCGCGCATGGCCGGACTACACCTATCCAGTACCTGCTGATATCGATTTTCAGAAGAACTATCGAGCGTTCCTTCAAGCGCAAATCGAGACTGGCAAAAGAGTCGAGCGTTTTCGCCCCGGCTCCAAAGACCAGTTCGCCCTGCTGCACAAACCGGCCGACTACCCCAGCTTTGAGATACGCAACCTGATTGCCAACGGCCAGGTCTGGACCGGCAAGGGCGAGCAGACGAAAAAGCTCTTCCCAGAAGTATCAACTCTCAAGCCTGCCGACTACCCCGCGGAGAATCCCTGCTCCTGCGCCATTCGTCTCCGCTATGGTAAGTTCGGCTACTACACCGGCGGCGATCTCACCAATGACACCAACTACGGCCGCGATCCTTGGCGAGACTCCGAATCTCCTGCCGCCGAAGTATGCGGCCCGGTTAATGTCGCTGTCGCTAACCACCACGGCTACTTCAATGCCAATGGCGACCGGTATGTTCGTGCACTGCAGCCGCAGGTCTTTGTCATCCCGACGTGGGACTCCGCGCACCCGACCGTCAATGTGCTGAACACCCTCTACTCCAAAGCCATCTACTCCGGGAACCGCGACGTTTTCGCAACCTCGGTCAAGCAGGAGAATCGCATCGCCAATAAGAAGACCGACGACCTCAAGTCGCGCGCCGGACACATCGTTATCCGCGTAGAACCCGG
>Ga0209007_1000457_pt1 | contig 16274 bp, 17 predicted proteins | sample JacPinW_OM1H0_O2_FD_187961 | JGI IMG/M metagenome (GOLD analysis project Ga0209007, IMG submission 187961) | Forest soil microbial communities from Algoma, Ontario, Canada - Jack Pine, Ontario site 1_JW_OM1H0_O2 (SPAdes) (version 2) | ecosystem: Environmental > Terrestrial > Soil > Boreal... | reverse complement strand
AGAGGCCCTGCGTTATGCCATGAGCCTGCCTGTCACTACAACCATCACGGGCATGGATAGCCTGGAGGTGCTCCGACAGAATCTGCAAATCGCTCAGAATTTCAAGCCGTTCTCGGAATCGGAGATGCAGGAACTACGTGAGCGATGTAAGCCAGATGCGGCAGACGGACGGTACGAGCTTTATAAATTATCGCTGAAATTCGACAACCCAGAAGCCAGGCTGGCTCATGATTTTCCCCTCGACACCGAACAGTCCGAGGTCAAGGACATGCTTGGGGCTCAGCAGAACACGGGGCACCCGTTTCCGGAGAAGCAGTTTTAGTAGAGACCGAACAATGACCGACTCTTTCGAATGGAATCGCCGGAAGTTCATCAAAAGCGCAGCTGCTGTGAGTACAGCGCCGTTCGTCTCCGTGGGCAGCATTGCGCAGCAACAGAGTAATGCCTCGCAACGCGATTTGTCGGGAGTTGTTCGACGGAAACCTCTTGGACGCACCGGACTACAGGTTTCAGCGATGGGGCTTGGTGGTTATCATCTCGGCTCCGCGGAGACCGATCAGGCAGCGAATGAAATTGTGGCGAAGGCTATCGATCATGGCGTCAACTTTTTCGACAATGCATGGGAATACCACGACGGCCTTAGCGAAGAGCGGCTCGGAAAAGCGCTCAAGGGAAAGCGTGATCAAGCGATAGTGATGACCAAGGTGTGTACGCACGGTCGCGAAAAAAAGATTGCCATGCGCATGCTGGAGGAATCGCTTCGACGCCTGCAAACCGATCATTTAGACGTTTGGCAAATACACGAAGTCGTCTACGAGAATGATCCCGAGCTGATTTTTGCTCCAAACGGTGCCGCCGAAGCGCTGCTGGCAGCCAAGCAACAGGGAAAAGTTCGTTTCATCGGTTTCACGGGACACAAAGACCCAGAAATCCATTTAAAGATGTTGTCGCACGATTTTCCCTTCGACACTATTCAGATGCCTCTCAACTGTTGCGACGCCACGTTCCGCAGCTTCGAAACGCAAGTCTTACCCGAAGCCAACCGTCGGGGTATGGCAGCGCTGGGAATGAAGAGTCTCGGCGGAAGCGGCGAACTCGTGAAATTCGGCGCCATTACAGCCGAGCAAGGCTTGCGCTATGCCATGAGCCTTCCGGTTGCGACCACCATCAGTGGCATCGATAGCATGCAAGTTCTCGATCAAAACCTTCGTGTCGCGGCCAATTTTCAGCCTCTTGTTGCAGCCGAAATGCAGCGCTTACGCGATCAGTGCCGGGTTGCTGCCGCGGATGGGCATCTGGAATTATTCAAGATGACCACGAAGTATGATGGCAAAGTAGGACGCGAACAGCATCATTTCCCAACCGTGCAACAACTCCCGCTTTAATGTGAGCTGCGGCGATCGGCTTAGCCGCGACCGAACTTGCTGTCTGGGAAGCTACCGAAGTGGATCGAGAGCAACCTCGAAGATACTAATTATTCAGAGCTTCCAAGCTTTGCCACCAACTCAAGTGCATTTAGGATTGCAGCGCCGAAAGCGGTGTTGTCGAAAATACACCATACACGCGCTCTTACACCTAAACTTGCCGCTTGCGCGACGATCATATTCAGGGAGTCACTGGAGTAGGCAGAGAAATATCGGCGGGGAGACCCGTGCAGTCGGAAGTAAGCCAAGCTTGCCAGACCACCGGGCCGGGCGGCGGCAGGCACGCACGCCGGGTCGGCAGCTACGCGGGCAATCTGATATTCCATCAGCAAATCATCAACGTGGAGGTCGAACCAGCTGCCGTGGCGTGGCTCCCATACAACGTCCCCTGAAAAATTCCCACGAATCAGTGCGAGGAACTTCCTTGCGTGGGCATAGTCGAATTCCAGACTAGGCGGCAGTTGTATGAGGACCGGACCAAGCTTTTCGTGCAGACAGCTGATCTGTTCAAGAAACGCCGACAAGATCTCCGAACTACAATTCAGCCTAGCCTCATGGGTGATTGCCTTGGGGGCCTTGACTGAGAAGCGGAATTCAGCCGGCGTCGACCTGGCCCACCTTTCCCAAGTTTCTTTCTTGTGCGGGCGATAAAAAGACGAATTGATCTCGCAAGAGTTGAACACCTGCGAGTAACGCTCCAGGTGGCTTCCTCTGGACGCGAAATGCGTAGCGGCCAGTCGCGGAATACTCCATCCTGCACATCCGACTCGAACAGGCTGCCGCGAAAAAATGCGCCTTTCTTTAATCGAAACGTCGGATATGCAGGGTTCCGTCATTTCTTTGGGTAATCCAATCGTAGAAGATCTGCTCGTCAGCGGAGTCGAGAGGTTTCAAAAGTACCGGATCAAATAGCCCGTTCTTCTTGCCCATTTCGAATTGTTAATCTCCGCTCCATTGAGTCGAGTTGCTCAAGCCGCTCAATCAATCTTGCCGGCACATTGTGCATGCCCGCATTCGCAGGCAAGCTCAGGACCGGTCTTTAGCGTTTCGCAGTGTGGGCTGCAATATGGGCTGTCATTTCCAACTATGCAACTGCAGCCGGTGTGTGCACATCGATTTTTCTTATTGTCATTCATTGGGAAGTCCTTTCAGTTTGGTTGTTGGGAAATCGTTCTTGTGACGTATCGTTTTGTGTGAAGCGAATGATTGTCGCCTCAGCGAAAACCTCCAAGGAGATAGGCGATGAGCAGGATCAACAGAATGGTGCCCAGCCCAATACCAGCACCACCTCCATAGCCCCAGCGGCTATGACCGTAATAACCTCCACCGCCGCCCAACACCAAAATCAGGATAATGATCAGGATCAACATGCAATTCTCCTTTTCTATTCGCCGTATATGGCAAGTGACCTTAATTCTTAGCCTTGGAGCTCCGATCAGGCCTGCGTTAGGCCAAGGTCCGGACTGACTTTTCTCGCCTCCACTGTCGTGTCTTTGCGGCGGCGATAAACGCAGTCGAGTCGTTAGCACTGACCACGCCCGCGTCGTTTCTAATATTGGCCACTTTCAAGAGCGTTTGCGCGCCCTCGTCGGCGGCAATAGCCTTGAGATGACCGAACGCATCCCGCACAAAGTCAACTGCCGCACTCTCTAGCGACAGTGCTTTCGCGCCCCCCTCGGAGAGGATTACCGCGACGGCATCGAATAGTACAGAAGGCATGCCGGCCAGTTGGCCGTCTGCCGACATCATCGACCCGCCCGCGAGCTTTGCACCGCTGACTTTGGGCGCAATGATCTTAACGGTGGCGCCCGCTTCAATTGCGGCCCTCTTGATCTTCTTGACGAGAGCGCCGTCCGAACCATCCGCAATCAGGATGCCGATGGCGCGGCCCTGCAGCGTGTCTTTCATCTTTCCAATAATCTGCAACGCAGGCGAGGGTCTCAGTTTCTGGACCGGCGCGGCGGGCTTGGGCGCGGTTGGCAATGCCTCTAATCCCAGACCGTCGGATACGCGCTGGGCAAGGTCCTCTTCTATATTGCGCAAATGGCCCACCATCGCTTCCCGAACGTGCGGGTGCTCGACCTTTGAAAGCTCAAACACCAATGCGGAGGCGATATGCGCCTGCTCGTAGGTAGTTTGGCTCAGATAAAACTGGCGAGCCTGGCTATAGTGATCGGCGAAGCTCTCAGGCCGGGCGCGGCCTTTGTCTCCGGTTTCACTGATGGCGACACTACGAAATCCATTCACAGGCGACTCACGTGGCGAATTCTTCGACAAGGAATTGGGCTCGTAGGAAACTCGGCCCTCCGGTTGCTCCATCTGCATGTGCCCGTCACGCTGCTGGTTGCCGAACGGACACTTGGGAGCGTTGACCGGAATCTGGTGAAAATTTGGCGAACCCAGGCGCGAGAGCTGCGTGTCTTGATAAGAGAACAAGCGACCTTGCAATAACGGATCGTTTGAAAAATCGATGCCGGGCACGATATGAGAAGGACAGTAAGCCACCTGCTCGGTTTCGGCGAAGAAATTGTTTGGCCAGCGATCGAGTACCATGCGACCAATCACTTTCAAAGGCACCAGTTCTTCGGGAATCAACTTGGTTGCATCTAGATGGTCGAACGGGAACGCGTCCGCTTCCTCTTGTGTAAACAGCTGAACCGCAAATTCCCACTCCGGAAAGTCGCCGGCAGTAATGGCGTCGAACATGTCGCGACGGTGAAAATCTTGGTCCGCACCAGAAATCTTGACCGTTTCGTCCCAGATCGTCGATTGCAAACCCAATTTGGGGCGCCAATGGAACTTCACGAAAGTCGACTCGCCGGCATCGTTGATTAGTCGAAAACTATGGATACCGAATCCTTCGATCATCCGCAGCGATCGGGGCAGCGTGCGATCGGACATGATCCACATCACCATGTGCATGGATTCTGGCGTGAGGGAGATAAAATCCCAGAACGTGTCGTGCGCTGTCGCGGATTGAGGGAAACCTCGGTCAGGTTCCATTTTCACTGCATGGATGAGATCAGGGAATTTGATGGCATCCTGAATGAAGAAGACGGGGATATCATTTCCGACGAGGTCCCAGTTTCCTTCTTTCGTGTAAAACTTCACCGCAAATCCCCGTACGTCCCGAGGCGTGTCCACCGAACCTGCGCCCCCTGCCACGGTTGACAATCGTGTGAAGACCGGCGTCTTCTCCCCGACTTCAGTGAGGATTCTGGCGGTAGTGTATTTCTTCAGCGAAGAGGTCAGCTCGAAATATCCATGTACGCCAGTGGCGCGCGCGTGAACGATGCGCTCGGGAATGCGCTCGTGATCAAAATGTGTGATCTTCTCACGCAGGATAAAGTCTTCGAGAAGCACAGGGCCACGCGGATTGGCCTTGAGCGAATTCTGATTATCTGAGAGCGCGACACCTTGGTTGGTGGTCAGCATTGGGTGCAGGCCCCCGGCGATTTGATGTAGCTCGCCGCCCGCGGCTGGTTGTGCCTCAGGATTGCCTGCTGATTGCTTTTTCGAACTGCGAGTTACAGAATTAACTTTCAGTTGTTTTTTGACCAAAGCGGCTCTCCCTGTTACTCAACCGAAGTGACGGACATTTTTATGCAATTTTGACCGACTCATTCGCTTCGGCAATTGACACCCTGTCCTTAATCGCCGCATATTCGTCTTGCGACAGAATCATGCGGGAGAGCAGTTCGAGCTTGCTACGATACGGACGGTTTTCAGTCAAACGCTCTTTGGCCTCTGCGGAGAGCCCCAGATCCGTCAGTTGATCGGCGCTGGCGGAATTTAAATCAAGCAGATGTGCGGAGGCGAGCTCTTCGGCTGATTGGTCTGAATAATTCAGATCGTTATTCGTGAGATGAAAATGTCGAATTCTGCGGCGCCCGTAATACCAACGCCCGATGGAAAGAAGGGTAATCCCTAGGCAGAACCCGCCAATGATTGCTTTCGTGGGTCTTTTCACGTTATTTCTCCAACGTCGGATTACTTGACCAGCCGCCTTTGATGTTGTGTGAGTCAGTTAGGTTGTGATCGGCAGGATCAAGCCTTCAAGCGGGGACGGCGTGTGTACCGTCGATTTCAGGTCTTTACTTCTACTTCGTATATGCCCAATGATCCCCGGTCATGACTAACGTCGCATTGTCCGACGGGTTCGAACCCAGCGATGACGCGAGTCCAGGGTATGCCGTCTTCATCTGTGCCGAGTTGGCCCAGTCGGCAACATTAACGATTTGGTAGTGGTAAGAGACGGCGACAGTTTTGGCACCCTCGCTATTCGTACCCAATGTCGAATTGTCGATTGACGTGACCTCTCGATGTCCGTAGCAGAAGTTGCCGTATCCCGGCTGCGTGGAATCCGGTGTCCATGACGTCCGCCCTTTTTCTGACAGGTCGTAATTGTTCACCTGCTTCGAGGCAACGATTAGAACCTTCTTCTCTGCAGTGGTCCGAGCTAACAGGCCCTCCTGCGTCAATGCATCGTATTCCTGAGTCTTGGCATCGTCTGACGTGGCCGCTTGGACGGGGAACTTCTTGGGCTGCGACCAGATGCAAACCGGCAAGCTGTTGAAATGATCATTGATCGCCGCTTTATAGCTTATGTCCGTCTCGCTGCCGTTGTTACACGCTGTCGACACTAGCGCGAGCAGACCCAAAACTGCCGCGTAACCCATTCGACCGGTAAGCATTAGGGACTCCTACTTTTGTTCGAGGTCTCATGAAATGCTCGAACGCCGCCCCTCCGGGGAGCGGCGTTTCCGCAATGAACGATAAAAAATCAGGCCGCTACTTTCTGCGGCGCTCCGCTCAATAAACTCGCGGCAATCTTCCTTAGCTTGTCTTCCGCTCCCTGTTCTTCGGACAAGGATTTCTTTAGCAAGCTGACGACTTCTTTTTCACCAATCTGTTCCGCCAGGCTGATGGCGGTCAGGTATTTCGTAGTGCTCTACGCGACTGCCCGCGCCAATAATGCCTAGATCAAGAACGGTCTCGTCTCCCTCCTCGCTCAATGCCTCCGCACCTTCCTTAATGCAGCCTTCCATGCCGACGCACTTTTTCCCGGTCGGCTTGATTTCGAGGATTCCCGCGATCTGTTCGAGTCGCTGCACCTGCGCTTCGGTTTCCTTCAGGTGCCCTTTAAACGCATCCTGCAGGGCGGGATCGTTCGATCCCTTTGCCATTTTCGGAATCGCCTTGGTGAGTTGCTTCTCAGCGGAATACAGATCTTTGATTTCGTCTTCCAGTAGATCCTTCAAGACTTCCTTTTCAGCCATCTTTAACACTCCTTCATCCCTTGCCCCAAGCAATGAGGCCCGCTTCAAGCGGTCAACAAAGTACGCAACTAAGACTCCCTTCGGTCCCTATCAGTTGCTTTTTAAGTTTAGATTTGTCAGTTGTTTAGGCGAGGCGTATATGATGAACCCCAATGAACACTCCACGAACTGACATCTGCAAACCCGAGGATCGGGGGGCCGTACTGACCGAGCGCCGGCGAATGAAAATGGCGTTCTCAGCGCATTCCTACGTTCGTGGAAGCACCCTTAAGTTTTACGAATGGCTGGATTCGTCCACGGCGCGATCTTTGCCGCAGGGTCCGCCCGTCTGGATTTGCGGCGACTGCCATCTGGGAAACTTGGGACCGGTGGCCGACGCCAAGGGCAGAGTAAAGATAGCTATCCGGGACCTGGACCAGACGGTTATAGGAAATCCTGTCCACGATCTCATTCGCCTCGGGCTGTCGCTGGCAACTGCTATTCGGGGATCCGATCTGCCAGGGGTGACGACTGCGCTCATGCTCGAACAGATGATGGAAGGATATGAGGGCGCGTTGGCCAATCCAGGGAAAAATCCCCGAAAATCTGCTGCTCCTGCATCTGTGCAACGCGTGCTGAAACGCGCTATGAAGCGGCGGTGGCACCACTTGGCGGAAGAGCGCATTGAAGACGTGAGACCTGAGATTCCGATGGGCAAACGCTTCTGGCCGGTCACGGCCGCGGAGAGGAAAGAGATTCAGCGAATATTCGAACTTCCTGAAGTGCGGGACCTCATCACATCCCTTAAGAATCGCGACAAGGAAGACAAGGTGGAAGTCGTCGACGCCGCCTACTGGATGAAGGGTTGCAGCTCACTTGGTCGCCTGCGGTTTGCCGTCCTTTTGGGTATCCGCAAGAAGAAGAAAAACAGTGAAGGCTTCTGTTTGGTCGATATCAAGGAGGCTGTTCCAGCGGCAGCACCGCATTCCGCTAAAACGCCGATGCCGCGGGACTATGCAAAGCGCGTCGTCGAGGGCGCGCGAAAACTATCGCCGTTCCTCGGACAGCGGATGCTGGCGGGCCATTTTTTGGGAACGCCCGCCGTCCTTCGTGAACTGCTCCCGCAAGACCTCAAACTGGAAATGGATCAACTCACGCGCGAAGAGGCGATAGGCGCGGCGCGCTTCCTGGCATCTGTCGTGGGCGCGGCTCACGCGCAACAAATGGACAGGGGTGCCCGAAAAAAATGGCAGATGGTCCTGAAACAAAATCGCAGCAAAAGGCTCGATGCGCCCTCATGGCTCTGGACCAGCGTTGTGGAATTGGTCGCTAGGCATGAATCCGCCTATTTGGAACATTGCCGGCAATATGCACTGAATGGGGCGCAGCGCCGATGAGTCGCGAATCCAGAGTTCCGTGTTTTCGAGCAAGCCGACACGGAACGCCGTCTCCTTCAAGGCAAAACACTCGAGCTTGACTGGAACTGTCGCAAATCTCGCCTGTCCGGTATTGCATCTACGGTGTTGTCCCTCTATCCAGCGCAAAGTCGCTTACTCCCCTATTCTGCATCGGTATCCAATGTAGCCGCACTGGGCGGACGAATGCCGGTCATGCCGAACCTTCAGTCAATGTTCGCCATGCTGGCCGGTCCGGAGAACTAACTTATCCATAACCCTACCCGCTGCAAACGGCATCAGAGGATGATGCCGCAAGCCCTTGAAGCCCGACAGGACGAAATCCGCATCCTGGTAGTCGATGACAGCGATCTGATGCGGCGCAGCCTGCGGACCTTGCTAGAAGGGCGGGACCACTGGAAAGTGTGCGATGAGGCCTCAAATGGTCAAGAAGCTGTCACGAAGTTTAGTCACGAGAAATTCGATGTCGTCGTGCTGGATTTTCAGATGCCCGTGATGGACGGGCTGGAAGCCGCCAGACGAATAAAAGTGCACTCTCCGGACACGCCCATCCTGATGGTTTCCATGCACGCGTCTCCCCAGCTTGCCGAAGAGGCGCGAAAGGCTGGAATTCGCGGGGTCTGCGGCAAGGCAGATATCAAATGCGTCGTGGAAGGGATCGAGGCCCTCCTCCTGAACAAGCCGTACTTCCACAACTAGAATCATGAGAGCACCGCTGCCCGACGAGCCATTAAGCAATTCCCAGCTCTCTGAATTGTTGGCGAATGCCGGTGAAGATGCCAAGCCGCCATTGAGCAAGGCGTATCGCCGCGCTTCACGCAGGGCCTTGTTGTGGCCGGAAGAGGCGTCGTCGCTGTATCAGGCGGGCCGATCGCTGACGGAATTGCCGGGCGTGGGGCCTTACCTCGAAAAAGCCATCGGTAAGTGGATTGAATCCTCGCCGGCCGTAGGTTCTCCCCCCGACATTCGCGAGAATTTCCTGACGAGAACACAAGTGCGAGCGATCCTTGAAAAGCAGCCCTCCTGGGCATCCCGCACGAGAGGAGATCTGCAGATGCACACGCAATGGAGTGACGGTTCCGCCTCGATTCAGGAGATGGCAAGAGCGGCAGATGCTCGCGGCTATCAATACATCGCGATTACCGACCATTCAAAAGGTTTGAAAATAGCAGGAGGCATCAATGAGGAGCAGCTGCGGCAACAGGCGGAAGAAATTGCCGCCGTCAATGAGTCGCTTGGCGCGGCAGGCACGACGCTACGCGTGCTGCGCTCGATAGAAGTGAACCTAAATTCCGCCGGTCAGGTCGATATTGAAGTTTCATCGCTGGGTGAGCTCGATATCGTTCTGGGCTGCTTTCATTCGTCCCTCCGGAAGAAAGACGATCAGACCGACCGTTATGTTGCGGCACTCCGCAATCCAGCGATACAGATACTGGGTCACCCGCGCGGACGCATTTATAACTTTCGGCTGGGGCTGAGCGCCGATTGGGCACATGTTTTTGCGGTCGCCGCCGAACTGGACAAGGCAATCGAGATCGATTCTTATCCGGATCGTCAGGATATGAGCATCGATCTCATCAGGCTGGCCCGAAAAGCCGGGTGCCGGATTTCCATCGGCACGGACTCCCATGGTCCATCGCAACTGGAATTTATCGAGTTCGGGCTTGCCGCCGCACTGAAAGCGAAGGTCGATCCCGACCGGATTCTGAATTTTATGAGTCGCGAAAAGCTGATGGAATGGGCGGCAGGTCAGCGTGATCGAGATTCGGGCCGCCTCGCCTCTTAAGTGCTAGCGGATCTCTATTCGGATTCTACTGCCCCCACGTAACAATGAGGGCGACAGCAGCCGCTGCCATAGCGGCGAAGGTCGTCCAACCGGCAATGTTCAGAATTCTTCCATTCACCCGCTCGCCCATGATCTTGCGATCATTTGAAATCTTAAGAATGAGGATGAGAAGGGGAGGGGCAAGAAAACCATTTATGACGGCGGTCCAGAACAATGCTCTTAAGGGATTGATTCCCGCGAAATTGATCAGCATCCCTAGCAATGTAGAAACGGCGATGAGGCCGTAGAATTCCTTGGCCCGGTTGGGATGCTTGTCAAAACCGTGCTTCCACCCGAAAGCCTCAGCGACGGCATAGGCACTTGAGCCGGTGAGAATCGGAACAGCGAGAAATCCGCTGCCGATCAGTCCGATTGCAAGGAGAGCCTCGGCGGCACGTCCCGCCAGGGGTCGCAATGCCTGTGCGGCATCGGTCGCGCTTTGAATGTCGGTCTTGCCGGCTTTAAACAAGGTTGCCGCGGTGGAAAGAATAATGAAGTACATGACGATATTCGACAGGAGCATTCCCAGGTTCACATCCAGCGCGGCATATTTAAGCTCGGCGTCCGTCGCTCCCTTGCGCTGATGCAGCGTCTTGCGTCCCGCCGCAATCTCTTCTTCCACCTCCTGGCTCGACTGCCAGAAGAACATATAAGGAGAAATCGTCGTTCCCAAGATTCCGACGGTAAGCGCGAGGAAGGTGCGGTTCCAGGGAAAATTCGGAACGAAAGTTCCGCGCATGACTTCCGCGAAACCCGGCTTCGAGAAGAAGGCGGAAAAGACATAGGCCAGGAGGGCCAGCGTGAGCCACTTGAATATATTGGCGATGAGGCGATACGAACCCCAGATCTGGAGCGCTATCACCGCCAGGGCGATGGATATGATCAGAGACCAGATGGGAATTGGGACGAGCAGGTTTACTCCGGCCGCGATTGCGCCAATATCCGCTCCGGCATTGATAGAATTTGCGATTACCAGGGCAAAGACGGTGATATAGACGAGGTTCCGCGGATAATAAATTTTTCAGCACACCGGCGAGTCCGCGACCCGAAACCATTCCAATCTTGGCGCACATATACTGCACGGACGCCATCATCGGAAGAGTCACCAGAGCCATCCACAGCGTATTGAAGCCGAACGATGCGCCAGCGATGGCATAGGTGCCAATACCGGACGGATCGTCGTCGGAAGCGCCGGTGATAAGGCCTGGCCCTAACACCCTGAGGAATCGCTTGAGTTTGCTAAGAGCAGAGGGCCGAGTGGCATCCAGCGAGGCCGTGCCGCCCGCCGGAGCGATCTCCGGAATTACGCTGCGTGTCCCGCCTCCGCGTTGAAGCTTCCGAGCCATTGCTATCGTCCATTCACTGCAATTGCCGTACGAATACGATCCGTCCGAAACAAAAAAACGCCGAATCCCTACGGAACCGCTGCTTGGGATTCGACGCTCATTTCTAACGGGTCAGACGAGTGTACCGCTTATGCTGCCTTTTTTTGAGGGAAGCGAATCAGCACTTTCGTGTAACCCTCAATTCGTTGATCAAATTTGTCATAGGCGTCGGGAGCGTCATCGATGTCGATGTGATGGCTCACAATCTGGCCCGGCTTTGCGCGCCCATTCACAATCAGATCGCGAAGGTATTCGTTATATTTCTTCACCGGCGCCTGGCCACTTCCCATGGTTATGCCCTTGTCAAAAAACTCGGCCACCGGGAAGGGGAAGATTCCTTGCTTGGCGTCGCCTTTCGCGCCGGGGTCAGGAGACATGTACACGCCAATCATCCCGATGCTGCCCGTCGGATTCACCACCTTGAGGCAGTTCTCCAGGACCTGCATCGGTTTTTCCTTTTTAGGGTCGGCGTCGTTTCGGGCCTGATAACCGACCGCATCGATCGCGCAATCGACGCCCTTCATTTTCTCCTCCCCTGGGCGTAGCCCGTCCCGTATTCCCTGATTTTGCTGGCGCAACTTGAAGATCTGCTCTACCGGATCGCCCTGCCTGAAATCTACCGGAATCGCTCCCAATTCACGTCCTTTTTCAAGGCGTTCCGGAATGCTATCGACAAGGTAAACTTCGGACGCACCCTTGAGCAGCGAGCAGTAGGCGGAGAGCAGGCCCACCGGACCCGCTCCGAAGACGGCAACCGTTTTACCCGCGCTTACGCACGCAAGTTCGGTTGCGTGGAACGCCGTGGGAAACACATCCGACAGAAGAAGGAAGTCATCTTCCCACTGATCACCCGGCTGTCCCGGCAGCTTCAGACAGTTGAAATCGGCGTGCGGCACGAGAACAAATTCCGCCTGCCCGCCCTGATAGGGACCCATTCCTGCATAACCATAGGCGGCATGCGGTTCCTCGGGGTTCATCGTCAGGCAGGCTTCCGTGTGGCCGCGATGGCAGTTAAAGCAGAAACCGCAGGCGATATTGAAGGGCAGCACCACGCGGTCGCCCGGCTTGATGCTCTCGACGGCCTCACCAACCTCTTCGATTACCCCCATTATCTCGTGGCCGACGACAGTACCCTTGTCCAACGGAGTTCGGCCATCGTACATATGCAGATCGCTGCCGCAGATACCGGTCGTTGTGACTCGCAGCAAAGCGTCGGTCGGTTTCTTGATTTTGGGTTTGGAATGAGTTGATACCGACATCTTGCGCGGGCCTTGATAGCTGATTGCTTTCATGATCTCTTCTCCGGAATAAAATATGATGACGTATGAAACGAGGCACTCGGTTTACGAGGCCTTCTTCTTTGGAACTTTAGCTCCCTTTTTGCGCGCTTCGGAAAGTCCGATGGCGATCGCCTGCTTGCGGCTCTTGACCGCTCCGCCTTTGCCGCCTTTGCCTGATCGCAGGGAGCCTTTTTTCTCGCGGCGTACGGCGCTCTCTACCGATTTGCCGGCAGCGTTGCCGTACTTGCGGCGTCCTGATTTTCGGGAACTACTTTTCTTTTTAGTAGCCATCTTCATTTCCTCACGTTCGATTTGAGTAACCTACGATGCCGCCCACGTACCCTGCCGTTGCCGGATCTTGCGCTACGTACGCGATTCTGAAATCCGCTTGATTCGGGGCAAGACTTCCTTGCCGTAAAAATCAATGACTCGTTTCTGATCCGCCTGGCCTGAATGAATGTTCACGATGGTGGCTCCGCTGCTGAAAAGATCGGTGATCGTTTTGATGTGAGCTTCCGGGTCGGTGCCGATCGGCCAGTCTCCATAAACTTTCTCCAGCGGTATCTCCGCGTCCGCCCTGCGCTGGATTTCCTCCGGATCACGGACGTTGTAGTACGACTTGAAGGCCTTGGGCCCGAAGCGCCATAACTCTGCGGCCGCCTCTGCGTCTTTCTTTTCGCCAACCACCACATACTGTTCGACGAGAACGGGCATCCGACTGGCATCCTTGCCGGCGGACTTGGCTCCCATCTCAAACTCTGCTTTGTGCTCTTTCCACGTCTTCGGATCCGTAACGAGGCCGTCGGCATATTGCCCGGCACGGCGCATTGCCTTCGGGCCGTTGGCCGCCATTAGCAGGGGAATCGTTTTCTCCGGCCGGTCGTAGAGTCTTGCATTCACGTTGTAATGCTTTCCCTGATGAGCGACTTGTTTGCCTGTCCACATTTGCCGGATGATGTCAGTCGCTTCGATAAGACGTTCAGACCGCTCCGGCCATTTTGGCCATGAACCGGTGGCCGCCTGTTCATTCAGTGCTTCTCCGGACCCGATCCCGAGAAAAATTCGTCCGGGCGCGAGAGAAGCCAGGGTTGCAAAAGCTTCCGCAACCACGGCAGGGTTATATCGGAACGTAGGACAGGTTACAGTCGTTCCCATCCAAACGCGCTGCGTGCGTTGGGATAGGGCACCCAGCGTAGCCCACGCTTCACCGCTGTGGCCTTCATTCGCCTGCCAAGGCTGAAAGTGGTCGCTGGTCGCCAGAAGATCGAAACCGGCCTGCTCTGCAGAAACGCCGATATCGATCACCTGCGGCACTGTGAATTGCTCGTGGGCCAGCATGAAGCCGACCATCTTGCTCTCGATGGCCTTTTCCGGCCTGCCGGAGTTCTGGCTCGATGCCGCGGTGAAGAGGGAGGGAAGCGCATACGCTGGCGCCAGTGTTGCCGCTGCCGATTTGAGCCAGATTCGTCGGCCCGGCAGTTGAGCCGGATCGCCCGTGTTATATCGAGGAGGCGCTTCCATAGTGGTCTCCTGCTCCAGTTTTCGTAGTGCCAATATCGGATGTAAGTCGCGATTTGATGCCGTGTTACGAGGCGAGGTTGGTTTTCAAAAGCAAACCTTATCCCCGTCCCCGGCATCTGGTTCGACGGGCGAAGGAGAATTGATGAGCAAGAGGGGCAGCAGGCAAAAGGCATTGGCGAATCCCGTTGAGTTAAATCCATTCAACGCTGACAAAGGTCTGCTCCGGGTCGTCATCGAAACCCCCAAGGGCAGCCGCAATAAGTTTGCTTTCAACGACGACGAGCGCATTTTCGAATTAAAGAAGGTCTTGCCTGCAGGGATGACGTTTCCCCATGACTTCGGATTTGTTCCCTCGACTAAAGCCGATGACGGCGATCCTGTAGATGTACTGGTGTTAATGGATGAACCCGCCTTCGCAGGATGCGCGCTGCGTTGCCGACCCATCGGCGTGATTCAGGGCGAGCAGGGGGATAAGAAAAAGAAGAAAAAGATACGCAATGACAGAATCGTCGCGGTTGAGCAGGATGCTCATAGTTGGGCCGACATAAAAACAATTGATGACTTGGGCAAAGAGTTTTGTCGTGAACTAGAAGAATTTTTCGTGAATTACCACCGTCTTTCGGGCGAACAATACAAAGTGCTGGGAATTAGGGGGCCTGGACAGGCTCTAAAGTTAGTGAAGTCAGGAATACGATGACCCAGATGCTCATCCGTTTCCTCGCTGGCGGGGCCGTGGTGTCGGTATTCGCGCTGATCGGGGACGTGCTCAGGCCCAAGAGCTTTGCCGGGCTGTTCGGAGCGGCTCCCTCAGTGGCGCTTGCGACGCTGGGTCTGACAGTGGCGATTAAAGGAGCGTCCTACACTGCGGTTGAGGCGCGTTCGATGATTGCAGGAGCGATCGCATTTTTCATTTTCGCCTCAGTGGTCAGTTGGATTCTGATGCGATATCCGTTCCGGGTTCTTTGGGTGACACTCGGCGCCATGCCCTTATGGTTTGCAGTCGCCTTCGGCCTCTGGAGTGTGGCGCTGAAATGAGAATGCCTGTAAAAGTGGATGGTTCTGCGCTTCGCGACTCGAAGTGGAGCCAGTACGCGCTGCGTTTTCTTTTCGGCGGCATTGTCACCGCGATCGCCGGTCTTGTGGCGCAGCACTATGGGCCGGTGATCGCGGGACTTCTGCTCGCTTTTCCCGCAATTTTCCCCGCGAGTGCGACACTTATTGAAAAGCACGAAAAGCAACAGAAAGAAAAAAATGGAATTAACGGAACGGTGAGGGGAAGACAGGCTGCGAGCGTGGATGCCGCAGGCTCTGCCATGGGGAGTCTTGGCCTTCTTGTGTTCGCCGTAATCACCTGGCAGTTCCTACCGGCGCATTCAGCCGGGGCCGTGCTTGGTGCCTCTACCGTGGCTTGGGCGGTGGTTTCGGTATTTGTGTGGCAACTCCGCAAACGCGGGGTTTACAGCGCGACCAAGGCTGCGGTCCGCTCCTTTGCCCGCACCAAGTCTGGGGGGCTCCAATGCTGACAAAACCAGCTTCGCGGCGACCGCGCAGATCAGTGCAAACGTATCTGATCCTGTTCCCGCAATCAGTGGCAACACGATACTGGTCGCTGTCCTTGATCAAACCGCATTCACAACGCTTTTCACGCTTGCTTGCAAAGCCTCAATCTTGCTCTGGTCCTCTGGCGATGCACTTTTGAGCGGGATAGTGGCGAAAATGCGGGTACCGGAGCTATCCGACTCGATATTCATGGTCCCTTCGAACTGACGCAGGCGTTCCCGCATACCTCGGATTCCAACACCCGAGCGTCCCGATTGAATCTCAGCCATCCGTTCGGGCGACATGCCCCTTCCCTGGTCCCGGACATCCAAAGTGATCTGATTCGATTCTCGATCTATTCGGATCGAAGCGGTCTTACTTTCTGCGTGTCGATGAATATTTGTCAAAGACTCCTGCACCAGCCGGAAGATCACGAGCTCCACTTCGCTAGGTAGCCTTCCAAACTGCTCCGAAATCTCAAAGCTGACTTCTAGTCCGCTGCGTTCCCGAAGCCCTTGTAGATACCAACTGATCGCGGAATATAATCCGCTCTCATCCAACAGCGGCGGATGCAATAGATAAGAGGTCGTGCGTATTTCGCGATGCAACTGTTGAACGGTTTTTTGG
>Ga0209007_1000456_pt1 | contig 16289 bp, 10 predicted proteins | sample JacPinW_OM1H0_O2_FD_187961 | JGI IMG/M metagenome (GOLD analysis project Ga0209007, IMG submission 187961) | Forest soil microbial communities from Algoma, Ontario, Canada - Jack Pine, Ontario site 1_JW_OM1H0_O2 (SPAdes) (version 2) | ecosystem: Environmental > Terrestrial > Soil > Boreal... | reverse complement strand
CACGTCAAAATCGGCTGGTACCGCGTTGTAGCCCAAAAACTCACGCAAGCCGACCAGAGCTTGCGCTTTGGCCAGGCGAGCAGAGGAAACGTCAGTCTGAAACTGCAGAAGTTGCAGCTTGATCTTTAGATAATCGCCTTCTCCGATGTAACCTGCCTTTAGTTGTGCTTCACCAATATCCACCGTCTGCTGAAACCCCTTCAGATCTTCAAGCGCGAACTGAAGTGTGGATTCGGCCAGTAAAACGCTGACGAACTGTTGGCCTACATTGAAAGCTAGGGTCCGTTCGGCGTCCGTAACTTGGGCCCGAGTAACGCCTGTCTGATCGCGAGCGGCTTGCAACCTTCGTTGCCGCTTGTGACCGCGTTCGAACAGATATCCGATCCCGACATCGAACTGCTGAGTCTGATCCAGATTTTCTCCGGAAAAATTTTGCGGACTGAAAAATGGGACGAACTGGCTATCCGCCCCAAGGGTCGGATTAGGGCGCAGGTTCGCGGTAACCTCCTGGGCCTGGTTCTGGAGGATCAGGGTTCGCGTCGCTTTTATGGAATGATTGTGCGCCAGCGCCAGATCAATGGCCTCATCGAGACTGATCAGCGTCGTATTTTGCCCACTGCCCGCCCCCACCAACAGCAGAAAAAACATCGCGGTCGGGCAGAATATCCAAAAATACCTGGAGCGCATAAGGGTTGAGATCAAAGCGCACTGAGTGTAGCGCAACGGATCTCGAACGGAGGTTCGAACCTAATAGGCCCTTCCGCAAGCTCCGTCGTCCGTATCATCCTCCTGGGTTAAGACTGCGACTCAAGCCCAAATGGATGTATTCTACTTCACCGGATTCACGATTCGGGTCATAGTCTTCAATCTACGGTGCCTTCGATCTCGCAATCGACACGGGTTTGTTAAGTCAAACCCGGCAAAGACTAATGAGAACCGCCATTACCTCATCGCGTTCGTTCCGTTCGGTGGTGGCTTCCGAAACTCTTAGCCCAGTCGCTGCAGTCAAGAGAGTCAATGTGCGTTCGGGTTCCGGCAGAGCCATAAGCAAATCGAACGCCTACTTCGGAGTCACAATCAAAACTTCGTATCTAGTGACGAATGCTCCAGGTCTCGCAATAGTAGCGAGACCTGGAGCAACCCGTGCGATCTGAGGCGCGGGGTCACGTGCGGTTTACTGAACAGTCAGCGAAACCGAGGTGGTGCTCTGTTGCGCTCCGCTGACGCTTCCCGTAACCTTCACGGTATAAGTGCCAGCGGGGGTTTGCGAGTCAGAGGAGCTGCTCTCCGGTGAATAACCTCCGCATGCCATCTGCAGCATGCAGCCGGTCAGCACCAGGAAAACCCACCCCATGGCGAGAAGCTTCCTGCGGTTGGGCTTGCGGATGCCCGCGCCGCAGAGAAACATCCCTGGAATCATCAGAGCAAGGATCAATCTGCCGGAACCATGAGCCGGTTCCGATAGAGCTGCCTGAGTTCCGCCGGTGCTGACGGTGAGCTTCGCGGAGCCCGCGCCTCCCGTCACTGTCATTGAGCCAAGTGAGCATGCGACAGCCGGGTTGGCGACCGGCGTAACGGTGCACGTTAGTTTTACCGACGAGGGATTCAGCCCACCCGTCGGAGTGACCGTGATGGTCGATTCTGCCGAACCACCCGGCTTCACTGAAGCCGGCGTTAGCGCCACCGACGTCAGACTGAAACCGGCTGAGGTTACGACTACGCTCGCTGCACCCGAGGTGCTGCCGGCGAAGTTGCTACTTCCACCGTAGACCGCGGTAATGCTGTGCGTACCCGCAGCCAGGGCGGCGGTTGAGAACGTGGCGACTCCGCTGCCATTCAGGCTGGAGCTGCCAATCTGAGTGGTTCCATCCAGAAAGCTCACCGTGCCCGCGGGCACGATGGAGGTTCCAGACTTAACGGTTGCGGTGAACGTGACGCTTTGATTCGCCCCTGGCGTAGTGCCAGATGCGGTCAAGGTCGTGGTTGTGCTCTCTTGCGCCACCACCTCGCTCAGTACCGTAGAAACGCTTCCGGTAAAACCTGTGCCTCCGGAATATGTGGCGGTGATGGAGTGAGTGCCGACGGCCAGCGACGACGTAGTGCATGAAGCTGAGCCGCTGGTCAGGGTTTCGGTTCCCAACGTGGTGCTACCATCGCTGAAGGTGATTGTGCCCGTCGGAATTCCGGTAACCTGCGCGGCGACGGTCGCCGTGAAGGTGATGGAGCTGCCGAAGGTTGCAGGATTCAGCGTGCTGGCCACGGTGGTAGTTGTGGGGAAGACGAATCCGCTGGAAACATTCAGCAGAACCGTCACCCCTCCGACGGCAAGATCGGGCCGTCCGTCGCCGTTGAGGTCGCCAACCGCGGTGCCAATGCCGCCCGCTCCGAGAGCGATCGGTGTTTGGAAGGTTCCATCGCCATTGCCCAGCAGAAGCATGTTGCCTCCGCCGGAGACCACATCGAGATTGTGATCACCGTTGACGTCCGCCAGCACGATGGTCTCGTTGTAACCAGGGCTCGGCGTGGTTGTTGTGGAAGCCGTTTGGAAGGTGCCGTCCCCGTTGCCCAGCAACACCGCGATGGAACCATTGCTGCAGTTGCTGTCGCTGACGCAGGCGTTTGCCACAACCAGATCCGGAGATCCGTTCCCGTTGACATCGCCAATTGCTACGGCGGAAGCATTGACGCCGCCGGAGCTGTAGCCGACTGCGGTCTGGAAAGTGCCATCCCCATTGCCAAGCAGCACGCTGATCTGTCCGCTGGTGCAGTTGTTGGAATTGTTGCACTGGTCCGCGAGAACAATGTCGGGATGGCCATCGCCATTTACATCGGCGACCGCCACAGACAAGGTGGTGACGCCCGCCGAATTGTAGCTGACGGCCGTCTGGAAGGTGCCGTCGCCATTGCCCAATAGCACGCTGACTTCTCCATTGGTGCAATTGTTATTTTTGCAGTTGTTCGCCGCAACAATGTCGGGTATGCCATCTCCGTTGACGTCGGCAACCGCCAGCGAATATGTATAGAGGCCGCCGGAGCCATAGGTGACGGCGGTTTGGAACGTACCGTCGCCATTGCCCAGCAACACGGCCACGACACCGTTCGAGCAATTATTATCGGCACATTGGTTCGCCAACACCAAATCGAGATGGCCATTTCCGCTCAGATCGGACGCCACAACGGAAAAGGCGTTCTGACCACCCGAGCTGTAATCGACCGCCGTCTGGAAGGTGCCGTCTCCATTGCCCAAAAGCACGCTGGCCGTGCCGTTGGTACAGTTGCTGTTGTTGTTGCATTGATTCGCCAACAGAAGGTCAGGTTTGCCATCTCCATTGACGTCGGCAATTGTCACCCCAGAGGAAACCCAGGCTCCTGAGCTGTAGTTCACTCCGCCCTGTAGGGTGCCGTTCCCATTGCCCAGCAAAACCCCGACCGCACCAGAGTTGCAGCTGTAGTTGTTGGCACATGGGCTGGCCATCATCACGTCTGGGCTGCCATCCCCGTTTACGTCCGCGACCGCCAACCCCAAGCCACCTTGATTGCCGGTGGTATACGCGACTGCGGTTTGGAACGTGCCATCTCCGTTCCCCATGAGCACGCTGGCTACACCACCATCCTGATAATTGCCCTCGTTGTCGACCTGGTTCGCCACCACAACATCGAGTTTTCCGTTTCCATTGAGATCAGTGAGCACGATAGAATTGGCATCCAGCCCGCCGGAGTTGTAACCGACCGCTGCCTGGAATGTGCCGTCGCCATTCCCGAGAAATATGTTAACCACGCCATTTGCACAGTTGTTGCCGCTGCACTCGTTGCTAACGGCCAAATCGGGTTTCCCGTCGCCGTTCACATCTGCAACCGCAACCGACGAACTAGCGATGCCGATAGTGTTGTAGCTGACGGCGGTCTGGAAGGTGCCATCCCCGTTGCCCAACAGGATGCTTACCGATCCGTTGGCGCAATTGCTATTGACGCACCAATTGGTCACTTCCAAATCGGGTTTTCCATCTCCATTGACATCGGCAATAGCAACGACCTGCGCGTTTTGCCCGCCGGAACCGTAACCGACCGCGGTCTGGAAAGTGCCATCCCCATTGCCCAGCAGCACGCTGACTTGGCCGTTGGAGCAATTGTTGTTATTGCACTGGTCCGCGAGAATAATGTCTGGCTTGCCATCGGCATTTACATCGGCAACCGCTACAGATATGGTGTCATAGCCCGCCGAATTGTAACTCACCGCGCTTTGGAAGGTGCCGTCCCCATTGCCCAGCAGGACGCTGACCTCTCCGCTGTTGCAGTTATTCGTGTTGCAGTCGTTCGCCACAATTGCGTCGAGTATACCGTCACCGTTGACGTCGACAAGTACAACTGCCTGGGCGCTCTGGCCGCCTGAGTTATAACTGACGGGCGGTAGAAAAGTACCGTCACCGTTGCCGAGAAGCACACTGATCCCACCATTGGTGCAGTTGTTGCTGTTATTACAGTTATCTGCCGTTACCAGATCCACATTGCCATGGGCAATCAAAACCGCCGCAGCCACGGATACCGTATCGTAGCCCACTGTGTCATAGTCAAGCGCAGCAGTAAAAATTGCGTTCGTAAGCGATGACGGGTTAGCACCGAATGGACGATACTTGCTGGCATTGCCGTGCGCCGCTTTGAGCGCAAGCTGGCCAGGCGAAACCGGCCCCCGCAGCAGATCTTCCACTTTTGTTTTCTGTTGTAAGAATAATTGAGTGGCTGGGGATGTCCGTTGAGCAACGTTGGACGTGCTCTGTGCCCCAGCAAAAGGTAAACACCATGCAAAACTCATGGCCATCAAGACTGCAAGAAACAGCTGCGTGACCCTCTTCGAACCCATTGATCTTCTCCCCAGTAGTTGTTGCCCAGCGTCGAATCGCCGCAATGCCGCTTCACCAGTCACATGAAATGGGCGGTTTTCGACCTGAGACGGGGATGTGCATACACTCGAATAACCAAGCTTTCCTTACCGAGGTAACGAAGGGAAGGTTGCGCAAAATCAAAACGTCCCACCCTCGCATCTAGGCCGCTGTTCACGCACCGAATCTCAGCAAACTGATTGGCGGAGCCGAAATAAAGGTAAGTCCTGGCTTCCGGATGGGAGTTGTGGCTCCCGAAATTGGCGATGAAAGGTGTCCAGCTTCAATAAAATATTCTGGATTTTGAACAACGGCGACGGGGAAAAAGTGCAGAACGTCTCAAATGTCGATTCCACGATCGGAGGCACCCGCGTCCCGACCCCGGCCACTCGAAACACGCGTTCCCTATCCGGTGGGGGCCAGCATGATGGGATGCTCTGCCGCAACGCCGATCCAGATGGCCCAAGCCGAGCAATTAACTGAACTCGTCGAGCAGATTTTGCTTTTCTCCGCGACCGACAAAGCTCGACACCGGTATCACCTGCAAGCGGTCTCAGTCGAAAAGCTGATTGAATGCGCTCTCACCAACACCGCAAGCCTTATTCGCGCTTCGGCCGTACTGAACGGTGGCCAGGTCGGTTGGCTCGATCGTCCGAGTGAGACCGGTACGAGCGTGTTGCGTATAGTCGCCGACAGATCGGTATCGACAAAACGTGGTCTTGGGAACGTGATTCGGCGCTTCCCGCTATCTTCGAGCACAAGCACTCTCCTGTCGTTGTAGCTTGAGATCGCGAGGGGTGGAAGCGCCCATCTTTAGCTTCACGTAAGCCCAAACGGGGACTAGCTTCCCAGCTTCGACTGACCGGTGATCGTATGCTCCACTCGGTTTCTGCCATTGCGCTTGGCCTGATAGAGTGCCGCATCTGCACGGCGAAGTAGCAGCTCCGAATTTGTGGACGACTCTCCCATCATGGCACCCATGCTCACAGTGATGGTCATTGGTCCGAGAAGCGTCGGGATCGGCTGGCTCGAGATCGATTCCCTGATTTGATTGGCTCGCCGAACTGTGGTTGCCAAATTACAACCCGGAATGACCAGCAAGAACTCTTCCCCGCCGTATCGGCCAATGCCGTCGTATTCGCGCAGGCTAGCCGAAAGCCGTTTCGTGATCTCCTTGAGCACGCAATCTCCTATCTCGTGCCCGAACTCATCATTTACTTTCTTGAAGTGATCCACGTCGACCAGCGCAATTCCGACAGGCGTATTGTCGCGTCGGGCGCGGGCGAGTTCCCGTTGCATAAAGGAGAGAATTTCTGCCCGATTCCAAGCGCCTGTTAGAAAATCATGCCTAGCCACAAAGTGCAGAGCCGTGTTGGCGGAGACAAGCTTCTGCTGCAACTCAACGATTCTCTTGCCCACCAAGAGACGTGCCTTCAACTCCAGCGGATCAAACGGTTTTGCGAGGAAATCGTCCACACCCGCATCCATCGCTTCCAGCATTTCATGCTTGCGATTCTTGGAAGTCAGCAAGATCGTGTATGTGTAGGGTTCATCCTCCGGCCGCTGACGAAGACGACGGCAAAGGTCAATGCCATCAATTTCAGGAAGGACCCAATCGAGCAGAGCCAGTCTGGGCGCGTCCGGCTTCATGAGCAGCTTCCAGGCCTCCTTGCCGTCTCTTGCGCACAAAAAGTCGAAGCCCCATTCGTTGAGATGCGCCTCTATCAGGTGCCGGTAGATGGCGGAGTCTTCGGCTAACAGGATTGACCCGGAGGACTTTCCCGGCGTAGCCACTTTCTCTTCTTCAGTGTCTTTCGTTTTCGGCATCGTCAGTGGGCATCTCAGCTTTCTCCAATTTAGCTAACTCGACTGCCAACCAACTTTCCAGCAAATTGCGATCTTCCTCGGGAACAAACGAAAAGCGCATGCCAGCCCGCCCTCTACCATTGGCGTTAACAACTTTGCCGGTGGCATGAATCACGCCGGTGGTGGCGGGAAGCGAAAATTGCGTCAACACCTCCCGATTGGTCGGCAACGCCTGGCTGCATTGCAGCCCCAACCCGCCGACGCTAAGGTCGCTGATTCTGGCCTGGATTTCCCCGATTTCGGCGACTCGCGCCACTACCGCAATGTCGACAGGAACACGCGCTGCCCGTCTGCGATTTTGCAGCATGGTTCCGTACGCAGCCCGCATGCACCGCCGGGCATGATCGACGTCCGTGGGCTTGTGAATCATGAAGTTGGCCCCGACCAGAAGGGCGTGCGTTTCTGAATTCCCGTTGACCATGGCAACGATGGTCGAGTTGCTATTCGGGGATGATTTGCGCGCGGCTCTCACAATACGGGTGGGATCGAACGCGCCGTCCCAATCTACGATCACAGCGTCAAGCCTGCGGTGCGTGACCGCGTTCAGGGCAGAGTCCATTTCGCTGCAAACCTCAGTTTCGATCGCAAAGCTGCCAAGAATCTGATTCATGACACCCAGAACTTGCGTGTCGCTGGTGAAAAGAAGGCCATCGAGTTGAACATGCTCTTTCATAACAATCACTCTCATCCATTTGCACATTGAGGACCAAACGAGATGAAGGCGTATAACGTCTTAGCAGCCTTCTACTTATCCAGCCTTGGAAGTGTCCTTATGTGGCACTGATGTGGTAGGGTTCTAGACTAGTGTCTTCTGGATAGACACTCGCAGAGAAACGCCCGCCGGAGATGCGTAATTTACCGAGCACGTGCCCGTGTCTCGTCGCTGTGGTTCCTTGCTAGCTGTGCGATTCTGCACCTTCTGAAATGTGATCTGAAACCTAAAACGGCTGATGCCCGATCCTCTGGCGCGTCCTGGCTCTTGACTTTCTTGAACGTCGTATCTGCTCAGCGGGGATAGGCGACCTCCTCACCTGTAACAGTTCCCTAAGCGTGCATCCAGGGTTAGTTATCCTCGGGGTGGGAATTCCTGTTCGGATTTCGTGACAAACTGCCAGCTAGCTTAAAGTCCGCGATCACCAACAAACCAAAGGAAGGCAACTGCCGCCATCCAGTGCTTTCAGTTACTTAAGCAGACTTGAAGTGCCGAAACTTCGGCACTCCTTCGGCAAGTGCCGAAATATAGGCACGCCGTCCGGTTTTCGTAACAGAAATAACAATCCGTACGGGATCGCAGGTGCACGTGCCATTCTGCGGTTCTTGTTGGGTTCGCTAAAGTGCTGCTGGTTCATGCCGACTGCCAGAAACTCAACCTTCCCGCGCTTTCAACGTTCTAGGATAAGTGGAAAGCTGCACGACAATCCCTTAGGTGTGTACGTGTCCCATAAATACCGTGCTGCATCCAATACGGTGTGCGATTGCAGGTGTCGTGATTCTAGATTAGACAAGGAGGACGCCCGCAGCTAGGGCCTTTAAATGAATAAGCCTGGCATGGTCAAGTTATTAGCGATTGACAAGGACCCGCAAAACTTAGTGTCGATTACCGACGCACTTGCGCAGGAAGGACTGGAGATACTAACTGCGAACGACCCGGAAACTGGCTTCGAACTCTTTTTGCAGGCCAGGCCGAGAACCGTCGTGCTGGATCTAGCCATACCTGAAACTGCTGGGATGGGTTTGCTCGAACGCTTGGTCCGCGCCGATCCCGGAGTCGACGTGATCTTGATTTCAGAGCATTACTCCGCGGATTCCGCAGTTGAGGCTATTCAAAAAGGCGCATGCGACTATTTGACAAGGCCCATTGATTTCCAGAGGCTTCGCCATCGAATTGCAAGCTTCCTGGCGGAAGCAGAAACACGACAGAAAACTCTAAGCCTGGACGAGGAATTGCTTCGGGCGTGTCAATTCGAGGGAATCGTCAGTCGCAGCCCGCTGATGCTTGACGTGTTCGCAAAGATCAGACGCGTTTCGCCTCATTTCAGGACTGCACTCATTTTGGGGGCTACCGGAACGGGCAAGGAACTTGTCGCCAAGGCACTGCACAATCTCAGTCCTGCCTCGGGGGACCGGTTTGTGGTTTGTAATTGTTCAGCCCTGGTCGAAAGCTTGGTGGAAAGTGAGTTGTTTGGATACGTGAAGGGTGCCTTCACAGGCGCGATTCAAGACAAGGCAGGCCTGTTTGAAAGTGCAAATGGTGGAACCATTTTCCTCGACGAGATAGGAGAGCTCTCACCGGGGGCTCAGGCAAAACTGCTCCGTGTCCTGCAAGATCATCGGGTTCGGAGAGTGGGCTCATCCGCTTCGCGTGAGGTAAATCTACGGGTCATCGCGGCCACCAATCGAGACCTGCGGAACATGGTAAGTGAAGGCGAGTTTCGCGAGGACCTTTATTACCGGTTGGCGGTAGTTGAGATCGGCTTACCTGTCCTCACCAATCGACGTGAGGATCTGCCCCTTCTTGAGAGATACTTTGTAGACAAGTTTGCAGCGGAATACGAGAAGCCCATTGCGGGCCTGACCAGGAGAGCACAGAGCCGAATGGCTACCTATCCGTGGCCCGGAAACATTCGGGAGCTTGAGAGTGTGATCGGAAACGCGTGCATGATGGCGGATGGTAAGTTTCTTGATCTCAGCGAGCTGCCGGATAGAATTCGAAGCCAGTCCAATGACCAATCGCCGATGGATGATGGTCTCATTTCTCTCGAAGAGATGCAGAGGCGCCATGTGATGCGAGTATTGGATCGGGTAGGCGGCAACAAAGCACGAGCCGCAGAGATTCTTGGAATCGGACGCGCAACAATCTACCAGTTGCTCTCAAGGATGAGACTTGAGAAAGGCGGCGAGATCGCATAGCCGTAACTCGCAGCCTTGGCCTTTCCCGTCGCGTTCTCTTCAGAAAGGTGCGCAGAGCCCCTACCTCCATTCGTCCGACGCAGTTCATCCCTCAAAGTTCGCCTAGATGCACTGACCGCGCGCTCAGAATCTGGAGCACAATCCGGATTCTGGACACTTTGTTGCGTGACTCACCGGTCCAAGCTGCTAAATCAGCACAGGCTGGCACAAAAGATGGTTGGTCATGAAAATGCACTAAGAATCCGCGGTGGCCCCCATCACTGCTTCCGTGACTTTCTGGTTATGTCAGAGCTGCCTGAATGCAGTTCCAGGCCACCAGAAAGGGTGAATGCAAATTTAGCCGAAGGGGTTGTGCCCCTTGGCACAAGGGGTGAAGTGTGACGCCGGACATGGCCTTTGAGTGTTTGTTGGTTTCCCGGGACCCCGGCGTTGTTTGCGTCATGAATAAGCTGCTTAACAACCTCTCTATCTCCACCAACATCTTTTTGAGTTCCTCGAAAGCCTTCGATCAGCTTTCGGGAGGCAGCACTGATCTCGTTATTGTTGACTGGGAAGACGACTCAGCGGAATTCCTGGCCAGAGTTCGGAAGCATAACGGATGGCGCAAGCCGACTGTGGTTGCTGTAACTCCGAACTCCTTCCCGGCGCGGGGCGCCGACTTGATGCTTTTCAAACCAGTAACCAGCGAGTCCGGTGCCAGGTCTTTGAAGTTTGCCTATTCCAGGATGCTCTACGACCATCGCCGACACACCAGGTATGCCCTGATGAGCACGGTCAGCGCGACGGATGACAAGAACCGGTTTGTGAATGTGACGATCCTTGACATCGGCGATGGAGGAGTCGGCCTAAGCACCAAACACGAGTTCGCCGTCGGAGAAACATTATCTTTTCGCTTATTACTGCCCGGTGCGGACAGAACCATCTACATTCAGGCCCGCATCCAGTGGACGCGGCCGTATGGTGCGGCGGGCTGTGAGTTTCTTCGCATTCCGCCGGTCGACCTCAATATTCTGCATGACTGGCTCACAAGCAAGAACCAGATCAAGAAGCCAGTGGTTCAGATATGACGAAAGACAGACTGAGTTTTCGGTTCATCTTTCTTTCAGAAGAATCTTTCCCAAGGATTGAATGGACGCGACAACATGCATAACCAGCCTCAATCTGGTAGCACTGCGATCGTTTTACCCCGCCTGCGCCAAGTCGAAGGCCGGGAATGGTGGCTGTGGGGATTCGCCGTCGCCGTCACGCTGGTTTTGACCTTTGGAATCCTGTCCTTGACCTTCTCCGGACTTCATCTGACCAACGACAGATTGCACTGGCCGATATCGCGGTCGGCTGCGACGGGGCGAACTCCAGCTTGCGTGAGCTGGTCACTCCCATTCGGCCAGAGTACGTCGGGGTGTCGCTCGTAGAGGGTCTCGTTCCTGGAGCAAAGCAGATTATCCCTGAATTGTGGGATCTTCTCGGCGGATCAGCACTGATCGCTCTGGGAGGCGAAAGAACCATCGGGATGGGTACCAAGCCTGACGGTAGCGTGCTGCTCTACGCAGGAGTGAAGACCCGTGGCGACTCCGCGAGGCGTAGCTTCGAAGAGGCAAGCGGCCCGGACCAGCGAGTGGCATGGTTCCACGCCAACTTCCAGGGGTGGAGCGAGATATGGGATCTTCTTTTCAAGGAAGCCGCGTCTATGGTCTGGCGCCCACTACTCGTTTGCCCGACAGATCAGCATTGGGAGCCGAAGCGCAACGTCACGTTGATCGGCGATGCAGCGCATGTGATGCCGCCGTACGCAGGCGAAGGTGTAAACATGGCGATGCTCGACGCCCTGGTGCTGTCACGGCTCCTTCTCAGTCAAGACACATCCTCTGACGCGATCGCGGCGTACGAAGCCGAGATGTTTGCCCGCATGCGGCACATGACGGGAGACACGATGGTGAACACAGAGATGTTCTACGCACCGGATGCCTCCGATCGCGTTGTGGCTCTGTTTCGCAGCTTTGGCGCAGCCGAGGCGATTCCGCCAGCCGCAGAAGCTTGATGCGAGCCGTTCATCTCAGAAGGCGGAGCAGCACTTCAACAAGTCCTTGAGCAAGGCCAAACGCGATGCTCGCTTTTGCAGCGGAGTTTGACCGCCGCCCTAATCGGATTGGTACCACGAAGTCGGCTTATCTTCAGCCAGAGCGTCTTTCATAATGGGATTTAGCGACCCCGCAGGCACGACTCCAAACGCGCTGAAGCATCGCGGGAACCCAAAGGGTGGCGGGCATCGACTCCAACTATCCTCCATAAAGACAAGAGACCGGCCGTCGCTGTGTTGAGCCGCATCACCTCTCGACTCTTGATTGGTTGTTGGCTTATCACAGCGCCTTAATATTCTGTGGCGAATGCGCACCGCGAAATGCGCTCTTTGGGAAGTTCGAGGAAGGTTTTCTCTGGAACTGACGCTTGTGTAAACAGGCGAACGCCACTGCATTTTGCCGTGGCGTTCATGGTTGCGGGAGCGGATTTGAACCGCCGACCTTTGGGTTATCATCCCATTCCGATTTGGAACTCCTTATTGGACAGCCATCGGATAGTCGACATGCAGATCCGTTTTCGGAGCAACTTGCCCAATCAATGAAACGTCTGTCGGCGACGATGAACCTAACCAGCCGTATACTTTCCTTGCTGTGTGCGCCAAATGGTTGGTCATTCCACCGACACGCGCGATTCATGCCCTGTCTGCGAGAGTCACTTAGGGAGCATTAAGGAATCCTAAGGATCGTTAGGTTATGAGTCCAAAAAGACTAGTTTTTTCAACAACTTACAAGACGCGGGTGGCCCTTGAAAAGCCTTGTAAGTAGGGTTAAGGAATCCTTATTGGACAGTTAAAGGACAGTCGACTTTTTAATTTAAAAAGCACCTGTTTCCGGCGATAGTGAGTCGCAGCCGTTCAAGTTCTTCGGCACGCCGGCTTGCCGTCTCGAATGCTTCCGGAGCTGATCGAGAGTCTTAGTCGGGCGGGGTCAATACACGAAACACTGTATAGGCTGCTTTTGGGAGGTTCGTGCATTCTTAGACTGAGGATAAACGTATCAATACCTCGACGGGGGACTGATCCCTGCGGCCAGATCTCATCCGGGTTGGCAGCTATCGAAGCGGCGGGCGATAGGCCCCAGAAATCTGTGAGGATCAATATGACTCCGTCGAAATCTAATCGTCGATGATCAAGCACGGTTTCGGCGCATGGTTCGGTCCGTGAGTGAATCTCAGCTGGAGGAAAGCGTCTGTGGCGAAGCTGGTAACGGAATCGAAGCCGTTGGAAAGGTGCGGCAACTAAATCCTGTTTTAGTACTCATGGATATCAACTTGCTTCGCATGCACGGCCTGGAGGCGGCACGAATCATTCGGCATGAGACTCCTGATTGCAATATTGTGATTGTTACTTAGAACGATGCGGCTCTTGCTCGTGAACAAGCCCGAGTGTCGATGCAAAAGGCTTCGTGGCAAAATCTAATTTAAACCGACATTTGCTTCCAAGAGATGCGGAGGGTGCCAATGGAGAACAAGAGCAGGCTGGAGGAAACAAGAAACGCAGTGGCCAATGGTGAGCCCTGGTGCGGTCTTCTAGCGGGCGCGGCTCCGCGCGATCACATCGTCCAACTTTATCAGGATCAGCAATTTCTCAATCGGGCTGTCTGTCGCTTTGCAGCTGCGGCGATTGCCAACGGCGAGGGGGTAATTCTGGTTCCGACGATCGCTCATTGGGACGCTTTTCGGCCTCGATTGGAAAGCGAGGGCGTGGATGTGAAAGCCGCCGAACAGCGCGGACAATTAACGATTGTTGACGCGGACAATCTGCTGCCCACTTTCATGCGTGACGGAATGCCGGATTCGCCTGTTTTCTTGGGCTTAGCTGAAAACGTTGTTTCACAAGCTCGCGGAGACGGTCGGTACCCGAAAGTGCGCTGGTGGGGGGAGATGGTTAACATTCTTTGGGAGCGCGGCGATGTAGCCGCGAGTATGAACCTCGAAGATTTGTTCGACCAACTCGCGCATCAGCAAGATATTTCGATCTTCTGCTCGTTCGCCATGGATAACTTCAACGGAGACGTGCACGCTCGAATGCTGCCAAGACTCAGCGAGAATCACTCGCATCTTATCCCCGTCGAAGATTACTCTCGGCTTGAGCGAGCCGTGTCTGAAGCACTTCGGGACGCCGTGGGCCCGGACGAGTCCCGTGTCCTGGAGGATCGACTTCTGTCGCGCTATCCCGGTGCACTGCACATGCCGCGCTCTCAGGCGTTGCTTTTGGCGTTGCGTCAGACTCTCCCGCTTGTAGCCGATGATGTGCTGCAACGGAGTCGCACGCTGTATCGCGCTACTGATTAGAAGACGAAGATAATTCATGGCCAAGGATGACGAGCTCTTTGTGGCGGACACTGTCTCAGGCGACGCTACGACTCCGGGCGGGATGACCGCCAACGAGATCGGTGCGCTTGACGCAATCGATGTTCCTATCATTGTAATCAGCCGCGAGCGTACAGTTGCCCGCATCAACCGGGCCGCCATGACGGTGTTTGGACTGAAGGTCTCGGATCTCGGTTGTTCTCTTGCCAACACTCTTGCCGGCGTGGAGGATCTCAACAGAATCTGCACGCGCGTGATCGCTGACGGAGCACCACACCGGATCGAAACCCGCGATGGCGATAGACGTTTTCTTCTTCGAATAGCTCCCTACACTGGAAGCGATCGCCAGATCTTGGGCGCAGTGCTCACATTCACAAATGTCACGGCCTTTCGCGCAAGTATCGAGCAAGCCATCTACGAACGGGAATACACGAAGGCGATCCTGAACTCAGTGGTTGATCCCGTCGTTGTGCTCGACGCCAAGTTGCAGATACAGACAGCGAATCGGGCCTTCTATAACATATTCGGGGTTTCGCGGGATCAGACCCAGGGCATTTCGATCCGAAAGCTGGGGAATGCGGAATGGGAAACTTCCGAGGTGTGGGAATCCGTAGAAGCAACTCTCTCTGGCCCCAGTGAATTTCAAGCTGTTGAGATCGACCGCGAATTCTCGGTCGGTAGAAGGACCCTTGTGCTTGACGCTCGCCGCTTGGCGGGAGTCGGGGATTCTCTCATCGTTCTCACATTCCGTGACGTTACCGAGCGAAAGCAGGCAGAACGGACGACCTCACTATTGGCTGCCATTGTCGATTGTTCGGATGATGCCATCCTCAGCAAGAAGCTCGATGGGATGATAACGAGCTGGAATCAGAGCGCCGAGCGACTGTTCGGATATAAGGCAGAGGAAGCCATCGGTCAGCATATTACGCTCATCGTCCCGTGGGAGCGGCGCTCGGAAGAAGAGGACATTCTCAGGCGTCTGGCAGCCGGCAAGCGTGTCGAACACTTCGAAACAGTTCGCAGACGGAAAGACGGCACCCATCTAGATGTCTCACTCACCATCTCTCCCATCCGCGATGCGGCAGGCAGAGTTATCGGTGCATCGAACGTAGCCCGAGACGTCAGCGAAAAAAAACGCATTGAAGGGGCACTACGGGAAAGCGAAGAGCGTTTTAGGGCGATTGTTGAAACCACTCCTGAGTGCGTCAAGCTGGTCTCGGCAGATGGTACGTTGTTGCACATGAATGGACCCGGCCTGCAAATGGTTGGGGCTCATTCTGCAGACGAAGTGGTCGGCAAGAATGTTTATGACCTGATTGCGCCGGAGGATCGGGACCGCTTCAAAGCATTCAATGAGAGCATCTGCCGCGGTGAGCAGGGTTTACTGCAGTTCGACATCATTGGGTTAGAGGGTAAACGGCGGCATATGGAAACCCACGCCGCACCGTTGCGAAATCGCGATGAGACCTTAGTGCATCTTGCTGTTACGGCCGACATTTCCGAACGGAAGCAGGCGGAGGAGTTGCTGCGCACGAGCGAAGAGCGGTTCAGGGCGCTCGTGAACGCCAGTTCTGACGTGGTTTATCGCATGAGTCCCGACTGGTGCGAGTTGGGCCACCTCGACGGAAGGGGCTTCGTTGCGGATACGGGCGGACCGAGGAAAGATTGGCTGAACGAATATATTCATCCTGACGATCAGCCGCTCGTGTTGCAAGCGATACGCGAAGCGGTGCGGACAAGGAATCCGTTCCAGCTTGAACATCGCGTCCGCCGGGCGGACGGAACGCTGGGCTGGACCTACTCGCGAGCGGTTCCGGTACTCAATGGAAACGGCGAGATCCTGGAGTGGTTCGGTGCAGCCAGCGACGTAACTGCTCGCAAAGAGGCAGAGGACAATTTCCGCAAGCTGGCCCAAACGCTAGATGCAGAAGTGCGTGCTCGTACGAGAGAACTAGAGGAGCAATCCAACCGTGTGCGCCAGCTTTCCTGGCAATTGCTGCGAAGCCAGAATGAAGAACGCCGACATATCGCGCGCGAATTGCACGACAGCGTTGGTCAGACATTGACTGTACTTGACATAAGCCTTGAACTATTCATGCAAGAGGCGGGATGTAAATCACCCGAGGTAGCCTCGAAGATTGAGGAAATCCAAAAAACCGTTCAACAGTTGCATCGCGAAATACGCACGACCTCTTATCTATTGCATCCGCCGCTGTTGGATGAGAGCGGATTATATTCCGCGATCAG
>Ga0209007_1000455_pt1 | contig 16290 bp, 12 predicted proteins | sample JacPinW_OM1H0_O2_FD_187961 | JGI IMG/M metagenome (GOLD analysis project Ga0209007, IMG submission 187961) | Forest soil microbial communities from Algoma, Ontario, Canada - Jack Pine, Ontario site 1_JW_OM1H0_O2 (SPAdes) (version 2) | ecosystem: Environmental > Terrestrial > Soil > Boreal... | reverse complement strand
GGGGCGGGCGCCGTCCCGGGCGCAGTCTCCCCGACCGGACCGTTGGCCGCACCGGCCGCGCCCGCAGCCCGATCGTAGATCGTGGCAAGAGCGAAGCGCGCCTGCACCTGATAAGCCGCGAGCCGCGACTGCTCATCGCGCAACTCCCGGACGGCGATCTGCGCCAGGTACTCGCGCTGCTTGTCCTCGAGCGCTGCCAGGCGCGTCTGCAGCGCCTCGATGCGCGTCTTTAGGGCGGCAGCGCGCTCGGCGAACTCGCCGGTGTTCTGCGGCGTGCTCTTGCGCGCCTGCTCGACGTGGATCCAGCGGCTCTGCGCCTCGCGCAACGCGAGGTCCAGGTCGCGCAGCGAGCGGTGCTCCTGCCATAGCCGCGCGTTGAAGGCGTCGTTCAGGCGGTAGTACAGCACGCCCTTGACCAGCGCCAGGCGTTCGCGCAGGTCGGCGTTGTCGGGCGTGTCCGGGGCGCCGGCCAGCGCCGCTTCGAGGCGCTGGATGCGCGCCCACTGGTCGCGCTCCTCGTCGGCGCCGAGGGCGGCGACGTCGTGCTGCGACTCGATGATGTGCAGCCGGCCGGTGAGGTCGACGTCGCGCTGCTGCAGCTGCCCGACCGCGTTCGAGGCGAGCAGCGCGTCGACCCGCGGCAAGCGCTCGGCGTAAGCGCGCTCGCGCGTGCCGATCATGTCCTGGAAGGCGTCCATGCTCTCGTCCCAGCGCCCGAGCAGGCCGCCGAGGTACTTGAGGTCGCGGTAGTTGTTGAGGCCGTCCTGGAAGTCATAGCCGGCGAGCACGGTGTACAGGTAGCGCGACTCGGGCGCGTCCGGCACATCGCGCAGCTGCTGCAGCCAGGCGCTGGGCGCGCTCGCCGCGCGGTCGCGGGCCAGCACCTGATCGAGCATGCCGCCGGCGCGCACGCGCGCGATCGCGGCATCGAGCCGCGCGTTCTCGGCATCGAACGACTGCACCGCGGACTCGTAGTACTGCACCGACTGCGCATTGGCGTTCAGCTTGCTGAAGGCATAGGGCACCGCGAGGTACGACTCCTGCACGGCCGCATCGAGCACGTCGCGGCTGCGCAGCTCCATCCACGGGTTGAGGGCCCGCTGGTAGTCCCCGAGCGCGGCGTCCGCCCAGCCGGTGCCGAGCAGTGCCTTGTTGGAATACGGGCCGTTCAGGCGCACCCGCTCGAGCGCCGGGCGCGCGCCGGTCGGATCGTTGGCCTGCAGAGACGCGAACCCGAGGGCGAGGTTGGCCCGGTCACGCAGTGCGAGCTGCTCCTCGGTGCGCGCCTGCATGGTGCCGACCTGCGTGAGGAGCGGCGCGGCCTCGTTGAGGCGGTTGTCGCGCGCCAGCGCGACGCCGAGGTTGAAGCGCGCGTACTGCGACCAGGGATCGGTGCCGCGCCAGGCCTCGAGCACCCGGATCGCTTCATCGAGGCGCCCCTGGTGAATCAGCACGTTGCCGACCAGCAGCTCCCTGCGCCCCTCGAGGTCGGGGAACATGCGCCCGTTGATGCGCTGCAGAGCATCCGCGGCCCGATCCAGGTAGCCGCGCTCGTACCAGACCTGCGCCAGGTAGAACCAGGCGCGGTTGCGCACCCCGCTCGGCACGTCGTTGGTGAGCAGCTGCGCGAACAGCCGTCCGGCCTCGTTGTGCATACCGAGCTCGAGATACAGCCCGCCCTTGAGCAGTGCCGCCTCATCGGCGTGATGCGGCATGCGGTTCCAGTGCTCGTAGGCCAGCAGCCGTGTCAGCGCCTCGAAGTCGGTGGCTGGCTGATTCTGGAAGTAATAGAAGAGCACGTCGCCGTAGTGCAGATCGTGGATGCGCGTCTCGGGAAGTTTCTCCGGATCGTGACGCCGGGCGCCGGCGGGCGCGGCGACGGCGAGCGCCGCGGCGAGCGCCACAGCCAGCAGAACTGAGCGCGTGCGCAAAACTACTCCCAGTCCTTGATCTCGAACTCCGGCTGCAGCTTTCTCTGCCGGTCGTCGATCTTCAGCTCCAGGTACTTCGCGCCGATGCCCTTCTCGAACTTGATGGTGGCGCCGCGCTTGTAGGGACGGTCGTTCGGGCCCTTGCCGTCGAAGAACGCCACCAGCTCGTGGGTGCCGACCTTGAGGTTGCCGACGTACAGGCGCTGCACGCCGCCCTTGAGCAGCGCCTCGACTTCGCGCGGGGTGTAGAGGTAGTTGATGACCTCCTTGTTGTCGATCTTCAGCTGCACCGAGTCGAGCGCGAAGAAATCCCCGACGTCCACCGACAGGAACACCGCCACCTGCGTATTGGCGGGGAACAGCAGCTCCTCCTGCAGAATGAACAGCTCCTTGTTGAGATCGACGGCTTCCTTCTTCAGCCCCTGTACCTGCTCGTCGAGGCCGCGGGTGTCCGCTGCCGCGTCCGGCGCCGCCGGCGGCGGCGTGGTTGCAGGCTCCTGGGGGGAAGCCTCTGGCGCGGCCTGCGATGCGGGGGCGGCCGGGGATGCGGGTCCGGCCTGCGCCGCGTGTGCAGCCGGCGATACGGCGGCCGCCAGCGCGCAGCAGCACAGTACCAGCGCGGCGGGCACGATCAGGCGGCGCGGGTGCGCGCGCGGCGCGCCCGGAATGCGATCGGCATGACAGTAGGGCATGGTGGTTCCCGTCATTCGTTCAGCAGCACGCGCACCTGCTGCAGGTAAAGAGCATCGCTCGCGCGGCTGTATTCGCGCAGCACGTTGCGGATCACTCCACTGCGGTCGATGAGCACAGTCATGGGAAGACTGTCGACCTGGTAATCGCGCGCGACCGACTTGGAAGGATCGAGGAGCATGGGAAATCCAACGCGCACGTCGCGCGCGTATTCCGCCGCCCGCACCGGATCATCGTCTACTCCGACGCCGTACACCGCGAGCCCGGCCGAGGCGTAGGTCGCGAGACTGCGATTGAGCGCCACCAGCTGCGCACGGCAGCCGCCACAGCCGGTGCTCCAGAAACTGACCACCACCACCTGGCCGCGATGCTCGGACAGCCGCGCATTGCTGCCGACCGCGGCGCGCAGCGTGAAATCGGGCGCGGCCTGATTGAGGAGCCCGTAGCCGGGCGCAGCGGCAGCGGCGACCGCGCCCGCGACGGCAAGCACCAGCGCCGCGCAGCGCCCGGCGGCGATGAAGCGCACGCGTGATTTCAGGCCACGCGCCGCGTAGGCCTTCGGCCGTTGCAGGCTCAAGCGAGATCCTTCGGACTGTGGAGGCGAGCTCGCGCGCAAGCGCACGAGACCCTCGCACAGCGCACGCGAAACTGTCAACGAAGCAGCCGGTAAATCTCGCAGCGCGCCGCCCACGCCAGGCGGCGTCGGCCGCGTGCGACAGCGCGGGCGGTGTGCCCGGGGCGCGCGGCTTGGCGCGCGTCAGATGATCGGCTCGAACACCGTCATGGCCGCGAGCGCCGACGCCGGTCCCAGTCCCTGCTGCGGGAACAGGGTCTGGAACTGCGGGTCGGTGCCCATGAGCCCCATGTAGTTGAGGATGATGAGCTCGGGGATCTGGTTGACGGAGTTCGCCGCGGGGCTCGAGGTGACCACCACCGAGCCGTCGGAGCTGAAGTAGCCGATCTGCTGGCCGGCCACGCCGTTGCGCAACGCCGGGCGGCCCTTGGGGCTGTAGACCAGGAACACGGTGGCCGCCACCGAGGAGTTGTCACCCTGCCAGCCGAGCTTGTCGCGTCCGGCGGCGCTGGTGTCGACCGTGCTGTTGGCCGACAGCGAGCCGTCGCTCATGATCTGGATCATGACCGGCGTGTTCTTGCGCTGGGCGTACTCCAGCACCGCGCCGATCATCTGCCCGGCCTGGAAATTGCGGGTCTCACCGGTGGCGCGCGTGCCGTCGTGGTAGTCGAAGGAGCCGAGCGCGATGGTGCCGGCGCCGGCGTAGCCGTCGATCACCAGCTTCATGACCGAGGCGGTCATCTGCACGTCCGGGTCGGTAAAGTCCGCCGCGGTAAAGATCGGCGAGCTGCCGCTGATGATGAGCGGATCCTGCGTGGGATCGAGTCCGGCGGGACCGGCGGAAAAGATGTTAGCGGTGTTGGACGAGGCTACATAGGCGCAGCGCACCTGGTTCTTGAGCGCCGCGTCGATCTGCGCGTTGCCGGCGCCCGGGTAGAGCTGCACGCCCGGAGTGCTGCCGTTCGGGTCGGTGAGCACGCCGGTGAACTCGCTGCCGGTCGAGGCGCTGCCCTGGTAGGGGTTGACGCCGCCGGTGATGCGCGCCTGCGACTCGAGCTCGGCGAGCGCCAGCGGATCCACCGTGCCGCTCGGCGGCACCGGCGCGAGCGCGGTCGCGTCCGAGGGCTGGGCAATGGTGGCCGGCTGCAGCGCCGGATTGACGGTGTACATGAGCGGCGCCGAGTTGCCGCCCGACACCGAAGATTCGGTGCCGATCAGATCCAGCACCGAGCCCTTGGCGCCGGCCATCGCGATCCCGTAGATCGGATTGATGGTGTTGGCCGCCGTGTCGTTCTGCGACATCGCCGGGACGACCGCGCCGTTGGTGTTGGCGGTGGTCGCAGGCGTCGTGGCCTTGGTGAGAATGCCGCGCAGAATGGCGCCGTCGGAGTGCCACAGGAGCCCGAGCGCGCTGCTCACGAAGCCCGTGGCGCTCGGCACCATGTTGCCCGGCACGCCGAGCTTGTTGAAGCCGGCGGTCGAGAGGAAGTTGGCCTGGCCGCCTTGCACGCCGACCAGCGCCTCGGAGCCGACCAGATTCGCCCCGCCGGCGAGGTCGAAGCAGATGAAAGGCAGGCCCGAGGAGCCCGAAGGAATGTTGCACTGGCCGTTGCCGGTCAGGGCCTGAATGTCGGTGGCCAGGCCGGCGTTGGCCTTGCCGGACCTGAGCAGCGCGCCGAGCCACGCCGGCCCGATGACCATGCCTTGTGCGCCGAGGAATCCGGCGGCGAGGAAGTCACGGCGCGTCACCGGCCGCGGGTGGTTCTCGTGCCGGAACGGTGTGCCGGGCCGGTGGGGTCTGGGGGGCGGCTTGCGAATGAGCATGGTCCTAGCGTCTCCTCATCCCCGTTACTGAAGGGTGACCACCGCGCTGCCGAGCACGGCGGTGCAGGCGGCCACTGTCGCCTGGCTCACGGTGGCCGTGGGCTCGGGCGACTGCGCCCCGGTGATCAGACTGATCAGGTTGTCGACCTCGCTCTGCACCGCGGTGGCCGAGGCCGGAATCACGTAGACGCCGGTCGTGGTGTTCATGCCGACGGCGTTCTTGAGCAGCGCATTGATGACGATGGCGCGCTGCGAGCTGCCGCTCGCCCCGAAGAAGCTCGCGGCGCTCTGGGTGAGGCTCGCATCGAGCCCGCTACCGAAGAACGCATCGCGCAGCGACTGCGACGCCACCATCTCGCTGCAGTAGGCGTTCGCGAGCTCCGAGACCGAGGTCTGCTCCGAGGCGAGGAACGACGAGATCAGCGGCGTCGAAGCCATCGACTGCTCCGAGGTGTTGAAGAGCGCGAACACCACCGGGTCGGTGATCGGGACGCCCGTGATGCGCGACAGCGAACGGTTGACGCGCTCGTAAGTGGCGACACCGTAGTCGGGCTGCGGCGTGCTGTTCGGCGTCGGTGCCACGGGCGTGCCGGGCGGATCCGGCAGGAAGTAGCTGTGGCTGCCCAGTTGGTCGAACTGCAGGAAGAACAGGTCGTTGGCCGGGCCGAGCTGCACCGGGATCACCGTACCCTCCGGCGACAGCAGCTGGCCGTTGGTGGCGTTGTAGTTCGAGCCACCGAGCGTCGTGTTGATCGTGGAGAACGACTGTCCCGTGGGCGCCAGCTGGCCGTTGACGCCGATGCGGATGTCGGCGAGCGACAGGTTGCCGGGAATGGTGGCGTTCGCCGCCAGGCTGATGAACTTCGGCTGGTAGAACAGGTAGCTGTAGTTGTCGTACTGCATCGCCGTGAACAGGATGTACGACTGTGCCACGCCGGTGAGCTGGCTCACGCCGAACAGCAGGTAGTACTTCTGGCCGACGCCGGCCGCGAAGTTCTGCGCCACCTGCGCCGGGGTGAGTGCGGTGTTGTAGATGCCTAGGAACTGGATCAGGCCCTGCCACTGGCGCTGACCGGTGGTCTCATTGCCGAGCACCAGCGCGAAGGTGCTGTCCCAGTTGGCGAGCGAGCCGCCCGGGGACGGGTCCTTGTCACCGGTCCACACGCCGTTGACGTAGATCTTCTGGCCGTTGATCGGATCGTAGGTGAGCACGATGTGCTGCATCGCCGCCTGCGCCGCGCCGTTGGCGGTCGTGGTCACGAGCGGCGGCGTGCCGGCGGTGCTGGTGGAGCTGCTGCGCGCGAAACCCTCGTACTGCTCGGCCGCCTGGCCGAGCGTCATGTTGCGCGTGGTGTTGCTGCCGGAGTAGCTGACCAGCCAGGCGTTGGTCTGGGTGACGTTGGCGGGCGCCGCCCATACCTCGATCGAGTACTCGCCGGTCGACTGGATCATGTTGGCGAATTTCTGGCTGGAGCTGGTCGAGGCCTGCGCGGCGCCCCCCTGAGCGAAACTGAGGCCCCAGGCGCTCGACCAGGTGACGTTGCCCGAGAGCGTCAGGTCCGCCTCGGGTGTCACACCGCTGGTGTCGTAGGCGGTCGAGCCCTCGCCGGTCTCGAACATGTACTTGGCGATGATCGAGCCCTCGTAACGGCTGCCGCCTGCGGCGATCGTGCCCTGAGTGAGCGTGGTCGCGTTCGACACCACCAGGTTCGGATTGATAGGCGTCACCGGGATGCCGTTGGCGAAGGCGGTAATGGCCGCGAGCATCGTGGCGGCGCTTCCCGGACAGTCGGGCGCGCCGTTCGAGGTCGGCGTCGCCCAGCAGTGATGGAAGTCGTCCGCCAGGCGCTGGTAGAAGCGCGACTGGTTGGGCTGCGCCAGGTCGATCTTCGGCTGCGCGGCCAGGTAGGCCGCATCGATGTCGGCCGGATTCGGATCGGCGAAATACGGCTGCTGCGGGCTGCTCGAGCTCGGGTTGTGGCAGCCGGAGCAGAACTTGGTCACCAGCGGGTAGATCGTGCTCTGGTAGCTCGGATTACCGACGGTCGGATCGGCGGGGAACTGCTTGCCGCCCCCCGCTGCCTGCACCGGCGGCGGCACCAGCGTCACGCTGGTGAGGGAGGCTGAGCCCTGGCCGAGCCAGTTCTGGATCCACTGCAGCATGGTCGCGGCGCACGCCGAAGGATCCGCCACCCAGCAGTTGTGGCCGCCGCCGACCCTCAGCACCAGCGTCGACTGGCTCGGATTGGTGAGGCTGACCAGCGGGCCGGCCGCCTGGTAGGCGAGATTGACATTGTCCGAGCGCGCGAACATCGGCGACTGGCCGCCCTGGTGGTGACAGCCGCCGCAGCGATCGGACGGAATGATGTTGACCCAGAGTTTGTTCTGGAAGGCGAGGATGTCGGCGTTCTGCGCCGGCGGTCCGGTGTAGTTCTCGGTGGCGCTCGCGGCCGCGGCCACCTGATTGACCGAGACCCCGCTGCCGCCGGAAGAGCTGCAGGCGGCGAGCGCGCCAAGTGCCGCGGCGAGCGCGACGGCGCGCAGCGCGCGCGCGGCGGCGGCCGTATGGCTGGCGGCGGCGGTGTGCATGGCGTGCATGGCGCTGCTCCCTTACGACCCAGGGCAGGCGGCGGCCGCCTGCTGGAACACCGTCTTCAGGTTGTAGCCGTCGGTGGTGAAGTTGGAGGTCAGCGAGGCGACGGTCGCGAGATCGGTCGCGTTCTGCGGCACGCGGAAGCACACCGCCTGGAAGACCTTCTGCACCTGACACTGCGCGAACGTCTGGCTCGAGGCGAGCTCCTGGCCGAGTGTCTTGGCGCCGCTGCCGCTGCCCGTGCCGGACCCCCAGCCGAGCGCGGCGTTCGGGCCGGTGCGCCAGCGGTTCGACCAGCTGTCGTCGGGCGTTATGTAGCCGTACGGAAAGTTGGTGGCATTGATCAGGTACTTCGGCTGCACCATGCCGGGCGTGTAGACCATCGCACCGGTGGTGGCGTCGAAGTTGTAGTAGGCGAACGCCTGCACCATCGGATCCATGCCGCTGTGACAGCCGACGCAGTTGGTGAGGAAGATCTGGCTGTCGCCGCCGGGCGAGCGCGCCACGTCCTGACGGATGCGGTCCGAAGGACGGGTGGTGTCCATCAGCGCCGGCATGTCGTTGCAGAACTGGTTGATCATCGTGAAGCGGAACATCGCGCGGTTGGTGCCGTTGATGAAGAAGGCCGAGGCCGCGCCGCGCGTGGTGATCAGGCCGGCGGTGGCGGCGGTCGGGATGCCGTAGGTAGCCGACTGCGTGGTCTTGACCAGGGTCGACATCAGCTCGACGCCGTTGGCCTCGGCGGTGGCGTAGTGGTTGTCATTGGCGATCGACGCCGCCGGCAGCCCCGAAGCGTTGCTCACATAGAGGATGTCGGCCGACAGCGCGGTGTTGAACGGCACGTTGTCGCGCACCATGCCGATTACCGTGGCGACGTAGTCGTTGAGCGGTGAGAACACCGTCGCGTCGCGGTTGGTCCACGGCATGCTGAAGTTCTTCAGCGTCACGTCATAGAAGGTCGGCGCGTTGGTGGCGTAGCTCGCCGCGGCCAGCAGGCCCGCCTGGCCGCTCTGGCCGGTGATGTCGTTCACCATCGTCTGCAGGTCGGCCGCCGAGGGCGGTACGCCCGCGATGCGCTCGTAGATGCGCTTGGCCTGCTCGTTGGGACCGGCGACCGCCGGTGCGGGCAGTTGCGCGGCGAGCAGCAGCGCGCTCAACGACAGCGCGCGCGCCGCGGCGCCTGGTCCGCGGCGCAGACCGACATTGCCGTTGTCAGTTATGACATTCATGGCGCTGGTGAACTCCCTGACTGCCGATGCGCGCAGCGGACTATACGGTGCCCAAAACCATTCCCCGTATGTCTCACTGCCCTGACGTCGCTTGCCGGCGACACTTGTTGATGTTGCGGGAAGAACCGGCCGAACGCGGGCAAACTGCGAGCCGCATCACAGCGCGCGCGCGCCGCTCGTTACCTAGTAGCGGCTGCGCGGCCTGCGCCTCGCCGGGACGAGCAAAGCACGCTGCGCATAACGCTTCCGTGACGGATTACCGCGTGGAAAAAGTAATCATCCGGCCATCTAATTACGTTACATTGGCACGCGGCGAAAGCACGCGGGAACGCCTGCGGGGTTTCTTCATGAGGGAGTGGCGCGGGTGGCGAGAGGTGCTGCGGCAGTGGGCGCGCGCCGCTGCCGCCGTGCTGCTGCTGGTGGCGGCCGTTGACGGCTGTAGTGGCAGCGGCGGCGGCGGGGGCGGCAGCGTCAACATCGCCAACAGTCAGTCGACCGACCCCGCGACCGTCAACTACCCGATCTTCTACGTGAAGCGCACCGTGCCGACCGATACCGCCGGTAACCTGGTGCAGGACGATCTGCGCGTCATGCGCGACCTGGTACCGCAGGCCGATCTGTACGAGCGCGCCAGCGCTTCCCCGAGCGCGCTCGAAACCAACATCACCAGCCGCATCACCGCCGGTGCGCTCTACGACGTCAAGGACGTCGACGTGTCCGCCGACGGCGGTACGGTGCTGTTCGCCATGCGCGGCCCGCTCACCATGAATCAGCAGAGCAAGAACCCGCCTTGCTGGCGCATCTGGCAATACGTCATCGCCACCGACACCCTGAGCCCGGTGATCGATCCGTCGATCGATCCGGACCCGCTGACCGTCAACGACGTCTCGCCGCACTTCCTGCCGGACGGGCGCATCGTGTTCTCGAGCACCCGCCAGACCCAGTCGCAGGGCATACTGCTCGACGAGGGGTTCCCGCAGTTCTCCTACCAGGACGAGGCGCGGGTCGAGCCGGCGTTCGTGCTCGAGGTGATGAATGCCGACGGCACCGGCATCCATCAGATCTCCTTCAACCAGAGCCACGATCGCGACGCCACCGTGCTGATGAGCGGGCGCGTGCTGTGGAGCCGCTGGGACAACGCCCCGGGCGGCAAGGATCAGATGTCGCTGTACTCGTCCAACCCTGACGGCACCGACATGCAGCTCTACTACGGTGCCAACAGTCACCTGACCGGCACCGACGGCACGGTGATCGAGTTCGTGCATCCGCACGAGATGCAGAACGGCAACGTGCTGGCGCTGATCCGCCAGTACACCGACGTCGACGACGGCGGCAACCTGGTGCAGATCAACGGCACACAGTACGTGGAGAACACCCAGTCGCTGCTCGCTTATCCGGGACTCAAGGGTCCGGCGCAGACGGCGGTCAGCACCAACGAGGTCTTCACCATCCCGGGACCCTCGCCCGGCGGGCGCTTCAATTCGGCCTACCCGCTCTGGGACGGCACCGGCCGCATCCTGGTCAGCTGGTCGGAGTGCCGGCTGCTCGATCAGACGCAGACACCGCCGACCATCGTGCCGTGCACCTCGAGCGGGCTCGCCGCCCCCAATGCGACCGCGGCGCTGCCGCTCTATAGCGTCTGGATCCTCGATCCCGCCAACGACACCATGCTGCCGGTGATGCAGCCGGTCGAGGGCGTGATGGTGAGCGACGTCGTGCCCGCAGCTCCCCGCACGCTGCCCAACATCATCCTCGACCAGGTTCCGGGGGTGACCCTCAACCAGAACTGGGTCAACGCCGGGGTCGGCGTCATAGATATAAGGAGTGTCTACGACATCGACGGCGTCGATACCGCGGTGCCCAACATCGCCACGGTGGCCGACGCGGCCCAGACGCCGGTGAGCTCGCGGCCGGCGCGCTTCATCCGTCTGGAGAAGCCGGTGTCGATCCCCGATCAGACGGTCGTCAACCTCTCCGGCGCCGCCTTCGGCGCCAGTAACTACATGATGCAGATCATGGGCTATGCGCCCATCGAGCCCGACGGCTCGGTTCGCATCGAGGTGCCGGCCGACGTCGCCTTCCGCGTCAGCATCCTCGATGCCAACGCGCGCCGCCTCAACAGCCAGCCGCCGCAGGGCGTGTGGCTGCAGCTGATCCCGGGCGAGGTGGTCTCCTGCAACGGCTGTCACCTGCCGGGCAGCCCGCAGCATCCGATCTCGCACGGCCGCGACGGACTGTTCGCCTCCGCCTGGGCGGGCGCGGCCGCCGCCGGGGTGCCGTTCCCGCATACGCTCGGCGCCAACTCCGGCGGCTTCGTGCCGACCTCGGCGGGCGAGACCATGGCCGAGACACGCGCGGCGGTGAGCTGCGCCACCGATACCCCGCCCTGCCTGCAGATGCAGCCGACCATGGACGTGATCTACACCGACGTGTGGGACGATCCCGCGCAGGTGCCGGCCGCCAACCTCGGCGCGCCGATCGACTACAGCTATATCAGTCCGACGCAGCCGATCCAGAACCCGACCAGCGCGCTGTGCGAGACCACCTGGGCGTCGAACTGCCTCGCCATGATCAACTACCCGGAGCACATCCAGCCGTTGTGGGACGCGGCGCGCCCGGTCACGGTGAACGGCGCGCAGGTGAACGAGACCTGCTCGCAGGCCGGCTGCCACAACTCGACGCCGTCGGGCACCACGGCGGTGCCCGCGGGCAATCTCGATCTGACCAGCACCGCCTCGAACACCGTGCCGCAGGAATTCACCTCCTACGTGCAGCTGCTGTTCCCTCACAACACAGTTATCATGGGTCAGCCCGGGCCGTCGGTCGGACCCTTCATGAACGCGGGCAGCGCCAACGGGGCCCAGTCCGCGCAGTTCTTCGCGACGTTCGGGTCCAACGGCCAGCATGCGGGCTGGATGACGCCGGACGAGCTTCGTCTGCTGTCGGAATGGCTGGATATTGGCGCACAGTACTTCAACAACCCGTTCGATCCAGCCGTTCCGGTCAACTGAGCGCGTCGCTCCGCCGGGCCGCCGCGCCTTCCGCGCAGGCGCCGCCGCCGCGGTGGTGCTGGCGTGGCTGCTGACCCCGGCTGCGGCCGGCGCACGCGACTACCTGCAGCTGTTCGTGACGCAGCCGTACCTGGAGCTGCACACCGGTCCGGGCCGCGGCTACCCGGTGTTCCACGTCGTGCCGCGTGACGAGAGCATCGACGTGCTGTTCCGTCGCACCGACTGGTTCAAAGTGCGCACCGAGCACGGCGTCGAAGGCTGGGCGTCGCAGCACGACATGCAGCAGCTCACTCTCGCCGACGGCTCGCCCTTCAGGTTCGACCTCGGCGATCGCGCCGGCTTCACCTCGCATCGCTACGAGATGGGCATATTCGCCGGCGCCTGGGGCGGTGCCAACCTGATCTCCGCCTACTATTCCGTGTCGTTCAACTCGCAGATGGCGCTCGAGGGCGCCGTCGGCCAGTTCCTCGGCCGCTATTCCAACGGCGAGACCGGCGACCTCGGCCTGATGCACGTGCTGCTGCCCGAATCGCGCTGGTCGCCGTTCCTGACGCTCGGCATCGGCACGGTGCATACCGAGCCCAAGGCGACCCTGGTGCAGCCCACCGATCGGACCGAACCGACCGCGTATGTCGGGGGCGGCATACGCTTCTACCTCACGCGGCGCTTTTTCCTGCGCGCCGAGTACAAGGCCCATTACATCTTCACGACGCGCAACGAGAACGAGGAAGCAGACGAATGGAAAGCGGGATTCGCGTTCTTCTTCTGATCGCCGTGCTCGCCGCGCTCGACGGCTGCGCCTCGGTGCGCAACTGGTACCAGCAGCGCCACGCGGGCAGCAACCCGCCGGCCACCGCGCAGAGCTCCACGCCGGCCGACGATCAGACCACCGAGGGCGCTCCGCCGCGGGTGATCGAGCCGCAGGTCGAGCGGCGCCCGGTGAAGGTGCCGAACATCCACAGCTCGAACATCGAGCTCGGCCTTTACTACGGCGCGCTGTCCATCGAGGATTTCGGCGTCAATCCGGTCTATGGCGTGACCGCCGCCTACCACGTCACCGAGGACTTCTTCTTCCAGGCGGAGGCCGGCCGCTCCCACGGCGGACTCACCAGTTACGAGGTCCTGAGCGGCAACGCACCGCTCCTTACCGGGTCTGAGAGGCGCTTCACGTATTACGATCTGTCGCTGGGCTACAACTTCCTGCCGGGCGAGGCCTTCATCGGTCGGGGCATCGCCATGACGAGCGCCTTCTATCTGCTGGGCGGCATCGGCTCCACCGATTTCGCCGGCGATACGAAGTTCACGGTGAACTTTGGTGCCGGCTACCGCATCGTGCCCAGAGACTGGCTCGCGTTCCACGTCACGGTCGAGGACCACGTGTTTCAGTCGAGCTTGCTGGGCTACACCAAACTCACCAACAACCTCGAGGCGCGCCTTGGCACGACCGTGTTCTTCTAGTTACGAGGGATGCACCATGAGGAACCGTTTACTGGCGCTGCTCGCCGTGCTGAGTGTCGCGCTGCCGGCGCTCGCCGACCCCACCGGCCAGCCGGCCCCGCAGTTCACGCTCGGCGCGCGCAGCGGCCACGACGTGAGCCTGGCGCAGTACAAGGGCAACGTGGTGATGCTGAACTTCTGGGCGAGCTGGTGCGGGCCGTGCCGCCAGGAAATGCCGTTGCTCGAAAACATCTACCAGAAGTACAACAAGCTCGGCTTCGTGCTGCTCGGAGTGAACGTCGAGCCTGATTCGAACGCCGCCAACGACTGGCTCAAAGCGACACCGGTGAGCTTTCCGATTCTTTATGATAAAGAGAGCAAGGTAAGCCGGCTGTACGACGTCGAGGGCATGCCGAGCACGGTGATCATCGACCGCACCGGCCGGGTGCGGGTGCTGCACCGGGGCTACAAGCCCGGCGACGAGAACGAGTACCTCGACAGTATTCGGGCGCTGGTGCGCGAGTAGACGAGCGATGAGCCATCGATCCGAGCGTGAGTGCACACCCGCCCTGCGGGCCGCGCTGCGGCTCGCAGCGCTGGCACTGCTGCTGGCGGGCTGCAGCCCGGTGCAGCCGTGGGTGAAGCCCTACGAGCGCGAGCATCTCGCCGATCCCCTCATGTCCCTGAGCCGCAACTCGATCTCGGCAACCTACCTCGATCACATGTTCGAGACGCGCGAGGGCTCTCACGGTGCGACCGGCGCGGTCGGCGGCGGCTGCGGATGCAATTGACGGCGTGCGGGGGGCGCGCGTGACGGGGGTGGCGTCCGGTACCGGCCGCCGGCCCGCGCTCTCGCCCTTCACGCGGACGCTCCTGGCGCTGTGCATCATCGCCGGTCCCGCGCTGAGCGGCGTGCTGCCCGAGGACGAGGCGGACGTCATGTACCACTCGTACTCGGGCGGCGGCATCACCGTGGAGGGGCCCTCGGTCCTGATCCGCAAGAAGGTCGGTGACAGCCTGTCGTTCACCGGTCAGTACTACGAGGACATGATCTCGAGCGCCTCGATCGACGTGCGGCTGTCGGCCAGCCCTTACCACGAGATCCGCAAACAGGAGAGCATCGGCGCCGACTACCTGCACGGCAAGACCACCTACAGCGTCGGCTACATCCATAGCCGCGAGCCCGACTACAACGCCGACACGACCTACTACTCGGTGAGCCAGGACATGTTCGGCGATCTCACCACCGTGACGCTCGGCTACAAGCGCGCCTGGGACCGGATCTACCGCGACATCTGCAACGCACCGCACCCGACCGGCAGCTTCTGTCCCGACATCATCAACGACCCGACCTTCCATCAGCAGGCCGATCACCGCGGCTATTCCTTCGGCGTCAGCCAGATCCTCACGCGCAATACGCTCCTCGACCTGAACTACGAGATCAACACCGACCAGGGCTACCTCGCCAACCCGTACCGTGAGATCCGCTATCTGTCCCCGGGGGGCCTGGGATTCACGCTCGCGCCGCAGGTGTACCCCAACACCCGCACCAGCAATGCCGCCTCCGTCCTGCTGAAGTACTACCTGCCGTGGCGCGCCGTCCTCAGCGCGCAGTACCGCTACTACCACGACACCTGGGCGGTGCTCGGCGACACCTTCCAGCTCGGCTATACCCTGCCGGCGTGGCACCGCTGGGTGTTCGACACCAGCCTGCGCTACTACACCCAGAGCCACGCCAGCTTCTACAGCGACCTGTTCCCGCGCGCTGACTACCAGAACTACGAGGCGCGCGACCGCGAGCTGGCCGCCTTCGACAGCTACACGGTCGGCTTCGGGGCGGAATACCAATTCGACATCCCCAAGGTGCCGTGGATCCACAAAAGCAGCGCCAACGTGCGTGTCGACCGCATGTTCATCGACTACAGCGACTATCGTAACGCGCTGCTCGCGGACATCTACGGCGCGGGCAACGAGCCGCTCTATCACCTTGATGCGACCATCTTCGAGGCGTTCATCTCGGTGTGGTTCTGAGCTGAACAGCCGCTGAATGTCCCGCGCGCGATGCGCCGCCCGCGCACCCGCCGCGCTTTGCCGGCGCGACTGCGCTAAGCTTGGCCAGAAGGCCGCGCGCCGCGCGCCCGCACGTCTGGAGGGGAAATCACCCATGCGCATCCGCACTACCCTGCTCACAGCGCTCGCCGGCACGGTGCTCGTCACCGCTGCGGCCGGCGCGCACGCCCAGGCGCGCGAAGAAGCGCGCCTGCTCACCGCGAGCCAGATACTCCAGGACTTCCGCGGCTCGCGCGACGAGGCGATCCCGGACCGGCTGCTCGAGCGCGCCTACGGCATCGCCGTCATTCCCGACATGACCAAGCTCGCCTGGTTCTTCGGCGGCCGCCGCGGCCACGGCGTCCTGATCGTGCGCGACAGAAATGGCCGGTTCACGAGCCCCATGTTCATCACCATGACGGGCGGCAGCTTCGGCCTGCAGTTCGGCGTGCAGTCGACCGATGTGGTGCTGGTGTTCACCACCCCCAGGGGCATCCAGGGCATCAACGGCGGCAAGGTCACCTTGGGCGCAGACGCCTCCGTCGCCGCCGGCCCGGTCGGGCGGCAGGCGTCCGCCGCCACGGACGCGGGCTTCAAGGCGGAGGTCTACTCCTACTCGCGCACCCGCGGCGCCTTCATCGGCCTCGCCCTCGACGGCTCGGCCATCACCATCGACGACGAGGCGGACGCGGCCTTCTATCAAAAGCCGGGCGTGCTGGCCGCAGACATCATGTCCGGAGCGGTGCACAGCGAGGATCAGTCCGCGCAGCGCTTCCTGGCGGCAGTCTCCACCAGCACCCGCAGCGAGCGCCAGGCGTCCGCGGCGCCGACTGGCGCTGCGCCGGCCGCCCCGGCCGCAACCCCCCCGGCGCAGCCGGCGGCGCGGACCTTCCCGCTCGCCGACCAGCAGCCGGGTAGCGAGCCGAAGTAGCAGTCGGCGAGCCGCCGCGAG
>Ga0209007_1000453_pt1 | contig 16359 bp, 14 predicted proteins | sample JacPinW_OM1H0_O2_FD_187961 | JGI IMG/M metagenome (GOLD analysis project Ga0209007, IMG submission 187961) | Forest soil microbial communities from Algoma, Ontario, Canada - Jack Pine, Ontario site 1_JW_OM1H0_O2 (SPAdes) (version 2) | ecosystem: Environmental > Terrestrial > Soil > Boreal... | reverse complement strand
ACAAGTTCCGCGAGGACCGCAAAAATCAGGAAAATTGACGGCGATCACCCGCAGCGTGTAGCCCAGAGCGCCAAGAGAGGTGCGTTTCGGAGCGGCGCCGGCCGACGAATTCGTTTCCCGCTCACGGTTTTTCGATCAGGAAATCGCCCATCACCAGGCAATCCATTTCGCTGCGGGAAAATGTGCTGAACGCATTGGCGGGAGTGGTCACGATCGGCTCGCCCCGCAGATTGAACGATGTGTTCAGCACGATGGGTACTCCTGTCGCCTGGCCGAAACGTTCGATCAATCCGTAGTAGAGCGGATTGTGTTGTTTAAAAACCGTCTGCACACGCGCCGTCCCGTCCACGTGCGTGATCGCAGGAAGCGTCGCATGGTGTTCGGGCTTCACCGGCATCACGTAAAGCATAAAGCGCGCCGGATATTGCTGCGCGGCGTTGTCCATCTGAAAATATTTCGCCGCGCATTCCGCCGCGGCGGAGGGTGCGAACGGCCGGTAGGGCTCGCGAAATTTAATTTTCGCGTTCACAATGTCTTTCATCGCGGGGTTTCGCGGATCGGCCAGGATGCTGCGGTTGCCCAGCGCCCTGGGACCCCATTCGAAGCGACCCTGATACCAACCCACCACTTTCCCGTTCGTCAGATACTCGGTCACGCGATCCAGCAGCGTGTCCCGGCTGTCGGCGTGCCAGTGCGCGATGTTTTCGCCATCGAGAAACGCCTTGATCTCGCCCGGGCCGTATTCCTGGCCCCAGTAGGCGTGCTCCATGCGGAAGCCGCGCGGCTGGCCGAGGACCGCATGGTAGGCCCACAAAGCCGCGCCAAGCGCCCCGCCGGAATCTCCCGCGGCGGGCTGAATGAAAAGCTCGTCGAAGCCGGACTCGCGCAAAATTCGCGTGTTCGCCACGCTGTTCAGAGCCACGCCGCCCGCCATGCAAAGTTTCTTGAGTCCCGTTTGCTTTTGTACCGCGCGAGCCATGCCGACCAGCAAATCTTCCGTGACTCGTTGGATGCTGGCAGCGATATCCGCGTAATGCTCGTTCGCGCGGCATTGCGCGATGTAATCCGAGGGTTTTTCACCGAAGTACCGCGGATATCCGGTCGATTCGGTAAAAAAAGGCAGATTCGGCAGCCGCGGCTCGCCAAAAAGGTCCACGAATCTCCGGTTGAACATCTTGTCGGTCGAATGCTGGAAGCAGAAATAATCCATGTCGAGTGCAAACGAGCCGTCGCTGTTCTGCCGCACCACTTTCCAGACCTTGTCGAGGTAGCGGGGCGTGCCGTAAGGCGCCATGCCCATCACTTTGTACTCGCCCTCGTTCACCTCGAATCCCAGAAACGCCGTGAAGGCGCTGTAGAGCAGTCCGATCGAGTGCGGAAATTCGACTTGCTTGGTCAAGTGGATTTGCGTGCCGCGGCCCACGCCGTACGCGGTGGTCGTCCATTCGCCCACGCCATCCACAGTGAGGATCGCCGACTCATCGTAGGGTGAGCAGAAAAAGGCGCTCGCTGCGTGTGAAATGTGGTGGTCGGAGAAAAGAATCTTCTCGCGGTCGATGCCCAACTCGGATTGCAGCGTGCTCGCGACCCAGAGCTTGTCGAGCATCCATCCAATCATCGATTCACGAAACACCTTCAACGATTGCGGATAGGTTTGCAGGACGCTGGCCAGGATGCGGTCGAACTTGCGGAACGGCTTCTCGAAAAAAACCACGTAATCCAGGTCGCGGCCGTCTATACCTGCTTCGCGCAGGCAGAACTGGATGGCATTCGCGGGGAAATCAAAGTCGTGCTTCTTGCGGGAAAATCGCTCCTCTTCGGCGGCAGCCACCAGCTGCCCGTCGCGCAACAACGCTGCCGCGGCGTCATGGTAGTAACAGGAAATTCCGAGAATATGCATCAGCTACTGTTTCTGGGCCCAGCTGACGTCGTGAGTCTCGGGCGGCGTGGCGGCCCATCCGGTGGGGCGATGCTTGATTCTCATGGAGTCCGAGAACAGCCGCGCGGCCACGCCAAACGGCAGGACCACGACGGCGTACAGAATCGTGAGGAGCACGCGCGCCTGAAAATTCCCGATCTTGTGCGCCAGACGCTTCCATGCGCTCCAAAGAGACTTCACATTTTGCACGAAGCCGTTGGCCATCGAGTCTTGCGTCGCCTAGAAGAGGGTATAGATGAACGGAGCCAGGGCCGAGCTTTGCGCCACCACGATGATCACGCCGGTCAGCAGCACCACGAAGATCACCGGCAGCAGCCACCAGCGCTTGTTGCGCGCGAAAAAGGAAACGAGCTCGCCGGCAATGCCGACACGCCGGGCTGTGGTTTGAACAAACTTCATTTCGGCTCCCTTGCGTTGAAAAACCACGATAGCATCTAGCTCACGCGGTCCGCAAGCACAGGGGAGTGTCTTTCGCGCGGAGATTCCTCAAATTACGCGAGAATTTCGCCGGAATCTACGGCCGTCGCTCCAAAAGCGATCAAGAACAACACACCGAACAAGAGGTCGATGCAGCCGAGCGCCATGTCGCCGGCGCTCAGCCGCCGCTGAAGATATAGCAGCACGCAGGGCGCGCCGAATCCGACTTTCTCCAATACGGCGGGAATCATCATCGCGCGGAATCGCTGCGGATTGCCCGCAATCACGAAGAAGGCGAACTGCCAGGCCAGCGCCACGCCCACGAAGCCATAGTAAAAACCGGGATGCGTGATCGGAGGAGGATCCTGCCGCCCGATCATGTCGTAAATGAAGTAGAGCGGAGTGAGCGTCAGCACGCCCCAGACGCCCGCGACCCAGAAAACGATCTTGGCGAATTTCATCGGCGCGTCTCGCGAAGGCTGCCGGCGGCGCTCAGAATCCGGTGGCGCCGAACGCCTGCTTCACGTGCGGCTTCAGCAGATACATGGCGATCCAGACGTTGATTCCGACGACGATCAGGCTCCAGAGAACGGCGAGAGGATGTAAGCGGATCAGCGAGCCCAGCAAGGAAAGCGCATTCAGAAAAGCGCCGAGAAAGCTCAGGACGATCACCAGTATCCGCGCCCAATTTTGAAGCTTGAACATGCCCGTCCCAATCACGGCATACAGCGCTGCAATGATCAGGAAAAATACTCCCAGCGCAACCCCGCCGACGCCGGCGATCATTCCCATTCCCGGCCGCGCGGCCATATTCGCCAGGATCGCGCCGCCCAGGAACATGCCCAGCGCGGCAAGCACCGACAGCCCCGCACCGATCAACGCCAAGACACCCAGAATCGTCACGCCCGCCGGACGTTCCATGAACTCCTCCTGTGCGCCGTAAGTCTTTTTGGCTCATTCCATGCGAGCCGCCCGCCTTGTGCGTGGCCTGATTTCGCGCGACGGTACGCCAAGCCTTTCGCCCGGTCAAGCGGAAAGAAAACTCAACCCGCAGCGTGAGTTCGATGTAAACTCCCCCGAGTTGAAGCTACCGTTTGACCCCGATGCGGTGGGCGCCGGGCCGTGGTGGGAGTTCCGAATGAAAGCTCCGTCGGCAAGGGTTCTGCGAACAGGTGCCGTCATTTTCCTGGGAGTCCTGGTGGTGTGCGCAGCCGGCGCCCAATGGACCACGGCGCGCGCTCAATCTTCTCAAACACAGTCCCCGCCGGCGCCGGACTCCGCCGCAGCTCCCGCGGCGCAAGCCGTCCAGGCTCCCGCAAACTCCGATGCTGCGGAGATGACCAGCGAGGAATCGCCCGTTCCCTTGCGCGTGATGGTTAACCTGGTTCCCGTGCGGGTGATCGTCCGTGACGCAAAGGGCAAGGCCGTCACTACGCTCCATAAGGACGACTTCCAGCTCTTCCAGGACGGCAAACCGCAACTCATCTCCAATTTTTCCGTGGTGCTGCCGACGCCAGCCACGCCTGCGATCGCGGCGGACAATTCGGCACCCGCCGCCGGGAAGCCACCGGCGCCAGCCGCGCCCGGATTTGTGCCACCCTCGCGTTTCGTGGCGCTGTTGTTTGACGATGCCCACCTGAACATCCAGGACGCCATGCAGGCGCGCATCGCCGCCACGAAGTACCTGGACGCATCGCTCGCGCCCACCGATCGCGCAGCCATCTTCACCATTTCCGGCCAGTTCCAGATGGATTTCACCGACGACCGCGCGAAGCTACACGCCTCGCTCATCAGTATCCAACCGCGCCCGGTCACCGCGGACGCCGCGGTAGGGGACACCGATTGCCCGCCCATGGATGTGATCGAAGCGGATGAGATTCAGAATCGAAATGACTCCCAAGCCATTGGCATAGCGACCCAGGACGCCCTGAGCTGCGCGAACAATCAGTCGAATAATCCGGTTACTGGCGGCCCGACCCCGGGCCAGGTCGAACAGGCCCAGGCGTTGGTAATGGCCGTCGCGCTGCGAAAGGAACAGGAAGCCGAGGAGCAGACCGAAGCCGTCTTCCGACGCGTACGCGAACTCATCGGACGCATGTCCGCCCTGCCGGGGCAGCGCAACCTCGTGCTGATTTCTCCTGGCTTCATCTACGTGAATCGCGAAGCGGAGTATTCCGACCTGATCGATCGCGCCATTCGCCAGAATGTTTTCGTCAATACGCTCGACGCCCGCGGCCTCTATACGTCAGAGATTGGTCCGGATATTAGCCACGCAACCAACGATCCCAACCCTGCTTACGCGGGATATCGCACAAGCTGGCGCCTGGACGGCCAGCAGCGCCAGACCGAGACTTTGCTGTCCTTTGCGACCGATACAGGCGGCTGGGCCTTCCACAACGACAACGATCTCGCCCAGGGGCTGCGGGAAGTCGCCTCCGCGCCCGACGCTTACTACTACCTCGCCTACGTCCCCTCGAATCTGAAATTCGACGGGCACTTCCACTCGCTCAAGGTGACGCTCGCGGGTAAGGAGAAGTACGCAATTCAGGCGCGCCGCGGATATTACGCGCCGCAGCACGGCGAGACTCCCGAGGAAGTGGCCCGCCGCGACATCGACGACGCGATTTTCTCGCAGGAAGAACGCCACGGCTTGCCGATCGGGCTTCAGACGCAGTATTACAAGACCGACGCGACCGATGCGAAGCTCTCCGTGCTGGCTCATGTGGATCTTGCGCGCGTCCGTTTCGAAAAATCGGGTGGGCGCAATGTGGACGACCTGACCGTGGTCGCCGCAGTTTTCGATCGCGACGGCAACTTTCTTAGCGGCGAGCAGCGCGTCCTCTCCATGAAACTGCGCGACGAAACGTTCCAAAAACTCGCCCATTCCGGCGTCACCGTACGCACGAGTTTCGATCTAAAGCCCGGAGACTACGTGGTCCGCTTGGTCGTTCGCGATTCCAATGCCGCGCTGCTGTCCGCGGAAAACGGCGTCGTCGAGATTCCGTACTGAGCTGCGCAGGAAGCTCGTAGTCGAGTTCTCGTTTTGAAGCGCTGGGCCGAGACGCCCAATCGTCCTGGAATATCGTGTTTTTTCAAGGAAGGTGAATGATGAGCGTCCGGAAATTCCAGCTGATGTTTTTCGCAGCCATGCTCTTGCTCGCGGCGCACTCGATCGCCCGCGCGCAACAAGGCGCTACGCCTTCTTCACCCGCCGACACGCAGCAACCCGCCGCCCCTGCATCCAGCCCCGTGCTGCGCGCCGAATCCAGCGTGGTGCGCGTCGACGTGATCGTCACCGACAAAAAAGGCAATTACATTCATGATCTCGCGTCGAAGGATTTTCATGTCTTCGACAACAATCAGGAGCAGAAGGTCGTCAATTTCTCCTACGGCACCTCGACGACCTCGACCGGCGCGCCCGAGCGCCGCTACCTGGTCCTGTTCTTCGACGATTCGACCATGGAAATGGGAGATCAGATTCGCGCCCGCGACGCCGCACAGAAATTCATCGACGCAAACGTCGGCCCTGATCGCGTGATGGCCGTGGTTGATTTCACCGGCTCATTGCGCGTGATTCAGAATTTCACCGCGGACGCAACTCGACTGAAGCAAGCGGCGAAAAATATGAAGCCCTCGGCGGTGTCCCCCAACGGCGACCCCTCGCTTGCGGACACTTCGTTCACCACGAATATGCCCGGCGCACCGGCCCTTCCGGATTCCGAGGCCGAGTTCGGCGTGCACACCCTGCTTCTCGGGATCCGCAGCCTGGCGAAGAATCTGACCAACGTCCCGGGCCGCAAGAGCGTCGTGCTCTTCACCGCTGGGTTTCCGTTGACGTCGGAAGCCGAAGCGGAGCTGACCGCCACAATTTCCGCGTGCAATCAGGCCAACGTCGCTATCTACCCGCTCGATGTGCGCGGGCTGATCGCCGCGGCACCCTCAGCCCCCGCCACGCAATTGCGGCGGGACGACGGATCGAGCACCGGCGCTCCGGTGGCGATGCGCACTTCGCAGCCGCATCTCGTGCTGGCATCCTTTCCGACTCCCGCGGCTTTCGAACCGCCCGACCCTCAACACGGTGGAGGCGGCGGTGGCGGAGGCCATGGTGGCGGCGGGGGAGGAGTGGGTGGAGGCGGCGGCACGGGCGGCAGCGGTGGTCACGGCGGCACATCGGGCGGCGGCACCAGCGGCGGTACGGGGGGCGGCAGGGGTGGTGCTCCGTCAGGGGGCGGCGGAATGGTGAATCCGCTGACGGGAAATCCCGGTATGAATCCGCTCCAGCCCGGCGTCGATCCCACCACGATCATGCCCCAGATGCCCGAAACGGGCTCGACGAATCAATCCGTGCTCTACGCGCTCGCCGAAGGCACGGGCGGGTTTCCGATCGTCAACGACAACGATCTGCTCGGCGGCCTTTCGAAAATCGCGCACGAACAGGACGAATATTATTTCCTCGGCTACGCTCCGCCCGATGGCCCGCAGGGAACCTGCCATGCGCTCAAAGTGAAAATGGATCGCGGCGGCGTACAGGTTCGCGCGCGCAGCGGCTATTGCACCGCGAAATCAAAGGACATGCTCGCGGGCAAGCCCGAGGGCTCCCAGCTGGAAGCTCACGCGACCGGCGCGGACAAAGGCACGATTGCCGGCACGCTCGAAGCGCCCTTCTTTTACACGTCGCCCAACGAAGCGCGCGTCAATGTGGCCATGGAATTTCCCTCCGCTTCGATTGATTTCGCGAAGGACAAGGGCAAATACCATGCCGACATGAAAATTCTCGGCATCGCTTACCGGCCCGACGGCTCGGTCGGCGCGCGATTCAGCGACGATGTTCCGCTCGATCTCGAAAAGGATGAATTAAAGCAGTTCACGCAGAAACCGATGCGTTATTCGAATCAATTTCAGATCGCCCCGGGCAAATATCGCCTGGAGGTCGTGCTTTCGGCCGGCGGGCAGGGCTTCGGCAAGTTCGAAGCGCCTCTTTCGATCGATCCCTACGATGGGAGATCGTTCAGCGTCAGCGCCATCGCGCTCAGCAATCAGCTCAGCCAGGTCCAAGGCCTCGGCGGCGCGGTCGCGGCCGATCTGCTTTCCGATCGCACGCCGCTGATCGCCAACAACGTCGAGATCATTCCGTCACCCAGCAACCATTTCAAGAAAACGGACATGGTCGCTTTCTACGCGCAGGTATACGATCCGCATCTCATCGAACCGAATCCGCCGGCCCTGCGAGTTTCGTTCAACATTGTTGATTTGAGGAGTGGCCAGGTCGTCCTCGGCGGCCACGGCCTGGACCCCGCGCCGTTCATCGAGAAGGGCAACACTGTCGTGCCGCTGGGCATGAAGCTTCCTCTTGATCAGCTGGCGCCCGGATCGTACCGCCTGGATTTCCAGGCGAGTGACGCGAGCGGCGCAATTACGCCCATCCGCTCGGTGGGATTCGACGCCGAGTAGCCAGAGTGCCGCGCGGCTTTGCCGTTATCTAGCTCACCCTGCCTGGCAGAACTTATCGGCGGCTTTTCCCCACGCTTGGGGCGCGCGGCTCGCTACGAAATCGCCGCAGCCGCGTCTAAATTCACCTAAATCCGCATCCGGAGGCACCCATGAAGAACAGAGTCGCGCTCGTAGCAATTCTCATCGCCATCGCAATCTCGTCGAGCGCCGCCGGCGAAACCAAGGAACTGAAAACCGGCGGATTCCAAGTGCAGCAGGAGCTGATCCTGCCCGCCAGCCCCGAAGCCGTCTACGACGCCATGACCGGCGATATCAGCGGCTGGTGGGACCACTCCTTCTCCCGGCATCCCAAGCGGCTTTTCGTCGAACCCAAACCCGGCGGCGGTTTCTGGGAGATTTTCGACGATGCCGGCAACGGTGTCCTGCACGCCACGGTGATTTACGCCGACCGCGGCAAGGCGCTTCGCTTCACCGGCCCGCTCGGTTTCTCCGGCCAGGCCGTCACGTTCGTCACATCGTTCGATTTCGCGCCCGATCCCGCGGGCACAAAGCTGCGGCTCACCTGCAACGTCGTTGGCCAGATCGAAGAGGGCGAAGACAAAATCGTTGACGCCGTGTGGCACCATTTCCTGGTCGAGCGCCTGAAACCCTACATCGAATCCGGTGCCTACAAGAAAAAACTGCAAAACTAGGGGTTTTCAATCTCCGCAGCCTCGCGCCAGTTTTTCGACAAGAGGCCTCGCGCCCTCTGATACGATGAACGTTTATCCGGAGGCAATTTCGTTGGTCAGATCGCGCCCAGCGTCAAAGTCCAAGACCGCGAAGTCCCGCGCGGCCCGAAAATCCGCGTCCGCGGACCGGCGCCTGAAGATCGCGCTCATCGGCTTCGGCACCGTCGGCCGCTCGGTCGCGAAAATCATCGCTCAGGATTCTGGCGGCCCGCTCGTCCTTACGCACATTTTCAATCGCGGCATCAAAAAGAAAAAAACAAGCTCGCTTCCGGGCGGGATTCGCTGGACGGAAAACATCGACGACGTGCTTTCCTCCGATGCGGACGTGGTCGTCGAGCTGATCGGCGGGCTCGAGCCGGCCGGGGAATGGGTGCGCAAGGCGCTGCGCGCGGGGAAATCCGTGGTCACAGCCAATAAACTGCTGATCTCCGAACACGGTCCCGAGCTGCTCGACCTCGCGCGCAAAATGAGCAAGCGTCTCGAATTCGGCGCGTCCGTCGCCGGCGGCATTCCCGCGATCATCGGCATTCAGGAAGGCCTCGCGGGCGACCGGCTTTTCAAAATCGCCGGGATCCTCAACGGCACCTGTAACTTCATCCTCACGAAAATGGAAAAGGACGGCGCCAGCTTCGACGCCGCGCTGAAAGAAGCACAATCGCTCGGCTACGCCGAAGCCAATCCCAGCGCGGACGTCGACGGCATGGACGCGCGTGCCAAGCTCCTGATCCTCACGCAAGCCGGCTTGCGCCTGCGCGTCAGCACCAAGCAGATTGCCTGCCGCTCGATCAGCTCCGTAGCGGCCGTCGATTTCATGTACGCCGCGGGACTGGATTGCACCATTCGCCAGATTTCCGTGGCAGAAAAAGAAACGAAGAAGGGCGTGCGCCTCGCCGCCGCCGTGCAGCCTGCGCTGATTCCCTCCGCGTCGCTGATGGCCCACGCGCAGGGCAGCCAGAATATCGTCACGGCCACCGGCGAATTCGGCGGCAAAATGATTTTCTCCGGTTACGGCGCGGGCGGCGATCCCACGGCCGTGGCCGTTATTTCCGATCTCTACGCGATCCTTCGCAGCTCCGGCGCGCCCGCCGAAGCGCTGCCCGGCGCCGCTGAAGTTCCCGATTCAGTGAGCAGCGACTTCACCGTGCCGCATTATCTGCGCTTTGTGGTGCGCGATCGCCCAGGCATCGTCGCCGCCATCGGCACGATTCTTTCGAAGTACGAAATCAGCCTCGACGCGCTGCTGCAAAAGCCCCATTTCCCGCACTCCGCGCTGCCCTTCGTTATGACGCTGGAAGCGTGCGACAGCGCCGTCCTCGAACGTGCCCTCGAAGAAATTGCCCGCCTCGACTTCCACGTCGAGCCGCCCCTGTGCCTCCCGATTTTCCTGGATTAAAGATGCAAATGTGGCGCCGCGGACTTCAGCAGGGCAGCAAACGACCTTGACGTTGCCTGGGAATCTCGGGCTGCTGCGTGGAGTATTACGAAGCGAAAGCGCGGGGGCGCCTCAGCGATCCTGAAAGAACATGAACAACGTCTGCAGAGCCCGCTCATCGGCCGCGCGCATTAATTCATATGCGACCACAAGCGCTCGATGAGCCTTCAGCAGTTCCTCGCGGCACGCATCGGAAAATTGTCGCAGCAGCATGGGGAAATCATACGAGCCCCCGCGCGCGCGGGCAACGAAATATCCAGCAACCGTTTCCGCCGCCGCAAGATCCACTCGGCGATCAGGACATGCCGGGCGTCCGTGGCTTAGCCTACGCCGACGCGCGTTTCCCCAGGAACTGCGGCGCGAACTCCTGCTTGACGAAAATCTCAAACGAAGTGGGCGTCGAATTCTGCGTGGTTCGTTTTTCCAGCGAAGCCATGTGTCCCGAGTTCAGCGCCTCGGTCATCTCGATCATCGATTTCGCCGTGCTCTCCGACGCTCCCATCTGCTTAAACGCCTCGATTACTTGTTCGTTCGGCACGCGCACGTAGGAAAGCTGCGGCCTGCCAATCGCACGCCCGATGATCCCGGCGGCTTCGGCCATGCTGATGTTGCGCTCTCCCAGCAGCTCGTGCGTCTGCGAGCCGCTGAAATCAAGCAGCGCCAACCGCTCCGCCGCAAATGTTCCGATGTCGCGCGTGGCGATCATGGGAAGCTCCAGCTCGGCACGCAGCGGACCCGCCGCCACACCCATGGACTTGATGATTCCGACTTGCGCCAGCGTGTTTTCCATGAAATATCCGGCGCGCACGTGCAGCACGTTCAGCCCCGCAATCGCGTTTAACTTTTCTTCGCGGAGATGCAGTCCCACCACGGGTCCCGTCTTGTCCGCCTTGTCCGCACCGAAGCTGCTCAGCGAGACCACGTGTCTCACTTTGGCTTCCGTCAGCGCCTTCGCCAGCGCGTCCGTGGCCCGATCCTGCAGGCCCCGATAATTCTGCGCGGCCATATCGGGTGGAACCATGGCGTAAACGCCCTCGGCGCCCGAAAATGCCTTGGCCAGCGCCGCAGCGTCTGTCAAATCGCAAACAAACGGCTCCGCGCCGCGAACGGCCAGCGGCTCTAATCGTTCCTCGCTCCGTCCAAGCGCACGAACCTTCTTCCCTTTCGCCAACAAACTCTCCGCCGCTGCGTGCCCGCTGTGTCCAGTTGCTCCGGTGATTACGTACATGGATGTCTCCTCTACCAGATATGGGATGAATTTATCTGCGGCCGGGATTCTCGAATCTGCGTTGCTGTTGGCGATTGGTTAAAAGACGGCTAAAGCTCCGCGTGAGGGGCTGGGTCCAACGCCGTCAGGTAGCCCGCGCGCCTTTCCACGCCGAAGGTTGGAAAGACCTGAGGCGCTCCGTACTCTTGCGTTCTGTTTTGTTTACGCCCGCGCCGGCTTGCCCGCCGCGGCCGGCGCCACCCTAAACTGCTTGCTCAGCGCCAATCCCTGCTGCTGATACGACGATCCGATCGCCTGTCCGTAAAGCTTGTCCGGCACGCTCGCCATCTTGTGGTACATCAGGCGGCCGACCACCTGGCTGTCCTCCAGCAAAATCGGCACCTCGTGGGCGCGCACCTCGAGCACCGCTTTCGTGCCCTTGATTTCTCCGGCCAGCCCGTAGCCGAATCCCGGATCGAAAAATCCCGCATAGTGCACGCTGAATTCCCCGATCGATGGGTCGAACTGCGTCATCTCCGCCGCCCAGTTCGAAGGCACGCTGATCCGCTCGCGCGACGCCAGAATATAAAAGTCGCCCGGGTCCAGCACCAGTCGCCGCGAATCCGGCGCAGCGATCGCGTCCCAGAATTGCGTGGCATCGTGCGCGCCGGCTTTGCTTAAATCCACCGCCGGGCAATTCCGCTTTGCCTTGTAGGCCACGACACTCGATGGCCCGCTCCCCTGCAAATCGATCGACATGCGGATGCCGCCGCCCAGCGCCGCCTTCGCCGGCACGTCGCCGTTTTCGTAGTAAACGAGCCCTTCGGTCACCTCGTATCGCTCGAGCGCGTTGTCCGTCGCCGCCGGAGGATTGCCGCGCACGAACCGCAGCTGCGTCAGCTTCGCGCCGGCGCTCAAAATAATCGGAAACGTCCGCGAGACAATCTCCACGTACAGTTCGCCCTTGTAACCCTTCGGCACCTGCTCGAATTCGTCGCCGCCGTCCGTCACCAGCCGCGTGAAGATATCCAGCCGGCCCGTCGTGCTCTTCGGATTGGCCGCGCCGCTGATGTCAAACGGCAGCGCCAGCGCCTCCACCATCGGAATCACGAACACCGCTCCGCGTTCCAGCAGCGCCGGCCGGCTCAAATCGATTTCCGCCAGCTTCAGGTCGTTGATCTTCGACTTGATCGACGACGCCCGCCCCGGCAGAAAACTCGCCTGCACGCGGTAAGCGATGTTTCCCAGCCGCAAATCCATCGACGCCGGCTGGATCTGGGCGTCATCAATCGGAATGTTCGGCAGAATCTTGCGGTTCTGAATCAGCTCGCGAATTTCCTGCGAAGGCAAAATTCCCGTCTTGCGCGGATCCCTCTTCAAATCCGCGAAAAGCGCAGCGCCCTGCGATGTCTTGCTCGTACCCATGGGTATGTATTCTCGCAGCGGCGCGTACGTTGCGCAAGCTCCGCCATTTTCCTTCTCCCTGAACTCTGTGTTTTCTCTGCGTCCTCGGTGGTGAGCCCCTGTTTTTCTCCGCGCCTTCGTGTCTCCGTGGCAAAATAAAATCATGAGCCACGCCCAAGCCGATCGAGCCTTGAAATTCCGCGCCCTGCACAAACTTCCCGCGACAGCCGGCGCCCCCATCGAATCCGCCGCGCCCGGCGCATTCATCATCCCCAACCCCTGGGACGCTGGCAGCGCCCGCATCCTATTCGGCCTCGGGTTTGAGGCCCTCGCCACCACCAGCGCCGGCTTCGCCTTCTCGCTCGGCCTTCGCGACGGCACCGTCACGCGCGACCAGGCTCTCGCCCATTGCCGAGCTATTGTTGAGGCCTCCGACCTACCCGTCGCTGCGGATCTCGAGAAATGCTTCGGCGACGATCCCAAGACCGTCGCGGAAACGATCCGCCTCGCCGCCGCCACCGGCATCGTCGGCGGCTCGGTGGAAGACGCCTCCGGCGACGAATCTCATCCCATCTACGACCACGGCCTCGCCGTCGAGCGCGTCGCCGCAGCCGCGGAAGCCGTCCGCGCGCTCCCGTTTCCCTTCACGCTCACCGCGCGCGCCGAAAATTTCCTGCACGGCGTCCGTGATCTCGACGATACGCTTCTTCGCCTCCGGGCCTATGCCGCGGCCGGCGCGGAAGTTCTCTACGCCCCGGGCCTGCCGAGCCTCGACGCGGTCCGCACGGTCTGCGCTGCGCTGGCTCCTCGCCCGGTGAACGTGCTCTCGGGAATGAAGGGATCGAGCTTCCCGGTCGCTGAACTCGCAGCCGCCGGCGCGCGTCGCATCAGCCTCGGCGGCGCACTCTACCGCACCTCGCTCGGCGCGCTCTTCTCCGCCGCCCGCGAAATGAAGGACCACGGCACCTTCAGCTTCATCAACGGCGCCCCGTCCATGCCCGAAATTACTTCGTACATGATCAAACCAATAACCGACGCCGGCGCCGCCTAGCAGGCTCAGGATTTCGAGGTTCTCGGCAAAGTGTCGCCGCAGCTCCCTAAACAGCTCGTCACTCACGTTCGCGGGAGCTCCGCTCAGGGCGTCCGCCATCTGAATCAAGGCCTGCTCGCCAGCGGAAAATTTCCAACGCTCGGCAGGCAGCAGGGCCATCGCCCGCTTTCCCCGCGGCCCCACAGACGCTTTCTAATCGCCAAATTCCAGAACTCGAAAGTTAGTAACTTACAGAAAAAAAGCTGCAGCGCGATCCTCATCGCCCCCAAAAGCTGATTTGCGCCCAGGCCGGCCACGGTCACGATCGCCACGATTTGACCAGTTCAAAGGCACCAACTAAGATCAATCTGCTGCTCGCGCGGATCTACCGGGCACGAGTCACAACGTACAGGTCACGGACATGTTTGAAACGCTAACCGAAAAATTACAGCGCACATTCAAGAACCTGCGCGGCCAGGGCAAACTGACCGCCGAACATCTCGACGCCGCACTCGCCGAAATCCGCGAAGCGCTGCTTGAAGGCGACGTGAACCTCGGCGTCGCCGACGAATTCATCGCGCACGTCCGCGAAAAAGCGCTCGGCACGGACGTTCTGCTCCAGCTTTCGCCCGATCAGCAAGTCGTCAAAATCGTGCGCGAGGAGCTCGCCGACCTTCTCGGCAAGGAAGCGCGCCCGCAATTCGGCTCGCGCCCGCCGTCGGTCTGGCTCGTCTGCGGCCTGCAAGGTTCCGGCAAGACCACTTCCACCGGCAAGCTCGGCAAATGGCTCGGCGAACACGGGCACCGGCCGATCGTCGTCTCGACCGACGTCTACCGCCCCGCCGCCCGCGAACAGCTCGCGCAAGTCGCCAAAGCCACGGGCACGCCGATCTGGCCCGGTGCCGGGACGGACAAGCCCGTCGAAATTGTCCGCGGCGCGATGCGCGAAGCAAAACTTTCTGCGTGCGATGTGATCCTGGTCGACACCGCCGGCCGCCTGCACATCGACGACGAGCTGATGAACGAATTGCAAACTCTGAAGCGCGAGCTGAACCCCACGGAGATTCTGTTCGTCGCGGACGCGATGATCGGGCAGGACGCCGTGCGCTCCGCCGGCGAATTCCACAAGCGGCTCGGCGTCACCGGCATCATCCTCACGAAGATGGATGGCGACGCGCGCGGCGGCGCGGCCCTTTCCATCCGCAAAGTCACCGGCGCGCCCGTGAAATTCGTGGGCGTGGGCGAAAAGTACGACGCGCTCGAACCGTTTGTCCCCGACCGCATCGTCGGCCGCATTCTCGGCATGGGCGACGTGCTGGGCCTGATTGAAAAAGCGCAGAAAAACATCGACGAGAAAAAAGCGCGCGAAATGGAGCGCAAGCTGCGTGAAAACGAGTTCACGCTCGAGGATTTCCGCGATCAGCTCCAGCAGATCCGAAAAATGGGCTCGATGGAGCAACTCATGGGCATGCTCCCGAAAATCGGCCCGTTCGCGAAAATTCCCAAGGACGCGCAGATCGATGAAAAAATGCTGAAATCCACCGAAGCGATCATCAATTCCATGACCGCCGCCGAACGCGCCAACGACAACCTCATCGACGGCAAGCGCCGCAAGCGCATCGCCCGCGGCAGCGGCACCACGGTCCAGGAAGTGAACCAGGTGCTGAAGCAATACTCCGACATGCGCCGCATGATGAAGCAATACGGCAGCATGGCCAAAATGAAAATGCGCGGCCTCGGCAAATTCGCCGGCCTCAAGTAGAGAATCCGATGCCGATCGTGATGGAAAACACGCTGAATCAGATTCGCGCCGCGGCTGCAAGCGGTGGCGATCGTGTTGAGCGCGCAAAGCGGCTCGCGGAACTCATCCGCAAACTCGGTGACTACCGCTGGGTCGGCGTGTACGACGTGGACGCAGAAAACGTTTCGATCATCGCGTGGAGCGGGCCGGGCGCGCCGGAATATCCGGCGTTTCCGGTAAGCAAGGGACTCACCGCCGCTGCGATCCAGCAGCAGAAAGCCGTTGTCGTCGGCGACGTGCGCAACGATCCGCACTACCTTACCGCCTTCGGCAGCACGCTTTCGGAAATCATTGTTCCGGTGCTCGCGCCGGGAGAAGACCGCGTGATCGGCACGATCGACGTCGAAAGCGAACAAGCCAACGCCTTCGGCCCGCGCGATCAGCAAAGGATCGAGCAGTGCGCGCAAGCTGCTCTCCCGCTCTGGCTGCTGCACTAGACGCGTCTCGCGGAGATCAGGCGAGCTTCAGCGGGCGCTCGGTCCAGGCTACGTCCCAGTAGCGGCCGAATTTGCGACCGACCTCCGTATAGATTCCGACGGGCTTGAATCCGCAGCGTGCGTGCAGCGCAGCGCTCGCGTCGTTCGGCAGCGTGTAGCCGGCGACCAGACGATTCACGTCTTCCTTCCTGAGAGCGTCGAACAGCGCTTCATAGAGCCGTGAACCGATTCGCTTGCCGATGGCTTTCTGGTCGCAATAAATCGTCGTCTCGACAGTGGTGTCGTAGGCGGCCTTTACGCGAAACCCCGTGGTTCCGGCGTAACCGAGGACGACACCCTCCTCCTCGGCCACCAGCAGCCGGTGCCTGCCCGTAGTGCTGAACTGCTCGAACCACAGATATCGCTTCTCGACCGTGTAAGGCTCGATGTCGAATGTCACAGCGGTGTTGAGCACATAGTAGTTGTAGATCTCCGTAAGCCGCGGCACATCGTGGCGTTCAGCGGGGCGAA
>Ga0209007_1000452_pt1 | contig 16401 bp, 13 predicted proteins | sample JacPinW_OM1H0_O2_FD_187961 | JGI IMG/M metagenome (GOLD analysis project Ga0209007, IMG submission 187961) | Forest soil microbial communities from Algoma, Ontario, Canada - Jack Pine, Ontario site 1_JW_OM1H0_O2 (SPAdes) (version 2) | ecosystem: Environmental > Terrestrial > Soil > Boreal... | reverse complement strand
TTCCGCAGCGATTCTCCTGGCGATTTCCTCTCGGCGGGTACCTTCAACTCTCGATCAGGGAAAATCAACATCCCGAACAGGAGGTTATTCGCCAGAACCTCTGGAAGCCGACGTAAAATCGCTCGACGCGACCGTCGTTAAGTGGGGATTGCCCAAATCAGGGGCTGGTGACAAGTAATTGGTCGCTACGTTTCACTCGGCTCTCTACGTCGTGTGGAGTTTTCTGTGCCGACACGCGTCAGGTCCTTAAGCCGCTTGACCACGGTTGAAAGTCTTAGGGTCACCTTCCGTTTAGCCTGAGTGTGTCAGCGGTGCACCGCTTCTATCTCCGACAGTGAGTAACGTAACCGATTCGTGTCGCTTCCGCTATGCGATCCGGATGCCCTTCTGTTCTCGAATCGAGACCGAACAAGAGATTTTCGGAGAACTTACCGCGGCGCCGCCTCACCTTCAGCATCTCCCTCCTCGACGATCCGCATGGCCACGCCCGTAACCCGGCCCACGACTTCCGCCTGTGACGGGAAGTCGAAATGACGGACCGCCAGTCGGGATTGAGGATGCGGAATCGCTATCAATTTCCCTTTCTCAAGCTGGCACCAGCTGCACAAATACCCGTCCCGCAGCTCGATGAAGTAGATTGGCCGCTCAAACTCGCTTCTCCATTTCCCGATGCTGATTTTTCTTTGGCTGGGATCGATCTGCACCAGGGACCCAGGCCGGATCAGGGGATAGAGCGTCGGATTGGAAGAGAATCGAGCCCAAGCTGCGCACTTCGATCATCGAGGGTATTTCCGTCTTTCTCTCGCTGTTTGACGATAATCCGGCCGTCAAGCGGACCTTCTGCCCTCCGCCCGAGTGTTACGACCCCAAGGCCAATGCCGACGATCGATTCGGAACCCCGCTTCCCTCCTTCGACTGGCTGATCGAGACAGGCAAGGTCTGCGCCCTCAACTTTCCCGTAGCCATGAACCCAGGTCTGGCCAGGGCGCTGGGCGTGATGATGAAGCTCGACTTCCAGCGCGCCGTGATTCAACGAATTCCCGAGATCGAATCACACCCGGACCGCCACTTCCGCCAGACGTTCTTTCTCTGCGATGAATATCAGCACTTCGTCACGGTCGGTGAGAACGAGCCGACCGGGGACGAGAAGTTCTTCAGTCTCTCGCGGCAGCCCAAGTGCATCCCCATCATCGCTACGCAGAGCATCAGTTCGCTGAAATCATCCGTGCCGGGAGAGGCCTGGCGGACGCTGCTGCAGACCTTCCGCACCAAGATCTTCCTGTCGCTGTCAGACGACTTCTCGGCCCGCACGGCCAGTGAACTGTGCGGACGCGAGGACCGGCTGAAGGTCAGCTACAATCTTTCCGAGAGCGGCCACGACGCCAGCATCAGTCTGCTGACCGGCAAGGCCATCTCGCACAAAGCCAACCTCACCGCCTCGAAGAACTACGTCCCTCATTCCGATTTCCGTTTCGATACCAAGACGTTCACGGAACTGAAGAATGCGCAGGCCGTGGTGATCGCCTATGACGGCCTGAATCCGCTGCCGCCGGCGTTCTGCTATCTCAAGCCCTGCTACAACGACCCCAACAAGACTTACTTCCGGCAGCTCGAGGACGGACAACTCTGATGAACGGATTTGAAACCATCCTGCCTTTCCTGAAGCCGATCGAGCACCTGATCCTGGACGACTCGATCAGCGAAGTCATGGTCAACGGAGCCGACTGCGTCTTCATCGAACGCCAGGGTCTGCTCGAGCATGTGAGCGGAGTGTCACTCGGAGAGCGAGCGCTGATGGTTGCGGTCAAAAACATCGCCCGGCGGCTCGGGGGCGACATCTCGGAGTCCCAACCGATTCTCGACTCGCGACTCCCCGATGGCAGCCGCGTCGCGGCCGTCATCCCGCCCTGCAGCCTCCGCGGCGTGACTCTGACGATCCGTAAATTCCGCAAGCGCCACTTCGCCATCGACGATCTCATCGCCCTCGGAGCTCTCGACCAGCCTCTCGCCAATCGCCTGGAAGACTACGTTCTCGCGCGGAGGAATATCCTGATCAGCGGCGCGACGAGCACGGGTAAGACCACCATTTTAGGTGCCCTCGGGAAATTCATTCCCGGAGACGAACGTATCCTGCTGATCGAGGACACGGCCGAAATTCGCATGCCGCACACGAACCTCGTCCGCTTCGAAGCCCGTCAGGCGCAGACGGGAATCGCGGCCGTCCCCATCCGCGACCTACTCAAGGCCTCGCTCCGCCACAGACCGGACCGGATCCTGCTCGGCGAAATTCGAGGCGGCGAAGCGTTCGACCTTCTTCAGCTCCTCAATACCGGCCACTCCGGAACGCTTTCAACCATTCATGCGAGTTCCGCACGGCAGGGCCTGGCCCGTTTCACCAGCTGTGTCCTGCAGAGCGGAATCGAGCTGCCTTACCGCTCGATTCAGAAAAACATCGGGGATTCGCTCAACGTAGTCGTGCACGTCGAACGCCGACCGGGCCGCAGGTTCCTTTCCGAAGTTTTGGAAATCAACGGGTACGACCCGGACGTCGATCGGTTCGACTACACCTTGGTGTACTCCAGGCCGGAGACGCCGTCATGAACTCCCAAGACCCCGTGAAAACCACTCTCGGAGGACGAGAGTTTCTGGAGGCCGCTTTTGAACCGTCCGATCGGATCGCGATTCTGGTGCGGAGCCGCGTGCGCAGCGAAACCCTGCAGCGCATCACCACCGCGGAACGCATTGCCGAGCCTTCCTTTCAGCACTGGCTCCGCTTCAAGAACGATCAGGAAAGTGCCGACGTCTATGTGGGAATGAATCCTCTGAAGCCCGATGCCCGCACGCGTACGAAAGAAGACATTCTATCCATCCGCCACCTCTATCTCGACCTCGACCACGACGGCGCAGCATCTCTTGCTTCCATCGAGCAATCGCCACTCGTCCCGCGACCAAACTACGTCCTGGCCACGTCTCCCGAAAAGTTCCAGGTCATCTGGCGGGTCAGGGACCTGGCCCAGGATCAAGCCGAGGCCTTGCTTCGCGCGATGGCGCGGGAATTCGGCGGAGATCCGGCGGCGACCGATTCGACCCGCGTGCTGCGCCTCCCTGGATTCGGAAACAGGAAATACCCCGAAACCTTTATCGTACGAGCACAGCAGTACTCAGACCGCGTCCATGCGCCGGTCGACTTCCAGCTACAAGTCCGCCATTCCGATTCTCCGTACCCGCCGATGCGCCGACCGCCGGCCAGAGCCAGTTCGAGCGAACCGCGCCGCATGAGCCAATCCGAGCACGACTGGGCTTTTGCCAAACGCGCGCTCGCCAGCGGCGCTGATCCCGAGCAGGTCGTTCGCAGAATTGCTGAGTTTCGGGAGGGCGACAAACACGATGTCCACGACTATGCCCGTCGCACGGTCAGGAAAGCGCAAGCGGAACTGCGGCAGAGCACTTCCCCACAGGACTCAGAAAACAGGACACCCGGAGGACGCTGAAAGCCTACCCGGACGCTCGGGAGGATCACCACGGCCGAAAAGAGAAGTCGGCGTTCTCGTACTTGCGCCGTCGGAATGAATCCCTGCTCAATCTTACGGCAACAGACGGAACACCGCCGGAGCCACGCAGTTCTCAAATTCGACCGACACGTCCCTGCCCTTCCGAACGTGATTGACCAGCGCCGGACGGAAGCATGCGATGCATACTCCGCCCTTGTGTCGAACGCTGGGATAAACGATGCCGGCTGATCCGTTCTCGAGAAGATCTCGCGCCAGCTTTTGCGAGGCCTGGTAGCTCGCGGCATCCAGCGAGTCGGTGAAACGAGAATCGTTTCGAATATCGTGAAACTCCCCTCGAAAGTCCGCCAGGTAGTCGGCGTATCGAAAGATCTCTTTGTCTTGCCAGTTGATCTCCCGCAGTTCTTCCGACTTATGAAATGCGACTTCAATCCCCGCAGTTTCAAGCAAAAATCCGGCATACCACGCTCCTCGGTCCCCTCCGTTGAAACGGCTTCCCAAGGGACTTGCGTGCGTGAAGGCGGCGTTCACAATGTGGGAGTAGGAAAGCCCGAACACGAGCTCATGCACCGTAATACCAGGCAGAAGGCCGGCCTCTCCGGCCAGGCGCTCGTTGGTAGCGCCCTCCAGTTCAAACAGCGCGGACAGTTCCAGGGGATCCGCCGTCAACCGGTTCAGTACGCTTTCCTCCTCATAGGCGGACGGGATCAGTCGATGAGTATCGTCTTGAAGAACCCGCGAAACAGGTGGAACCAACTACCGCCCGCCCCGGCGCGCATCGAGGAGCTGTCTCACTCTCAACATGGCCGGCAGGCCGCCCTTGATCAGATATGCCAAGGGCGTGTCTCCTTCGAACATCGGGTTGGTATTCGGCAGCTGCATCCAATGATCGGCAAGGCGCTTCGAATAGAGGATATTCAACGCCTTGAAAATGCCGGTCAGCAAAGAGATTCTTGTCAGGCGATCCTGGTCGAGCCTTCTCGAGCCTTCCTTTTTGAGCTGGTAATATGCCCCGTTCGAAATACCGCCAAGCAGTTGCCGGGCGTCTTGGTCTCGGAGCGCCCAAAGCCCCGCGATTTTCAAGAATGCCTTTACAGCCGACGGGCTCAGCCGTTTGGCGATATCCTTATTAGAGAGGTCAGCGGGCTTGGCCAATCCCGCCGACACCAGAGACCGATCGAGCGTCGCCAATTTAGATCCCCTCATACTCCAACTATGGAGAATTATACATCCAATATTGGACCGAAACAACCGAACGATTCCAGGGCACTCGGACCTGGAAAGGACGATTGTAGGAGCCGCTCTGATGGATCCGATGAGCTTCGAGAACCATCCGATCTAGCCTAATCTAGACGCAAGATTGAGAAGGCGAGATTGGGCGTGTCGATCTCGTAATTTTCGTTGTCTTCCAGATGGCGCACGCGGAAATCTGCCGTGCCTTGCGCGACCTGGATTTGAACGTTTAATCGTCCAAGTTCAGGAAAGAAATCGCCGTCTGAGTAATTGACGGCCGGCCGAAAACGGAGTGCCGACAAGGGCGCCAATTTTCCGTTGGGGATTTTCTTATCTCGCACGCGATCTAGGAGATTGTCCCAACTGAGACATTCCGATGCGAATGTGACCGCCGACATCGGAGAGAGAGCCGGAAGCTTTAAGCTCTTAAGTCCTCAAGTTATCGGCCGAGCGATCCGAGGGTGTGCCGTAGCACCGGACGCGGAGTGCAATCCCGAGCCGCTCTGCACAATTAGGCCTGCAGCCGGCGCCTTGAGAACAAAGCTAGAGTAATCAGGCCCGCTCCAAGCAACAACATAGAAGGTGGCTCGGGCGTGGCGACAGTTGTGACGGGGGAGACATCAGCAAAAGCCCCTTCTGCTTCATCAAAGAAAAATGTTTCTCCCGCTACATCACAAGCCCCAGGCAGCGTAAGCACGCCGGCACTGTAAGTCGCACTGCTGAGATCGCAGGTGGTATTTCCGACCGCTGATGCTGCGCACGGCGCGCCGCTGTCGTCAAGGTTACCGGTTGTCTGAGCACAATCTATAAGCCCAAAGAGTCCTGTAGGATTGAGACCAAGGCTGACGTCAGACCCATCGTTCGTGCTCGTGAGGAAGGATGTAGATGCAAGATCCACCGTAACCTGGAGTTCGTCACCTAAATCGGGACTGTCAGGGCTGATTTGCAGGATGAGGTCGTCCTCAGTACTGCTCACGACACTCAGAGGGACTATCCATTCGGTGCCGATCCCATCTCCGGTGGACTCAGTGCACGTCGAGAGGCCGCAGCCTGTGAACTGTCCGTAATCCGAACCAGTTCGAATCGTAGTAGCTCGCGAGGATGGGGCAAAAATCAGAAGCATCCCGAACACGACTGCCGACAGTATTTTGATCCTGTCCATTTAGCCCTCCGGGCGCGCAGTTTTCAACGGTGTGTCACCCGCAAGTTCCAGAGTTATTCCCAAACGCGATCATATTGGCGTCGGGGACGGGAGGGCCAATCGGATTCCTGTCAGCCAAACATACACTCCAGTTCCCCTCCACGTGAGAGCAACAGCCCACGCCAGCAATTTGGAGACCACGTCAGGACGCGGCTAAGCTGTTTGCCTTCAAGGCAATCTGACAGCCGAGTAGAACAATTTTTGCATATAAAACCCGCCAAATCGGAATTTCACCTACATTTCCTTTTTGAATTATGAAGTAGGTGGCATTGAGCACTCGGTTACCTCCTTTCGGGTCGATCTGGCGCAGTTTCCCATCCAGGGTACCCCAGTGGTCTCTGCAAGGCCGGACTGCCGATCATCCCGAGCCTCGACACCGAAATCCTTTGCTCGAAGCGATTTCCTCGACATCGCTCCCTCCTTTACCTCTTTTGGACCGATTTCTCTGCCCTATCGCTTCGGCTAGTTTCCAGAGTCAACGGGCGCGACGGCACTTACATATTTCAACCCGTGCCGGATCTTCAGTGGCGCGACGTTCCCAGATTTTCGGCCCTGGCGGCGAACAACAGGTAGCCCGAGGCCTTGGCATCATGGTCCAACACCTTTAAGGATACTCCTGCCGATTGGGCGTCGGAAGTTGCCTTGATCTCTGCTGCCGCCAGCCTGATCTCGAATTCCGATCCCAGCAAGTTGGCTTTCGTCGACTCGCCCAACTGCGAGCCAAGACCTTGTCCCGCCTCGGCTGTCTCGCCGTTCCGAGCCTTCAGTCGTGGTGCTGTGATAGCGATGGCGATTTTGATCGTTCGGCGACTCCCGTTGACTTGCGTGCGAGTAGCCAATAGGATGTGTCCCGAATCCGCCGAGTTGCCGGCCGTGCTCACTTGAGCTGTGCGTGTCGACTTGGTGGACTCATGTCCATCAGTCCGTTTTCTCTTGCAACGTCGGACCGCCGGGCTGGAGGTTGAATTTTGCCCGAATCGAAAAAGCCGTTCCTCACCATCGTCTTCACGGACGTCGTTTCTTCCACGATTACGAAGCGTGCCGAATCGCTCGGTCGCGATGATCGCGAACGTGACCAGACCTACCTGCGGGAAATTCAGACACCTCACTTCAACTTGATACGCGAGTGCTACCGAGCCCATAGCGGCGAAGAAGTCAGCACGATCGGCGACGCTTTCTATTTAATCTTCGAGAGTCCCTTAGAGGCGGTGCGCTGCGCCGTGGATATACAGAAGCGTCTGGTGGCCACGCCCATCAAGACTCCTCTCGGCCCGCTGCAGCTGCGAATCGGTATTCACTCCGGGTATCCGGAGCGATTCGAAGAAGGCTGGCACGGTGCGGATGTGGATATGGCCGCGCGCGTCGAGTCGGTGGCGAGCAAGGGCCAGATTCTGCTATCGACGCGGACGCACGAGCTCGTGCGGACCATGGCCGATGTGAAGTTTTATTCCCGCGGTGAATTCGCGCTGAAGGGAGTGGGCGTCGTTGAGCTGTGGGAGGCGGACTGGGATGGCAAGGGCCCGCGCCCCACGAATGTGCGATCGCTCACGGACCTGCGGCGCAGGAAGCAGATTTGGCTCGCCGCCGGGGCCGCCGTGCTGGTTCTGATCGCGGCGGATGTAGGTTATCGGTATTACGCCAGCCACAGATCGTTCGGGCAGGAGAGTGGCAGGAACGCAACACCGCGCCCGCCGGGAGAGCGTCCGTCAGTCGCGGTGCTCGAATTTCAGAATCGCGGCGCGCCGGCCGATGGCTGGTTGGGCATGACACTCGCGGGCTTGCTTACGACGGAGTTGTCGGCGGGCGGCGAGATTCGCGCTATATCGAACGACGACGTGGCCGCGACAGCTAACGATTATTCACTGGCCGGAATGATTACGTTCAGCCATGAAGTCCTGGGCAAGTTGGGAAAAGTTCCCCAAGCTGACTACGCCGTGAGGGGCTCGTACACTGTGGCAGGCGACACGTCGGCGCGAGCGATTCACATCGATCTGGAACTTGACGACGCGCGGACGAGCGCGAAGGTCTTTGGCTCCGGGTACGTCGGCGATCAAGCTGAAATCAACGATCTCGCAAAACGGATCAGCCTGGATCTGCGGGACAAGCTGGCGGTCCAAGCGCCATCTGACGCCGAAGCTAAGGCCGCTCAGGAGAGCTATCCGACCGATTCGGAAGTGCTGCGGCTCTACAATGAGGGCCTCGAGAAACTCAAAACGCTCGACGCCGTCGCGGCTCGTGACGACTTATTGAAAGTTGTGAGCCGCGAGCCGCACTTTGCGCTGGCTCACGAAGCCTTGGCGAACGCGTGGGAGGTGCTCGGCTACGACAAGAACGCCGAAAAGGAAGCGACCAAGGCGTACGAGGATTCAAAGGGATTGGGAGAGCGCGACAGCATATTGATCGAGGCTCGCTACTGCACGCTCACGCAGAAATGGGATCGTGCCATTGAGATTTACCGTTCGCTCTGGGGCGGAAAACATGACGAGCCGAAGTATATGCTCGAAATAGCTGGAGTCCTGAACCAGGAGGATATGGGTCAGGAAGCGCTGAAGACGCTCGATGCGCTGCGGCACACTTTCAAGGAATTCACCGAAGACCCGCGCGTCGACTACGAAGAAGCGCTCGCGGACGAAAAACTCTCCGACGTGAAAGCGCAGCACGTGGCCGCGGCTAGAGCCGCGTCCAGAGCCTCCGCAGAAGGCGCGCAGCTGCTTGCCGGCTACGCCGAGTGGCAGGACTGTGCCGCTCTCTTCGCGCTCGGTGTGCTCGACGACGCCGAAAAGGCGTGCGCCCAGGCCAATTCGTTCGCGGACTTCGCGGGGGGTAGGTTGATCCAGGCGCGCGCGAATACACTTCGTGGACGGATCATGCAGCAGCGGGGAAGATTGCCTCAGGCGCTCGAACTGCATAAGAGTGCCCTCTCGATCGCACGGGACGTCGGTTCGCAAAAAGATGTCATCGGCGCGTTCTTAAATATTGCTGAAGTGGAATCCTCAGAAGGCCAAATCGACGAATCTCAGAAAGATCAGCAACAAGCGTTCGACGTAGCGGAAAGAATCGGCGACACCCAGCAGATCGTGGAGTGGGAAAACAATCGTGGGGCCGACCTGCAAACCACCGGCAAGTGCGACGACGCGAAAGCGATGTTTCAGCAAGAGCTTATTACGGCAACAGGGGTGGGGAACAAGCAGGGCATGTCGGATGCTTTGCTGAATCTCGGAGCCCTGCTCCTCGAGACAGGCGAACCGGCTACAGCCGAGCAGGATACGAAGCAGTCTCTGGATATCGCGCGAAAGGCCCGCCTGAAGAATGAAGAGCTTGGCGCGCTTGGAACCCTAGGGGACATTCGAATGGCGCGCGGCGATCTGGGCGGAGCTCGCACCAGCTATGAGGAAGGCCTCAAGCTTTCGCTTCAGTCTGGAGACGAAGCCGACGCAGCCAGTTCGCGTTTGGGCTTGGCAAAGCTAGCCATCGAGAATGGCGATGCAAAGACCGCCGAGGCGCAGTCTCGGCAAGCTTCCGAGGGCCTTGAAAAATTCGTCCTGGTCGATCAACAGGGCGATGCCCTCGATACGCTCGCGCGGGCTTTGATTGCACAAGGCGAGACAGCCGACGCCCGTGGGCGACTTGATCATGCGGGGCAAATCGGCGTGCAGGATGTGGTGGTAAAGATTTCGCTCGCCGTAACAGCTGCGAAGCTCGACTCGTTGGCGGGGAACATCGAGCGGTCGGCGCAGATTTTGGACTCGAGTCTCGCCGACGCGAAGCGCATGCAACTCGTCAAGCTGCAGTTGGAAATAAGGCTTGCCAAGCTGGAGACCGACCCTTCACTGCGCAATAGCGCCGCAATTCCTCGACTCGAGGCGATCCAACACGATGCCCGAAGCTCAGGTTATCTGGAGATTGCCGCCCGTGCGGGACACCTGCGTCGAGGGATGTGAGTTCCTCGATGCGTCCGCCGCGATATAAAGGAGCGCCCGTATTATGATGAAAGGCTATTAAGAGCTCAACCAACTGCTGTCGTCTCCTCTACCGCATTAACGTAAACCGTACTTCACCGGATCACCTCTTTCTCGGCAGAAACACCCGAACCGGATGCAAAATTCCCTTGGGAAAGGACTTGAATCCAATCTCAAACGAAGTAGTACTTTACTTTACCGGTTGCGGGCATTCGTCTTTTGCTCAGACTTGTCGGCTGATTGCTTCTCGGACTTCGGCGGGGTATCCGACTTTGTTTTAATAGCGGACTGTGCTTCTGGGTCTTTTTTCGTGGCGGGCCGGGCGGAGCTGTCTTTTTCGGCGGCCTGCTCTTCCGGCTTCTGTTTCGCCGAAGAGCGCTGATCAGTGGCTTCGATTTCGGACTTCTCGTCCGGAGCCTTATTTGCGTCTGACTTCCCGTCAGAACGCGCCTCTTCCTGCTCTTGCTCGCCCGAATATTTCTTGGATTTAGCTTTCGAACCGGAACTCGCGTTGGCTTCGTGCTTATCCTCGTCTGGCTTTTCCTCTTCCGGCTTTTCCTCCGCGCTCTTCTTCGCCTCTACCTTCCTGTCCGAGTCGTTTGTGGATTCGGATTTTTCGTTTGATGCTTTATCAGAATCGCGCCTCTCTTTCGGGTGTTCTGCCTGGTCCGCTCTTTCGCCGGAATCTTCCTCGGAACCCTTGAGCTTGGCCTCGAGCTTCGCGATGCGAATGGTAAGCTCCTCGAGTTTCTTGTCGATGATCTTGTTCACGTCAGCCAAGCTGGCCACTTCAACGGTCCACGTAGGAGGAACCGTATCGCCGCTAGCCCACGGCTCTAACGGGCTTTTCACGGGAGGCAGGGAATTTACAGGTTCCCCGACATCTTTGCCGGGAGAGGTTTGCAGGCGAATCGTAAAATTTCGCAACGGAATACTCCCAACGAACGCGGCGAGCGAAGTTCGGTACTGGACTTTGGTTAGATGACAATGGGCGGCCTTTCGTCTCATGGGATTCCTGTAGAGCATATTTTTATTTCGAAATAGTCAGTCTCGAAAGGACTGGCGCATATTTCTGCATTCCGGAAAGCCAGCGGGCCGTCTCGGCCGTTGGCTGTTCCGGCGCATCACATTCGCGATCGAGCGCCGCGACACCATTGGCGGCAAGCCGGCTCTCCGAAGACTGGCCGCCCTGGCTCGCGCTTCTGCGCATGCGCGAGCAGTGGCCGGAATTGCGGTTCGGGATGAAGGTGGGTTATTTGCAGACTGTATGATAGGAGGGAGGAATCCCGGACGAAATGACAGAACATCTGTACAGACTTCGATCGAGTGTATTAGGGGAGCATCAGGAACTCGAGAATCAGGAGATTTATTTTCCCTCCTTGGAGAGCCTGAATGATCCTATGGAGGGATGGGTGGACTCCTAGTGAGCTACAAAGGGCTCGATCCCGAAGTGCGCGAGCCAGTACCCTGCTGCGCCAACCAGCGCGGCTCCTGGAAACGTCAGAACCCAGGCGTACACGATTCGCCGTGCCCAGATCCATCGCACCGCGTGCCAGCCTCGGGTCGCTCCAACTCCGGAAATCGCCCCTGCGATAGCGTGCGTCGTGGAAATGGGCACGGAGGCAAGGGTCGCGAGCCCGATCGTTGTTGCCGCCGCCAATTCCGCGGAAAATCCGCCAATCGGCCGAAGGTGGGGAGTGATCCGCGACCCCATGGTTTTTACGATTCGCCATCCTCCGAGCATCGTTCCGATCGCCATTGCTGCGTGACAACTCAAGATGATCCACATTGCGAGTTCATGCTTCACCCACAGAAGGTGAACATGACCTACCGTCCATTCTTTCTTTCCGCTGGCCACCAGCAGCGCCGCGATAATTCCCATGGGTTTTTGCGCATCGTTCGTGCCGTGTCCCAGGCTGTAGGCACCCGCCGACAGCAGCTGCAGGTGCCTGAACGTTCGCTCGGCCTTGTGCCTCTCTCTGGAATGGCTCACCCAGGTCGTCACCACCATAAAACAATAGCCGAGGAAGAACCCAATCACCGGCGAGATAAGTAGGAACAGGATTACCGGAGCCCAGCCTTTCAGTAGCAGAGATCCGAATCCTGCCTTGGCAATCGCCGCTCCGGCGTAGCCGCTGATAATGGCGTGTGACGAACTTGTTGGCAGCGCCATCAGCCATGTGAGGATGTCCCAGATGATCGCGCCGAACAGTCCGCCGAAAATGACGTACATGTCAACGATTTTCGGATCGATCAGTTTATCGCTGATGGTTTTGGCCACGCCTGTCCCAAAAACAAAGGCAGCCACAAAATTGAAAAATGCCGCCCAAAACACGGCTTGCACCGGTGACAAAACGCGGGTTGTAACCACCGTCGCGACGGAATTTGCGGCATCATGGAAGCCGTTGAAAATATCGAATATCAGCGCAAGCCCGATCAAGAAGAACACCATGTGAAGACTCGAAATCATAGATGTTTTCTCAGGTGTTCTTCAGCAGCACTCGCGCCAGGACCTGCGTAATCCTGGTCATTCGCGACAACGCTTCTTCCAGCAGATCGTGGAGATCTTTCTTTTTGATCAGCTCGATCGGATCGGCATTATCGCGGAACAGTTCCGCGAGGAATTTCTTGCGATCCCCCCTCACGTTTTCTTCAATCGCTTGTAGTTTTTTCATACTGCCTTCGGCTAGTTCGGACAACGTTGTTTTCTTTCGCAAACCCGCCATAATCTCTTCCACTTGGATGGTTAACTCCTGGAGGTTTCGCGATTGCGCCGTAAGATTCGGATAGGGGGTTTCCAGCGGGTATAAGCCCAGGCGCTCGGCGAACTCCGCAATTTCTTGAATGACGGCATTCATGCCGTCAATCAACGCCAGGATATCTTCGCGGTCCAGCGGCGTGATAAAAGCGTGGTCCAGCATGGACAGGGAGTTCTGTGCGACATCCCCAGCTTTTTTCCGCAGCTCTTCTATTTCGTGCTTTTGAGCGTCGAATCTTGGAAACGTCTGGAGTGTCGCTGAGAGCTGCTGCGCCGCGCTCACCAGCATTCGTGCGAGATTGTCCAGCTGGTCAAAAAACTTGTCATCCTTGGGCAAAAAGTTGAACACGGGGTTGTCGCATCCCAAAGATTCAGCACTGGTCGACGGCGCTTCTTACCGATGCACAGCAAATGCCAACGGTCCGGCGTGCCAGGTCTTTGGCCGCTAAGTGCGCGAACTAGACCCATTAGAGACCCTACGCTCTCGGCACCTTGCGCCACATTACAGAATCGTGAAAAAGCACCGTGCAATATTGCACAGCCATCGTGACGTACTCGGAAGCCATTGCCGATCCAGAAGTCCGCTGTTGGGAAGTTTCAGCTTGCTCACTGATTACCGGGCAAATTCGTCCCCGTACCAACTTTTCCGGTTACTCAGGACTTGGGAGCCGTTCATTGATGAGCGACGCCACAAACACCCCTAGCAAAAGAAGATTCGCGAAAGAACGGTCTTGCATTGAAACCAATGGCCATCTCTTTCCTGAAAGACTTTCACGTAAAAAGTCTTGATCTGTGCGTTGTAGTTCTCGGTGGCGTCAAGGAGTTGTTGCGGATGGTTCAAACGACCTGCCAAATAAATCCGCGTTACGGCCTTTTTACACATTCAACATACAAGCGAAATATTGAAACGATACAACCCACCGTATTCGCAGTGGTCCAACCACAAATCCGAAACGGGAGGAACCGCATGAAGTCGATCCAAGGAAGGTTCCGAGCGGCAGTGCTCATGGGAGCAGCCGCCTCGGTGTTGGTATTTGCAGGCGGCGCCAAGGCACAAGATCAAGGCCTCAACGGCAATGGCAATCCGAATTCCAACGACAATACGTGGCCTTACGCAACGACGGGCCGCTCGCCTGTGCTCGCGGTGGTTGGCGACATCGCCTGCCAGCCAGGCGAGGCGGAGCCGACAGGCGAGGCTGGGCATGAACTGTGCGTCAACCCCAAGTCGCCCTACGGCAGTACGTCTCTGTGGCAATCCCAGGAGGCCACTGCCAATCAGATCGAGACCATAAAGCCTGACGCCGTCGCGCTCCTCGGAGATCTGCAATACCAGGTAGGCCAATATTCCGACTTTGAGAACTCGTTTGATTTGACGTATGGCGCTTTCAAATTTCTCCAGCGGCCCGCCCCCGGCAACCACGAGTTTTATGACGAGCATAGTGAGACCGGTGTTGCCGGCTACGGCTACTTCTCCTACTTCAACGGCTTCCAGATCAATACCACGGGGAATAACATAGGGAGCCCCATCACGACCACGCTCGCGGACCCGTGCCCACCAGCTTTGGCCGCGGCGTGCAACTATCCGGGCCTTACCGCTCCCGTCCCCCAACCCGTGCCGCGGGCGGATGGACAGGCGGGGCACTTCGAGGAGCAGAGCGGAGTCGCAGATGGCTGGTACTCCTATAATCTGGGCTCGTGGCACCTTATTTCGCTCAATATCGAGTGCTCGACGCAGCCGGGTGGCTGTTCAGCCATGGGCCCCTGGTTTGCCGCCGAACTCGAATGGCTGAAAAATGATCTCGCCGCGAATCATTCTGCATGCACAGCCGCCTACTGGCATCAGCCCACGTTCAGCGCCACGAACGGCATCACCCCAGAGGGCGTGACCGCTCAGGCCTTTTGGCAACTGCTCTACCAGTACAACGCCGACCTGGTGCTGAACGGACACGACCACCTCTATGCCCACTACCGCCCCCTTGACCCTTCCGGAAATTACGATCCAAGGAACGGCATCCGGGAATTCATCGTGGGCACCGGCGGCGAGACACTCGATCCGGTCGTCACGACCGACACAACAACCGCCGATCCTAGCGGCAACCCGAACTTCAACGCATTGAATCTCGAGGCCGGCTCAACCGGGAGCTACTGGGGCGTGATGGCCCTGACGCTTGGTCCGAACGGCTACAAGTGGGATTTCGAGTCGGCACTGGAAGCTCCTGTAGCGCCTGCAGGGTCAGCGACTACTTTCAGCGACAAGGGCGTCGGCTTCTGTCACGGTCCCGTCAACCGGCATGATGACGGCCAAGGTGATAACGATCACTAGGCAGTTTTTGCCAGGTCGTCTTTGACATTCGGTACATACTCCCCACCGTTCGTGACTGCTCGCGAAGGGTGGGGATCTTACTTTGCCAATATCCGAGCACTCCGCTCCCGCAACAATAAAAAACGCACCCCACACAAGCGAGACCGGAATCGTATGCCAGTCATCCGAATCCAAGGCGCCCTTTGGATTTGGCATCCCCGCCCACTGTACTTCTTCGTCCGGCGCAAGCTCTGGCTGTATCTTTGAAATGGCTCGCGGGTCGATAGTTGCCACTGCTCACCATTACAGTGCTTCGGTCAAGAGCGGGTTGCAGGGGTTTTGTTCTCAGATGTTCTGAAGTTAGCCCCGGTCCGACCTTCGGTACTGAGTCTGTGTAGCGCCTATGGATGGCGCTGCCGCGTCCCCGAGATTGTAATTGAATGGAGAAAGGTGATGCTGATGGCGGCAACCACCGAAAACAAGTGCCGGAAATGCGGAGCGGAGAATAGTGTCAATGGCGGAATGTGAAATCAGCTTTGACAGGCTCCCCGTTCGTCGAACTTCCCCATATCTCAAGCGTATAGGTAACGTCTTGCCTGAGGACAAAACTGCCTTGTTCGGTAGGCGTGTTGATGGTGTAGGTGCCGCCGTCGGGACTTGGCAGATTTGCTGGGTTAACTCCCGAGATGAATACGAGTTTATGTATCTGCGGCGTACCATCTTTGGTTCCTATCTCCCAGATAGTTGATCCATCTTGTTTCTCGACGAGGCGCGCTCGAGTGACTATTGTCGGATACTCTCCAAATGTCTGAACATCAGCTACCGCCGTTCCGTCGGCGACATTCACCCTCAGCGATGGGGTTGAACCACAGCCCCCCAATAAGAGCTGTGCAGCAAGCAATGTCGCAAACCCGATATCAGTCTCATGAATTTGTTTAGTGATGAGAAAACGCGCCAGACAAAGTAGTGAAAAACGAATTCCAAAAACCAGTTGTCGCATGACCAGTGGAAGTCGTGCTGTCAACCAGCCCTTGAGCAATTGCTTCGCCGGCGAGCTGATCTGGGGTGTCGACAGGCGGCATCATCGGGCCCGTCGTCGAAACCATCACGGCATCTCTAAGGATACCCATTTGAACGAGCGCATCCTGAATCGCGTTAACACATGAGTGACCCAGTGCAATGTACGGACCTGCGAGGTACGGATTATGCAGCCGCAGATTAAGCTATGAAGATACAGGCTCAAGCCCAACATGCCTTAGGAAATGTAGGGGCCGAAGCTGGCCGTCACTGCGTCGCTTTCATCAGCGTTTGAGAGGATGTGCACCGCGAAGGTCTCCCCACCGGGTTCTACGCGGATAACGATGTGTCCGGCGCGCGACTTGAGGTCGTCGGTCTTCTTATTGGCGATGCGATTCTCCTGCTTGACCGAGGTTGCGAAA
>Ga0209007_1000450_pt1 | contig 16420 bp, 14 predicted proteins | sample JacPinW_OM1H0_O2_FD_187961 | JGI IMG/M metagenome (GOLD analysis project Ga0209007, IMG submission 187961) | Forest soil microbial communities from Algoma, Ontario, Canada - Jack Pine, Ontario site 1_JW_OM1H0_O2 (SPAdes) (version 2) | ecosystem: Environmental > Terrestrial > Soil > Boreal... | reverse complement strand
TCTTGCAAATCTGACTCGCTGGGCGATTGCCGTGCCGGTTCCGTGAACGAGGGGGCGGCATCCGCAGGTGCGGGCGGCGGCGCCATGCTCATCTGCACCGGGGGAGCGCCCTCCCAATAGCGCGGCGCGAAAAGCAGTGCGGCAAGCAGTGCCGCGCCGGCGGTGCCGAAGGCGGTGATCTTCCAGCGCGAATCGTTGGCGGCCGGGCGCGATACATCAAGGGGTGCTCGAGGTGCCTGCTTTGCCAGCTCCTCGGCGACGCGGCGGCTCTCGGCAAGGATTGCGGCGCGCACGGCCTCGCTGGGACCCGGCGTATCGGCGCCGGCCCGGCGGTAGCGAGCGAGCAATTCCTCGTCTCGAGTGTCGTCATTCGAACTCATGCGTATTCCCACAACAGCTGTCGCAGTTTGGCCCGGGCATAGCGCAGTCGGCTCTTGGCCGTTTCGAAGCTGGAGCCGGTGGCGTGGGCGATCTCCTCAACGCTGAGCTCGCCCTCCGCCTGCAGCAGAAACGCGGACCGTTGCTCGGCGGGCAACTGCGCGACGGCGTTCAACAATGCCGCGGCCTCATCTTGCGCTTGGACCTGCGCCAGGGGCTCGAGTTTCGCCGACTCGGCGAGCCGTTCCAGCGGACTTGACGCTTCAGGATCCGCATCGTCGCCGGCATCGAGGCTTTGCAGCCGATGGTTGGCGCGAATCATGTCAACCGTGCGGTTGTGCGCAATAGTGAACAGCCAGGTCGTGAATTTTGCGGTCGGCTGATAATTTGCAGCGCCGCGCACGACCGCAAACCAGACCTCCTGCATCAAATCGTTGGCTGCAGCCTCGTTCCTCACGTTGCGCTGAAGAAAGCGAAAGACCCGTGATTCATGGCGCCGATACAGGAATTCAAACGCGGCGGCCTCGCCGCGCCCGAAGCGCACCATCAAGTTCTCGTCAGTCTCCTGCGCCAGCTCCATTTACCCCATTATCAGCCGCCAGGCGGATCCGGTACATACCGTTGGATGGGTGAATCGGGGAAGGGATTGGGGCGTTGCCACGCCGGGCGTGTGGGCACAACGCCCATTGCCACCAGATTCTCGTAGCTGTCGTAGCGAATCTTGATGAGTTCATTGGGCGTGCTCGATAGACGATCGAAGGTCGTGTCCTGCACGTACGAGGTTTCACGCGCGCCGTGCCCCGTGCCGAGTTTCTGGGCCGGCGCCGTTGCGGCGAGGCTCGGCGGTGCGGCGCGCGCGGCACCGCCGACGGCGTCGCCTTCAATTCGATTTTGAGCGTACCCCGATTCCTCGGATTTTCGATCTCGCGACTGTCGGTCGAACCACCGAACCGGCGCCGGGCGCTCGAGAAACAGCGCCACCCCGATCACCCCGACGTTGGCGGGACGCCCGGTTCGTTCCGCGTAGGAATTGTCTGCGGCGGTGAAATTAAAGGCCGCGATTTCCGCATTGCTCTTGCGCCAGCCGGCGATTTCGTAGCGCTCGCCGGGACTGAAGACATAGCCGCTTTGGCTCCAGGCCCCGGTCTCGCCGCTGATGACATTGATGCCGTCCACGGCCGTCACCGCGAGAATGCGTTCGCCGCGATGATTTTGAATCATGATCGAATAGCGGGCGCCGGGCCGGCCGGCCACCCAATACTCTCCGCGGCTTCGGTACATCGGCAGCACGCTGCCGGTATCGCGGTCGATGATTTGCACATCCGCGAGGCCCCCCGCCGCATGCGCGTCTGTCCTCACGCCAAGTACCCCCAACCCGATCAGCACGATTCCGAGTGCAAGGCTTTTCATGTCGATCTCCGGTATGTCTGCTCACACCTGAATCGATGCGGCTCGAAAAAAGGGGTTAAGATTCGCGCGGAGAATTGCCAGGAGCGGGAATGCCGGTCAGTTTCACTTCACATAACATTCGTTTGGACGACGGTTCCTTTACCAAGCCTGACGCCGGTTATTCGATGGACGTGCATCCTTGGTTTCTCGCGGCAAAACGCATCCTGGATGCAACCTTTCCCGGTGATAAGCGGCATCTGCGGATTGCCGACTTGGGCTGTCTCGAGGGCGGCTACACGGTCGAGTTCGCGCGCCTGGGCCTGCAGGCGCTCGGGATCGACGTGCGCGAATTGAATATCGAGGCCTGCCGTTACGTTCAAACGAAGGTCAATTTACCGAACCTGGAATTTGCCCGCGACGATGTGTGGAATATCGCCGCCCACGGCACCTTCGACGCGGTGTTTTGTTGCGGACTTTTCTATCATTTGGACAAGCCGCGCGAGTTTCTGAATCTGCTGTCGCAGGTAACGAAGCGCCTCTTGATCCTACAGACGCATTTCTCCGAAGCAAAAGACTCGCCGAGTTTCATCCGGCCGCGGCGGTTTCGGCGCGCCCTCGCCAGGTTCTTGCCGCTCAAAAACACCGGCACCACCACCCACAAGCTGTCGTTCCTGAGCGAGCATGAAGGTTTGCCCGGCCGCTGGCTGCCCGAGTTTCGCACCAAACGTGCGTTCCTCGATCGCGAAAACCGCCGTTGGGCGGCCTGGAATAACAAGCAGTCGTTTTGGATTCAGCGCGAGTACCTGCTGCAGGCGATGCGCGATGCGGGATTCGACCTGGTGCTCGAACAATTCGATGGCCTCGGGCCCAAGATTGCATTCGAGATGACCGAGGGAAGCTATCGAACCTCCGGACGCAGCACATTTATCGGCATCAAGACCGCATACGTCTCGGACACGGCACCGGCGGTCTCGCCGGGATTGCGTCAGTCTTAGTCTCTAACCTTGCACTCCTGGGATCACATCATGCATTCAAAAAAAATCCAGATACTCCTCGGCGCGATGGCCGCCGCTTGGTTGTTGAGCATCGGCCCCACCGGCCTCGCAAATCCCGTGCCCACACCGCCGCCGGCGGCCGGCGACATCCCCGCAGACTTCAAAGTCTCGACAGAAGCCGACGACTACATCAAGCGCGACGTCATGATTCCCATGCGCGATGGCGTGAAGCTCCATACCGTCATCGTCATTCCCAAAGGCGCGGCGCGTGCGCCCATGATTCTCGATCGCACACCCTACAACGCCAGCAAATTCACCAGCGGCGGGGATAGTCCGCGCCGCGCGCTGGTCTTGCCCTTGAGCTTCGGCGAGCTCGCCGACGCCGGCTACATCATCGTGGCCCAGGATGTACGCGGAAAATACAAATCCGAAGGCGACTATGTGATGACCCGGCCGCTGGCGGGCGACTTGAATCACACGCCGGTGGATCATTCGACCGATGCCTACGACACGATCGACTGGCTGGTCAAGAACGTGCCGGAGTCCAATGGCAAAGTCGGCACCATGGGCACCAGCTATGACGGCTTTACGGTGCTGATGAGCCTGGTCAATCCGCATCCGGCCTTGAAGGCCGCCGCACCGTTCAATCCGATGGTCGATCCTTGGATGGGCGATGACTGGTTTCACAACGGCGCGCTGCGCCAGACTTACGCGGACTATATCTTCGCGCAAACCGCGGATAAGTCCTCGGACGACAAATGGATCGCGCCCCGCTACGACGCTTACGCCACGTGGCTCGCCATCGGCTCCGCCGGCACGCTGGGGAAAGAGTTGGGCATGGATCAATTGCCGTTTTGGCAACGTCTCACCCAACACCCCGCGTACGATCGCTATTGGAGCGAGCAAGCCGTGGACAAGATCCTAGGTGCCCGACCGTTGACCGTACCGACGCTCTATGTGCACAGCCAATGGGACCAAGAGGACATCTACGGTGCGATGGCGACCTTTGCAGCGACGCGCTCACAATCCGGCGCGGGACACGACAATTCCTATCTGGTGATCGGACCCTGGCGCCATGGCGGCGGCAACGGCGACGGCTCTGTCTTGGGTGCGATCAAGTTTGACGGCGACACCGGCCGCTGGTTTCGCGCGAATGTGCTGCTGCCGTTCTTTGATGCGCATCTGAAAGATGACGCACCGAAGGCGGATATCGCGACGGTCACCGCCTTCGAGACCGGCGCCAACGTTTGGCGCCGCTACGATCAGTGGCCTCAGTCCTGCGCCAGCGGCTGCCCCTTCAAGTCGGCGCCGCTGTATCTGGCGGCCGGCGCCAAGTTGAGCTTCGACAAGCAACCCGCCGGCGCCGCCGCCTACGATGAATACATTTCAGACCCCGCAAAGCCGGTCACCTACCGGCCGCGGCCCATCCGTCCGACCTACGCATCCGACTCAACCTGGGGACGATGGTTGGTGGATGATCAGCGCTTCGCGGCGGATCGTACCGATGTACTGACTTACACCTCAGATGTGTTGAAGGCGCCGCTTCGCATCGCGGGTCAACCGGTGGCGCATCTTTTCGCCTCGACCAGCGGAACCGACGCCGATTGGGTGGTCAAGCTCATCGATGTGTACCCGGACGAGGTCCCGGGAAACGTCGCAATGGGGAGTTATCAATTGCCGATTGCCATGGATATCATGCGCGGCCGCTATCGCGACGATCCGGCCAATCCATCGGCCATTCCTGCCGGCAAAGTGATCGGCTATACGCTCAAACTGCCCAACGCGGATCATGTGTTTTTGCCCGGGCATCGAATCATGGTCCAGGTCCAATCGAGTTGGTTTCCGCTCTATGACCGCAACCCGCAAACCTTCGTGCCCAACATTTTTTTCGCCAAGCCCGCGGACTACGTCAAGGCCACGCAACGCGTGTTTCATAAACCCGACGCGGCGAGCTACGTCGATCTGCCCGTGGCGAAGTAACATTCGGTTGGCACCCTTGGCACACCTGGTTTCGAGACGCCTATGACGGTTTCAAATCTGCTGGTGTTCGCCTTGGCGCTGATCGTCGCCGCCGGATCTCCGGGTCCCAGTATTGCCGCGCTGGTGGCGCGAGTCCTGACCCATGGGTTTCGCGAAGTGCTGCCGTTCTTGGCGGCGATGTGGCTGGGCGAGGCGCTCTGGCTGACCTGCGCCGTCGCGGGTCTCGCGGTGGTGGCGCGTACGCTGGGCGCGGTGTTTATCGCGATTAAATTTATCGGCGTGGCGTATTTGCTGTATCTCGCCTGGAAGATGTGGTTTGCGCCGACTGAAGTTTCGAAGCGCGAGCTGCCATCAGGCCAGTCGCCGTGGCGCCTGTTCGGCGCCGGACTCGCCGTGACGCTGGGAAATCCGAAGATCATGGTGTTCTATCTGGCGCTGCTGCCCACCATCGTCGATTTGGACCGGGTCGGCGCCGCCGGCTGGTTCGAACTGACTGCCGTGACGCTCCTGGTGCTGATGTCGGTCGATTTCGCCTGGGCGCTGCTGGCGGTGCGTGCGCGCCGCTTGCTCACCAGCCGCCGCGCCGTCAAGATCGCCAACCGCACCAGCGCGACCATGATGGCCGGTGCGGCGGCGGTGATCGCCGCGCACTGAAGCCCCAGCGTCTTCCGACGGGCTGCTAGAACTTCGCCGTGAATGCGACGAACAGCTGACGGCCGAACATATCGTAGATACTGTAGGTATTCGCAGCGCCGCCGCCGACGATCGCTGAATCAATCAAGGGGGGATCCTTGTCGAGGATGTTGTTGGCGCCCGCGCGGATCTGCAGAATTTTGTTGATGTTCCAAGTCGCCTCGAGGTCAATGTAGCTATACGACGGGATGGTCGCATTGACGTGGTCGTAGCCGCCGAATGTCGCGAAATGCAGCGTCGGATCATTGCTGTTGTTGTCCTGCGAGACCGAACCGATGTAGCGCCAGGTCAGCGATGCCGACACGTCCCAAGGGGTGTCCCACGTGGTGCGGAACAGGTGGTGCCAGCGCGGATTGATGGTCTGACACGTGGCGCCAAATAAGCCGGCGCAATCATAGGTATGCGCGCCCGGCAACGGCGTCGTCTCGTTGTGCAGCAGGTACGCGCCGTTCAGCGCAAATGATACGTCGCCGAAGCCCGGCGGCAGATCAAGCTTGTAGTTCAACTGGGTATCGATACCGCTGTTGATCGCCGTCCCCAGGTTGTAGTTCTTCTGGATCACATAGCCGCCGGAGGCGATGCTATTGCCGGTCAAACTGCCGGTGCTCGGCGCGCGCACGATCTGGCTGCAAAAGGTCGGGTCACCCGTGTTGGCGCAATTGGAAAGCACGACCAGGTACGGGATCACACCGATTTCGTCCTTCACCTGGATGTGAAAGTAGTCAATGCTGCCGGTCAGACGCGCGATCTGGCTCGGTGCAAAATTCAAACCCACCGTGTAGGTATCCGCCTGCTCCGGTTTGAGGGCGGGATTGCCGCTGGTTTCCTGCGACAGCTGGTTGGCCGTGCCCTGCGGGATCGAGCCGCTGTTGTACTGCGCGGCGGTCACACCGGTGCGCTCGCACTGAAGCAGCGTGAAGCTGATCGGCGGCGCGCAGGGGTCGGGGACGACCGTGGCCAGCCCGACGATCGGCGGCGTGAACAGCTCGGCGACGCTGGGCGCGCGAATTGCGCGGTCATAGGAGGCGCGAAAACGATAATCCACAATCGGCGCGTATTGGACCTCGAACTTATACGTGTTGGTCACACCGGCCGTCGAATAGTCAGAACGGCGGTAGCCCGTATCGAATAACAACTCCTTGGCGCCCGCCCGATCCTGAATGAGCGGTGCGCGCAGTTCGATGAATTCCTCCGCGACCGAGAGGCCGGCATCGATCGGCGCCACCGCGCTGCCAAAGCCCGACAACAGCTCGCTCTCCTCGGCGGCATCCGGCTGCAGCAACTCGTGGTCGTTGCGATGTTCGAAGCCGACGTTCACGCCGATGCCCTCGGTCGCGAGCGGCGAGGCGATGCCATAGTCGCCGAGCTTGCCGGTGACATCGGCATGCAGCGTGCGCAGCGTTGCGGATCCGCTCGCGGTGCCGAGCAGGTACAGATAATTGAGGGCCGCCTGCGTGACGCCGCCCGCGCTAAAAATATTGTATGGGATGCAGCCGCGGCTGCCGCCGTTGATGCAGCTTGGATTGGCCGCAGTTCCCGTCGCCAGCAGCGCATTGGTGATGCTTTCGTAGTTCAAATACTTTTGGTTGGAGTCTGAAAACGCGGTGTAGAAGTACTGACCATACAGGTCGTAGCTCCACGCATCCGCGAAGCTGCCCTTGCTGCCGAACACCGCGCGATAATTAGTGTGCTCGAAATCGATGAACCGATCTCCGCCCTCGACGTTGCGCCGGCCTATCCGTACCTGTGCGGTGGCAGAGCCGGGGTTCGCGGCATCTGCCGCAATCTGCGCCGGCGTGCAGAGGATTCCTTGCTCCTGCGAGCTGAGCAAGGGGTTGCTGCAATTGACGTAGTAGTCACCCGCACCGGTCGGATCAAGCGGATTGCTGTCTTTGAACAACGCGGCGGGCGCCACCTGCTCGTGCGTCTTGTCGTCCATGAAAAAGAATTCGGCATAAGGTTGGAACCACTCGTTGATCTCCTCGTGCGCCATGAACGCGGCGTTGTAGCGATCGTCCTCGCGCGTCATATAGATGAAGGGCTGCGAGTTGTAAGACGCGGGCGGCGTGGTCGCCACGCTTCCGTACGGAACGAAACTCGTTCCCGAGACGCTGTAGACGGCTCCCTTATTGGGTCCGGACGCCGGTTCAAACCAGTTCGAGTTGGAGGAGCCGCCGCACGCCAGCCCGGTGACGTTTTTATTGGCATCCTGAACGGGATCCAACTGGCAGGCGCCGAAATCGCGTTGGCTGCTGGCGACCGGATCGGCATGCCGGTAACTCAAGAAAGCCGTGACGTTGCCCTTGCCGTCCGCAAAGTTCGTGCCCATGAGCAGGTCGAAGGCTTTGTTTCGGCCGTCGTGGGCCGTGCCCGTCGGCGGCGTGCCCCCGAATTGTTGGACCAGGTTTTGGACGATGGTGTCGTGGTTGTCGTGCCAGTACTCGCCCACTTGGCCGTCCAACTGAACGCCTTGGAAATCTTTCTTCATGATGAAGTTCACCACGCCGGCGATCGCATCCGATCCGTATGCGGCGGATGCCCCGCCGGTGACGACTTCGACGCGCTCAACCAACCCGGCTGGAATTTGATCGAGGTCCGGCGCCGGCTGTGCGATGGCGGTATTCGGGGAACCCACGCCGAGACGCCGGCCGTCGATGAGTACCAGCGTGCGTGCCGGTCCGAGGCCGCGCAGGTCCGCTGTAGCGACGCCGCCGGCTGTCGCCAATCCGGAGGTCCCATTGCCGAGATCTTGGCCCAGATCGTTATTATAGTTTTGCGGCAGCTGGGTGATGATGTCGCTGATGTCGGTTTTCCCGGATACCTGAATCGATTTCGAGGAGACGACCTGGATCGGGCTCGTGCTCACCTCGTTCGGAGAGGCGATCCGCGATCCGGTGACGATGATTTCTTGCAGAGGCCCCGCTTCCGCTGCCGCCGTCATCGCCGGCTGCGACGCCGCAGTCGGGGGCCCCTGCGCCAGCAACAACCTGTCGGAGCGTTTCGTCTCGTCCGCCGGCGTTGCGGGGATTGTGGCGCCGGACTGCGCTTGCAGCGAAACCCCGGCCCCGTCGTTGAGCGCGGAAGTCGAGATCGGAATGACGGTGACGGTATTGTCGTCAAGATAGCGGTAGGTCAATCCGGTACCCGACAGCAGCTGTTGCAAGGCTTCATTCGCCGTCATGTTTCCGTTCGCACCGTTGGTGCGTATGTCCCGCACGGTGTTCGACAAATACAGGACCTGCAATCCCCGGCTCAAGCCCAATTGCTTGAGTGCGGGACCCAAGTCCTGCGCGGCGATATGTGTCGGCTCACGGACGGCTGCGCTCGCGCTATTCGCGTGGGCGGGACCGGCGATATAAAAACAGACGGCGGCGGCGACAACAGCAATACGTATTAGCGCCCACGCGCCTCTCGCGGGGCCTCCGATGGCGGCCAGCCAACGCGGCCGCCGATCCCGATTGGAGTAGAGCGTTGTCACATAGTAAATGGGTATGTCAGCGCGTTTCGCGGCGAAGGACGCGCACTTGCTTCTCCGTTTCGACTACTTGAATCGAGTTCTGGCTGCGCAAGAAATTGATGAGCGATGCGGGATCCGTCGAAGAATAGACGCCGCTAATCTTGAGACTTCCCAATTCACCGCCATCGATGGTCAAGGGGCGCCGATTGTAGCGATTGAACTCCTCTGCCACATCGCTGAGTGGCGTTTCTTCGAAAATCAGACGCTTTTGCACCCACGCGGTGGCGATCGCCGTGTCGGTGCGGGTGGGTTTGGTGACGACGTGCGGCAGGACCGTGAGTTGTTCGCCCGCGGATAAAACGATGGCGGCCGTCCCGGGACTGTTCAGATCGTCGTAGGTTTCAACGCGGCCCTCGACCACGGTGACGACCGTCGCGGCCTGTTTCTTGTAAACATCGAATTCGGTTCCGACGGCGCGCACCTGCGCATCGCCCGCGCGCACCACAAAGGGCCGCTGCTTGTCTTTCGCGACGCGAAACAAGGCCTGGCCTTCGAGCAGTGTCACGTCGCGTTGCTGCGCGCTGAGACGAACTTGAATTGTCGATCGCGCGTTGAGCTCGACCGTCGATCCGTCGAGGAGTTGCACGGTGCGCTGCTCGCCGATACCCGTGGTGTAGACACCGTTGAACTTACCGAGATCAAGGAAAATCACGGCCGCGACGGCCAGCAACACGACAGCCGCCAGCGCCAGCGCGGAACGCCGCGACCGCCACGCCGCGCGCGGTTTCTCGGCGGAAGGAGCTGAGTTCGGACGCCGCCGGTCCGCAGGCAGTTCGATCACATCCGGGGCACTGCGCGCCCGTTCGATCAGCGCCGCAATATCGATTTTCCCTTCCGGATCGGCCGTGGGAAGATCCGCCCACACGCCGGATATCTCGAGATAAGCGTGAATGTGCTCGGGCGAGCGGCGCAACCACTCGATGAAGCGCACGCGCGCATCGCCGTCCACGTCATCGGCGCGGAATTCTATGAACCACGCGGACGCTTCGGCGATGATCGCTGGGTGGGGCCGACCCGGATGGGTTCTGCCGTTCGAGAGTGCCACTTTCATGGTTTCATGGTGTTTTGGTTGGCTCGCAGATTCCGGCAATGCTCGACGGCACGGGCAAGATATTTCTTGGTGGTCTCTCGGGATACGCCCAGTTCATCTGCAACCTCCTGCACTGAATAACCGGCCACACGGTGCAAAACCAGCGCGGTCGCGACGCGTGCGGGTAAAAAGCCAAGCATGTGCTCGAGTTCATCGAGCCGCTGTGCGTGAGCAGCCTGGTCAGACGGATCGTCGCTCGCGGAGGTCTTGAGCTCCGAAAAAACGTCCGCGACGTCCACCGACACCGGCTCGCTCGAGCGGCGCACCGCGTGTTGATGAATCACATGGCTGGCAATCGTAAAAAGATAGGCCTCCGGACTGCGAATGTTCTCGCAGCCGTTGACGCGCAACAATCGTAAGAACACCTCTTGGGCAAGATCGGGGACGTCCGCCGCATTGCGCAGCCGCACCGACAAAAAGCGGCGCAGCCGCGGTCCATACCGGGCCGCAATGCCCGCGACGAAGCTGCGATTGTCAGGTGCTCCCACTCCCAACCCCCAGGCCGACAATTCCCCCTAAATGATTAGAGCGCTTTTCTTCGGAAAATGGGTATGCCCGAGAAGACAATCGCCAAGAACGATGCCTGTTGCAAAGCAGCATGTCGGCGAGACGGAATGTATTGTCAGTGCCAGTTGCCGATTCTGACATCGTCGGGGCTCGGATTGCCCTTCCCGGTCTCCACCAGTGACTTCAGGCTCATCAGAAAAATCGCCCACTTGGTGCTGCAGTGGTGCATGAATTCCGCCGGTTCTCTCCAACCCTGATGATTGAACAGGACGATGGCATAGTCGTCTTCTTGTTTCAGATCGAAACTGATTTTTGTTCCGACCCATTCTGCGGGTCCCTCAACCACCTGCCAGGCCACGCGCTTGCCGGGCTGCAGCTCGAGAACCTTCATGTCGAAGCCGCCGATCTCCTTGCCATCGCTGCTGAAGCGGAACTTGAGCAAGCCGCCTATTTTGCTTTGCCCCTGCGTATCGGTGGTCCACCAGGCCGCCGCCCCTTCACGCGTGGCCAGTGCCTGGTAAACCTCATTTAGGGGCGCCTTGATTCCCACTCTGTGCAGAATATCGAACATGACATTTCTCCTATCGGGCTGTTGAAACGATGCCGTGCGTTCGGCATTGACCGATAGTCTCGATGCGAAGCCTCGAGGGGTGGGAGTTACAAGTGTGGCGGGATTCAGAACTGAACAGGACCGACTGCCCCAACCCAGCGCCGCACCTTGGTGGGATCCTTCTCGTCCATATAGAAAAAGTGGGACATCACCGGTTTCACAATCGGCTTGCTACCGTCGTCCGGCGTCATGGTGACGATGCCGTGGAAGATCTTCAGCAACCCCCCATCCCAGTATTCGAGGACGTCGTGGTGCGCCGTGAAGCCCGTATCAATGAACGCGCGCAGGTTTTCGCGGATTGCCTCGCGCCCATGCCAATCGGCAACACCGAGGTTTCCGATAGCATCCTTGGCAAAGCAATCGAATCCTTTACCGAAAGTCTTGTCGTCGATCTCCTTCCAGAAAGCCAACAGCCATTCGGGAGGCTCTTTCTTTGTGAATGTCATGCTCATGGTGTTCACCTTCGAGGGTAATGTTTGGGTGGAAAACACTTTAAGGCCGGTCGAGTTGGCAGACTTGCCAATAATCCCTCGCTTTACGCCAATCGCACGTCCGACGAAAAAGACCGGCGTAGGCCGTGATCCGTCGGCACACCACGGGTGGACAACGTCGATTCACTCAGGCAAGCTTTGGCGGTAATGTCAAAGCCCACTCGATCCTCGCCAAATGCCGTTCGCGTGGTCGAATTGCTCGCTTTTCCGTTGGTACAATTGCTGGACGTCACGGGACCGTTTCAAGTATTCGCCACCGCCAACGATCTGGTACTCGAAGCGGGAGGACGTCCGCCCTACGCTCTTCAGGTTGTGGCGAGAGGCGGCGCGCAAGTGACGGCTTCAGCCGGACTCAAACTTTCGACCGCTCCGCTGCCGCTCGCCGGGGCTGCCGTGGACACATTGATGGTGGCCGGCGGCCAGGGTGTCGAAGCGGCGGCGGCCGATCCCGTCATCATCGAATGGGTGCAGGCGCGGGCAAAGCAGGCGCGCCGCATTGCCTCCGTCTGCACCGGCGCATTTCTACTGGCCGCGTCCGGTCTGCTCGATGGACGTCGAGCCGTGACCCACTGGTCGTATTGCGCCGAACTGGCGCGACGCTTCCCCAAGGTGCGCGTCGAATCCGATCCCATCTTCGTGCACGACGGACCGGTCTGGAGTTCGGCAGGGGTGACGGCCGGCATCGATCTGGCGCTTGCGCTCGTAGAAGAAGACTTGGGACGCACGGTGGCGCTGGCCGTGGCGAGATACCTGGTTGTTTTCATGAAGCGTTCAGGCGGGCAAGCACAATTCAGCACCGCGCTGTCGCTGCAGGCGGCAGACGATGAGTTTGGGGCGCTGCACGAATGGATGAACAATCACCTGGCCGATGAGCTACCGCTTCCCGTATTGGCCGATCAAGCCGGCATGAGTGAGCGCAGTTTCAGCCGCCGCTATCCGGAGGCAACCGGCCTTACCCCAGCCCGCGCAATAGAGAGACTGCGAGTCGAAGCAGCGCGGCGATTGTTATCGGAATCCGGCCTGCCCATGAAGCGGATATCTCAGCGTTGCGGTTTCGGTTCGGAGGAAACCATGCGCCGCAGTTTCCTGCGGCTGCTGGCCGTGACGCCGCAGGATTATCGCGCTCGGTTCAGGGCGTGAAAGACGGGGCATTGCCGGCTAGACACGTATTCGCAGTCGCGCTCGGCAATGCCATCGAGTTCTACGATTTCGTCACGTACGCGTTTTTCGCCGCTCAAATCGGCCGCGCGTTTTTTCCCTCCGATACGCCCGGCACCAGTTTGCTGGCATCGCTCGCCACCTTCGGTGCAGGGTTCTTAACAAGGCCTCTCGGCGCCTTCGTGTTGGGACGCCTCGGCGACCGTGTTGGCCGCAAACCGGCCATGATCGCCTCATTCACCTTGATCGGCATCGGCGTTACCGGCTTGCCGCTGATACCTACCTACGCGTCCATCGGCATCGCCGCGCCCATCCTTGCTATTTGCTTCCGGCTCATCCAGGGCTTCGCGCTCGGCGGCGAGGTGGGCCCGAGCACGGCGTTCTTGATGGAGGCGGCGCCGCCCTTGCGCCGCGGGCTTTACATCTCGCTGCAAGCGACCAGCGCGGATCTTGCCGTGATGGTGGCCGGGCTGGTCGGCGTCGGCCTCGCCAGCGTACTGGATCCCGCCGCGCTCAATAGTTGGGGGTGGCGCGTTGCGCTGCTGGCGGGCGCCGTCATCATTCCCTTCGGCTTGCTGCTGCGCCGGACGCTGGGCGAGACATTGCAGCCGCTGCATGATCGAGCTGTCCCGACGATACGCAGTTACGGCCGTGTCGTCGCGGCGGGTCTGGCGCTGCTCGCCTCCGCAACGACCACGAACTACTTGCTCAACTATATGACGACCTATGCCAACTCGACCCTCGGGATGCCGGCCCGGATCGCTTTCGGAGCGACCGCCGTTGTCGGCCTCAGCGGCGTCGTATGTGATCCCTTGGGAGGCTGGCTTTCGGACAAGGTTGGGCGCAAGCCCGTGATCATCATCCCCTGGTTGTGCTTGGCGTTCGCTGTCTTTCCGTGTTTTATGCTGCTCGAGCGCGAGCGCAGCAGCTTTGCGCTCTATGTCGCATGCGCGGTACTGGCGTGCGCCTCGACGCTCGCCGGTTCCTCGGCGCTGATCGCCGTCAACGAATCGCTTCCGCACCGAGTTCGATCCGGTGCGTTCGGCATCATTTATGCGTTGTCGATCTCGATCTTCGGCGGATCCGCGCAATTCATCGTCGCGTGGTTGACTCGCTTGACGGGCAACCCACTGGCGCCGGCGTATTACATGATCGGCGGGGTGATCGTCGGCCTGCTCGCTCAAAGCCTGATGCCAGAGAGCGCGCCGATCAAAGTCGGATTGGACTCGTCGCGACGGGTTGAAACGTCCTAACGACCGCAGGCTTAGACCTGCGGGCGTCGACGGCTAAAAATATTTTTCTGGAATTTGGGTCCCCAATTTCGCTTGGGATCGCTCTTATACAAATGACTGCCATGACACGGGATGGGTTGTGTATGAACAAACAGTTCGTCGGGCGCTCCAGGCATTAATGGTCGGACAAGAAAAAGGCGCCTTACCGCGGCCGCGCCCCTTGAGGCTTCTTATTGTCGACAAGGAGCCCGCGGCGCGCTGTGCTTTCATGCAACTGTGCCATCAGATACCCGATCTGCAGATTGTGGGGGAAGCCGGCTCCGGCGGCGCCGCCATTGATGCTGTTGAGGACCTAGCACCCGATGTGATGCTCATCGACTTGGCGTTGCCCGATATGTCCGGATTCGATGTCCTGCGGCTGGCTGGAAATTCGCTGGGACCCCTCGGCATCACGACCTCCCATCAGCCCGAGTCTGCCGAACGCGCAATGGCGGAAGGAGCCGTGGATCATTTGGTTAAGCCCGTCAGCGCGGATCGCTTCGACCATGCGATCGGGCGGGTTCGGCAGCGCTGGGGCATTGGGCAGGCGGCCGAAGGTCGATTGGTCCGGCATATCCTGCGTCTTTTGGCGAGGCGTCCGAAGTTACTGGTCGGCGAGAGACAACACCGCCTCTATCCACTCGACGTCGAGAAGATCGATTACGTGGAAGCCGATGGCAATTATGTGACCATTCGTGTGGGCGACACGGAATACATCAGCCGCGATTCAATAAAGCACTTGGCGGCTGAGCTAGCCGACTTTGGTTTCGTGCGGATCGACCGTTCAATTCTATTGAATATTCGCGCAGTCGAATTTGCGGAACCCGCCGGTCATGGAACACTCGCCTTCACGCTCTATTCCGGCGCCTGCTTATATTCCAGCAAGACATACCGCGAAGCGATCGTGCGAATGCTGCCCTGGCATCACTGCCGGGTTGGATCCGACGTCTGAATAGATAACTCGTTGGCCGAATGCGCCGCTTGCGCGGACAGAAGAGTCACGTCCTTAATCCCGGCGTTGCTCCCTCTCACGGAGCCCTTCATCCCAAAAATTATCGAAGTGCGGGCAACCATGTAATTGTCCTCCTCATGAGGCTCGCCGATCAAATCGCACAGTGTCGAACACCTTTCATCGTCGAAAATACGATCAGCAAGCAACAAACGCGCTTGATGGGCGCGGCGGACTTCTCGAACGCAGTTGTCGCTTGCCCAACACGCTACAGCCTGAGCGATGACTTGGTGCGCCTTTGTACCGCGTTAGCCTACTCGAAGGGGGCGCGCACGCTCGCCTGCGCGGATTTGTTGCGCGTACCGGGCGAGCGCGTGTGGATTGAATGGTGCGAAGCGCCTTGGATCAAGGAGCTCAACCGCTACGGATTTCGCTCCGGCGCGCCGCGCGCGCAACCTGCGGGAAGGCGTGGCGCATTTATTCAATCATCCCCGCAGGGCCGGCGCGGCATGATCAAGAGCTTCTGGACTCATGGCGACACGGAATTGGATGTGTTCGCGAGCAGCATGGAAGCCTACTTTGATTTCGATACCGAAGTGGGCGAGGATCCAGCCGCCCCAGATGGCCGACGTGGATTGACCATCAGTGTGTTTGATCGCGCTGCCGGCAATGCTGATATTTTGCGACGCTGCTTTCGTTTCCGCTACGAGCGCTCTTGGCAGAGCTACTACGAACAGGCGCAGCTTTCTGCCTGCCAGGCCGATTCGATCGCACGACACGCACTCGGCACCATTGCGATCGACATCCCGGTGATCTTGGCGTTCCTCTTGCTTCTGGCGACTCGCCCCGGCCTGCCGCGCCGGGCTCTCATGCTGGAAAGACTGAACCAGGCGCGCACAAAATCGGGAAAGACGCCGCTCCTGGATCACATCGAAGTCTCTTCTCCACTGTTGCCTGAGTACCGATCCTCTGGCGGCGACAGCCTGGCCAGCCAGGCTCGCCGAGGTCCACGGCTTCACCACGTGCGCGGGCACCTCGTACGGCGCGGGAGTCAACTTTTTTGGCGAGTTCCTCACTTGCGAGGCAACGCGCGATCCGGCATCGTGCGCTCCCGCACGGTGACGTGGACCCTGGATTGCCCACAGAGCGCAGGCCGCGAGCGCTAGAGCATCACGCGAAGTCATAGAACGCGTATTTGGCGCTCGAGAGCCACATTCAACGAAGCGACATCGATCGCAGAGCACGCGATACCTCAATCCGCCGTTGGCTCCTCACTTTCCACAAGAAAGTTCATCACGTAACCGGTCGCCTCGTCTCAAGGTAGAAGCGGCTCATCACATTTTTGTGAATACGGCATCGACCGACGCGTATTTTTCGTTTCCGACGATCGGG
>Ga0209007_1000449_pt1 | contig 16489 bp, 19 predicted proteins | sample JacPinW_OM1H0_O2_FD_187961 | JGI IMG/M metagenome (GOLD analysis project Ga0209007, IMG submission 187961) | Forest soil microbial communities from Algoma, Ontario, Canada - Jack Pine, Ontario site 1_JW_OM1H0_O2 (SPAdes) (version 2) | ecosystem: Environmental > Terrestrial > Soil > Boreal... | reverse complement strand
CTTGATTCCCGCCATGCAAGAAACGCAGCCCGTTTCGAGCGACCGCTATGCGCAGGCCCCCGGTGCGGTGAAGCCCCGCATCCGCTCAGCCTACCGTGAGCGACAGCTTAGCGCCGGTATTTCTGGCGCCGGGTTGATAGAATCAAAGCTGAAAAGCGGCCGTCCATTTCACCCAGGCGAAATTTCCGTAGGGGTTAGGGCTTCGCGGGCTGCTTTGAACGCGGTCCGGGAAAACTCTGTAACAATTTGTCGAGAACATGGCAAAGCTTGTATTCGGTTTGCAGCAGTCCTTGGACGGCTACGTCAACTACCTGGAAATCGGGCCACCTGGTCCCGCGCTCTCTCGTCACTTCGCAGAGCGCGTACGCGAGCTAGCAGGCTTTGTGTATGGTCGCCGCACGTACGAGATCGTGCGTTATTGGGACGAAGACCATCCGGATTGGGATGCGGAGGATCACGAGTTCGCGGCGGCCTGGCGGCATCAACCGAAGTGGGTTGTGTCGCGCTCGTTGAAGTCGGTCGGACCCAACGCCACCCTTGTCGAGGATGACATCGAGGCGGTGATAGGCGGGCTGAAGGCTCAGCTCGTTGGGGAGATTGACGTTGCCGGACCAGACTTGGCAGGAAGCCTAACCAACCTTGGTCTCATCGATGAGTATCGGCTTTACCTCCGCCCCATCGTACTGGGTCGCGGCACGCCCTTCTTCGCCGGCCCTCGGCCGCCACTTCGCCTGGTGGCCAGCGATCCCGTTGGCGACGGCGTGATTAGGTTGACGTACGTTCCCGCTTAATCGCGCGAATTACCCGGCCGGCTTTGGGGTCTACACGGGAATAGAGACCTGACAGGCGATAACTGCCATTGCTGGTGACTTTGGTGGCAACTAAAATCCGGTTATGGAAGTCAATTTTACAAAGGGTAATGATCGGGATTTCATCGAAGCCCGCAGAGATGATGGCACGATCGTAAAAACTACGTTTCCCAAGAAGGGGTTGTTTCCGCATGATGCCGTACATCTGATCGTCGAGAGGCGACTAGGACTCCAACATGGCTTCTGGGGCCGTATCGCCGGTGGCGCCACGCCTGAGCAGATTGCTGCCATCGCAAAGGCAGGTGGTCACGCAAGTTCCGTGCGCGCGCTTAGACCCGTAGTCGAGATCACAGAGCTGCTTCATGCTGAGAGGCTGGTGGAATGCTTTGAGGCTGAGATGTGGAGCGAGTGCTCGGATAACGTCACGTTCCGAAGCATTCTCGATGCGGCATGTTCGCAATCCAAGATCTCGAGTCCACGAGTGTCAGATGAGGAAATCGGCGATATCCGCATAGAACTCAAGGATACGCTGGAGGCATGGCGCGAACTTGCGGTCGGCGGGTCTCTGACCCTGCATTGCCGCGCCATTTCGAATTGAGGGGTCGTCGGTGGTGCTGAAGTGTTACTTCGTGTCGAACTTGATCGCCAGCTGCGCGCAGCCGGACACGGGCGGCCCGTTCGGCGAAGTATCTGGCCGGTAGTAAGCAGAACCGGATGCTGCAATTTTCAAAGCGGCCTGATCGAGAGAAGCTATTCCCGACGAGTGGATGATCGTCGGGTTCTGTTGGAGTCTTCCCGCTTCGTCGACGCAGACATGCACCGTCACGTTGTTCGCCTGGCCACGGGAGTCATCCTGTTTCACATTCGCCGTTATCTTCGCCGGCGCTGCCGCGACCGGTTCAGATGTTCGACTTGGCCAACTCAAGGCGAACTGCTGCCACGAGTCGATCGGATCGCCGCTGCCGAGCGTGGTTGCGGCCGCGAATCGAAGCCTGGAGACGCAGCTGACGGTCGCGGAATCCAAAGCATCCGAACCTGAAGACGACCTGATGGAGATGCGTGACGGGATCCCGCTGTTTGGGAGCCAGAACACAACCACCGCCACGGTTCCCCCATCCGCGATCCGAAGGTCCGGACAGTACGTCTTGATATTGAATCCCAATGCCGTTTGCGCTTGTAACGGATTTTCGGGAACGGGCGGCACCGGAGCGGCGTAGACGCTTACCGGAACGCTCAAAACCGCGCATGCGAGAGTCGCGCCAAGCCATTTATGCATCAGGACCGCCAATGTTTAGGCACCACCTGCGAAAATTTAACAGACAGCGCCGCCGCTCACCGCAATTTTACCCCTACCTGCGCCAGTGTCTAGCTTCGGACGCCATCACCGTGCGGGTTCGCAGCAAGCTGATGGGCTCAGTGGTCCAGGTGGCGACGGAATGCAGCGCATCCGGCATCGCTTCCTTCGACCTGGTAAGTCCGGATGATATTCTCGGCGCTGACTGTGACCTCCAACCTGCATTCGTGTTGGACCGTCATGGTACCTTCGCCGCCGGTGTCTTTGGGCATCACGCCTTCGCTACTAATCGACCAGACGTACACACGATCTCCGGTAGTCTCCTGCTGTCCGGTGGGATTCCCCAAACGCGCGGTTAGCTCGTGAATGTCTCGGCCAACGTAGCGCTTCACCTCATGTGAGAGTCGGGTTGCCGCGCACCCCAAAAGCACCGTCCCTATCGTTGCCAAAAATATGAGTCGCATTTTTGATCGTGCCCGTGAGAAGTAATTCGAACATTCGCGCCAGCGGGATTTTACACGGAGCACCGGTCTTGTAGGTGGTCAGCGTCGGCTATCGGGCCGTCAATTGCCGGCGCGAGTCGGCTTCGCGTTCGCGGTCAAAAAATCACTGATAGCGCTGACGACACCGGGACCTAGGGGCAAACTAGCATCCGAGTAGGTGGCGAAGTTGGCACGTGCGTCATCTGAGCTCACGGACTTGAGCACATGATTTACGTCTGGAAGAAGCGTCAGCGTCGCGCGCGAGTCTGCTTCCTTTAAGATATTGGCGTCTATTTCGTGCACCTGCATATCTCGCAGCCCCTGCAGAATCAGAACCGGCTTTGGATAGCCTTTAAGCACTTGACTGGGATCATAAGAAAAAGCGCTGATTAGGAAGCCTTGCACTTTCGGATTGAAAAGACGCAATAACGGGGCGGCCATATTCGTAGTGTCGACGTGCTTGCCGGCCTCCAGGTCGGCAATGGCGGGGAGTGCCTGATCGAGAAGTGGGGCATTGGCGGGATTTGCCTTGATCTGTTCCCGCAGCACCTCGCCCATTGGTCTACCGGCTGTAGACACCAATATGAGGCCGCATATATCCGGCTGATTTTTGGCAGCCACCATTGCGATAAGACCGCCTTCACTATGTCCGAGAAGCCAGATGCAGGACGCTCTCGTCTGCTTCCGAATGACCGCCGTCCATGCATGCACATCCGAGACATAGTCGTCGATCGTCACGGCGTTTCCATCAGGTGTCGCGCCAGCGCTACCCGCCAAGCCTCGCTTGTCGATCCGTACCGTCGTTACCCCGCGTGCGACTAGAGCTTCAGCCAGGAGACGGTAGGGAGCAGCCAATACTCCGCCAGCGCTGTTTCCGTCGCGATCTGTGGGACCAGAACCGGGGATAATGAGGACTACGGCTCCGCGCCCGGTGGAAGGAGAAAGCATCGTGCCCTTCAATGGGCCCGATGGACCTGGTGCTTCTATGGCTGTTTCTGTTGGCGCTGCGCCGAAGGCCATCGCGACTCCTAGTATCGAAGCGACAATAACGAAAGATTTAACGCTATTCATGCCAGCTTCCACCGAAGAAATCTGCCGTATGATCCCACAACCGACTGCACCTTCCCATATCAAGTCCATGAGTGTCGAATCGGAAGCGATCCGTTCGTCGTAGGTTCATACAAGGTAAGGAGAGTGACCTATGCTTAAGGTAATCCTCAGCGCGATGGTTTCCCTGGATCGCGTCCTGCAAGCACCCGGAGCCTTCCAATGACCCCCATCATCACCGCCTTTGAACGGTCGCCCGATCGCGGCAGGGGACTGGCGCGCGACATGCGCGTTCGCTGGGCGCTAGAAGAAGTGGGCCAACCTTACGAGGTTCGGCTCGTTTCGTTCGCTGCGATGAAGGAGCCCACGCATCGAGCGCTTCATCCTTTCGGGCAGATACCGACCTATGAAGAAGGCGATCTTGCACTGTTCGAGTCGGGGGCGATCGTGTTCCATCTCGCCGAGCGCCATGCAGGCCTGCTGCCGGATGATGCGAATGCCCGGGCGCGCGCAATCACATGGATGTTTGCCGCGGTCAACACAATTGAGCCGCCGATCCTTGATCTCCAAAACGCCAAGTTCTTGGAGGCCGACAAGAGTTGGTCCAAGGAGCGCCTGCCTATCGTCCGGGATCGCATCCGTGACCGCATCGGCGTACTTTCCGATCGCCTGGGCGACGCCGATTGGCTCGATGGTGCGTTCAGCGCGGGCGATCTGATGATGGTGGCGGTGCTGCTCAGGTTGAGGCCATCGGGAATGCTCGACGAATATCCGAATCTCGCCGCCTATGTCGCGCGCGCCGAAGCGCGGCCCGCTTACAAGCGGGCTTTCGCCGCTCAATTGGCGGTGTTCACCGGCATGCCGCCGACCGACTGACAACGGTTCGCTCTGGATGCGTCACCGCTTGGTCGCGTCGGCAAATATAGTCTTGCCGGTCGAGACGGCGTGCTGCGCCATGAGGAATGCCGCGGCGTTCCAAGACTGCCCGGGCATTCCTCGCGGTGCGAGCGTTTTACCGTGAAGCCATTCAGTGAATCGCCAATTACGAAGCGCGCATACGCGCGCCAGTTTGATCAGTTCCGACTTCGCCTGTTCCACGCGCCCCGCCGCTATGAGCGCCGTCACCCAGAATCCGCCCACCATCGGCCAAATACCTCCATTGTGGTACTGCCAGACGAAATTCTGCCGATGCCGTGCCATGTACGGGCGCCACAGCGAATTGCTCCGTTTGATGGGACGCGTGACCGCCCGCACTGGGTAAGGGTCGCCCACGTGTGTCCTCGTGAGCGCGTCGAGCGTTCGCGTGCTTGCGGTCCGGTCGGCGAGTCCTAGTAGGACAGCCAATACGTTGCCGAAAACATCGCCCTCCTCGCCGAAGAACGAGAAATTGACGAAGCTCAGGTACAAATCGCGATTGCGTCCCTGCTGCAACACGTAATCGTTGAGCAGGCGGGCGCGGCGATATTCGGCGATGTCCGCGGAGAAAGGATAGAAGAGCCCGTTGAAATTTTCGCGCGTCTTCGCCGCGTGGTCGATGCGAAAAAGCCGCTTCACGAAATACCACAGTGCATTCGTATAGAGAACGAAGCCGGAGCGCGGCATGATGTCGGCCCAGTCGCTGGCCTCATTTTGCTGCAGCAGATAGAAGCGTTGATGCTCCTGTGCCAAGAGCCACTGAGTGGCCAGATTGACGCGCTTGGCGTATTTTCGCAGGAAACCGCTGGAACCGTGGTGCCGATCCAGAAACGCCAACGCAATCAGCCACCATAGCGTCGAATCAATGCATCCCAGATACCAGAAATCAGCTTCCTGTCTTTGTACGTCCACGAATTTCGCAATCTGTCCATTCGGTGCTTGATGCTCCGCCAGGGTGTGTAGACCCGCCGCCGCCGCTCGCGCCAGCGACTGATCGCCTGAGAGCACCATTCCGATCGCGCAGACGGCCGCGTCTCGCCCGAATATTGCCGTATACCCGCGCTTCTCAGCCTGCAGAGTGGGTGAGGCAGCGAGGATGCCGTCGGGCGTCAGATTTCGCTTTAACAGATCGACAGACTGAGAGTGGCAGGCAGCGAGTAGGGATTGATCATCTGGATATCTCGTAATATTTGTCTCCTGCTATTGTCGCGATCTATTCGACTCTGCGGCGCTACGCAATCGCTCTGACGCCTCCTCTATCTTCTCAACCATGAGATCAAACATCTCTTTGCGGCCGAATCCGGGCGAGATTGGAGAAAGTACCTCAACAACAATGGTTCCCGGCGGACGCAGAAATTTGCGTCGTGGCCAGAAGGCTCCCGAGTTCAAGGCGACCGGGACGCATGTGACGTCCAGAGCCGAATACAAATGGCTGATGCCGGTTTTGTAGTTCGCCGCTTGACCAATCATCGTTCTCGTACCTTCCGGAAATATCACCACCTGCTTGCTTTGTGTCAACGCGACGCGTGTGCCTCGGACCATGTTGTCCAGCGCGCTCTTGCCTGTGCCTCGCTTGATCGGAATGCAGCCCAGGCGTGCGAGAGCCCATCCGAAAAATGGTATGAACATCAGTTCGCTTTTCAATACAAAAACTGGGCGATCAAAGATCGCGAACAGCGCGCAGGTATCCCAGACCGACTGATGCTTCACGGCAAGAAGGCAGCCGCCGTGCGGAATGTTCTCTTTGCCGCGCACTTCATAATTCACGCTGCAAATTACCCGGTACATGGCGAGCCAAGCACGCGACCAGAATCTCGTGAACGGCGGCAAAGATTTCGGCGAAATGAGCGATATGCCGGTCGCCATCACCGCGCTGACAGCGAAAAAGCCATAGAACAAAAGCGAAAATATGAGGGAACGAAGAATTAACATGGAATCGGGGGAGGTGATTGGACGATGCGCCCCACATTACATTAAGAAGATACACTACGTCTCATCCCTACCCAACCTCGGAGGTTCCATGAAGCGAGTCACTGGCATTGGCGGCATCTTCTTCAAAGCGAAAGACGCTCCGGCATTGCAAGCTTGGTACAAAAAACATCTCGGAATCGATGTCCAAGAATGGGGTGGCGCGGCGTTCAATTGGACCGATGGTGAAGGTAAGCCTTTTGCCGGAACAACGGCCTGGTCGATTGGTTCGGCGCAGGGCGACCAGTTTGCGCCCAGCACCGCCACCTTCATGGTCAATTACCGAGTGGAAGATCTCCACTCACTGGTCAAAGCTTTGCGTGTAGAAGGCTGCAACGTACTCGAGAAGATTGACGAGTCGGAGTATGGAAAGTTTGCCTGGGTCATCGATCCGGAAGGAAATAAAGTAGAACTATGGCAACCGCCTGCCGGCCAATGACAAAAGGACGGTCGCCCCCGCGCCACTCGGACTTCGACATCAGTCGCTGCCGGTGCAGAGTTCGCCGTACAACTCCCCGTCGAAACCCGTCCCGTTGTTGACGATGGCCCCGGAGATGAAAAATACGCTGCGCGGGTTTGCGAAGATTCCCGTTCCCGAGGCGGGTCGCTCCATCTCGGTGAAAGAGGCCGTCGCGGCGTCGAGCACGCCGAGATCGTGCGTTATGAGCGTTCCTCTGCGCGTTCTGATGGTGAGCACACCCGAATACGAGAGGTTCGCCGCGGGCTCGACACCGGGCATACCTGCCGAGGGCGCGGCATCCAACGCGAGAAATGTCGTTGCCGAATCAAGGGGGCCGGCGCCAGTGATCACCCCTTCGGTGCACTGGCCGACGGGACTCGAGCAGTTAGTCGTGGTGAACGTGCTCTGGATGCGGCCATGCACCCAATGGCAGCCCTCTTCAGCGTAAGCACTCGTGGTGAAGCCGACGCCGAATACCAAGAATGTTCCCACGAAGGAAAAAGTAGTCAAGGCACGTTGCAGATTATTCATTTTGCACTCCCTGTTTGAATTGAGGATTGGCCGTTCATTGTGTAATGTGCAGAGCGCGTGCGAATCCCCTCATCAACCAACAAAATATTTTAGGGCTACAGCAGCCCGCCCGTGTCCGGCGGGTAGTTCGCGGCGGCGCGCGCTCTGGCCTTTGCGTCGAAATACGCCCGCACCCATTTAAATCTTTCGCCGTTTTTTGGGAGGCCGACGGTATCGGCGATCATCGCAAGGCTGATCGTTTGCCCCCGTGACCCCCAATTGCCTTCCGGCACCTCGTCAATGATCACGAGCACATTGGCACCTTGATTTGGGCGGCGGTCGCCCACGACGTCGCAAATGGCGGCATTCACTGCCGCATGCACGTCGCTCTTCTGGCTGCCATTCATGTAGCCTTCCGGCACCGAGACACGCACCAGGAATTTCCCTGGCGGCGCGACATAGGTCGAGTCGGTGCTTCCACCGACCCACCAGTCGGACTTTGGGACCTCCGTAAACAGAACCGTGGCAAACGCACGGCCGCCGTCAGTCTTTGCTCCGCCCTCCATCGCCAACAGCACATCGGTCAGGCGCTGTGCGAGTGCCGCCTTGCGCTCATCGATGAGCGACCCTGCGGGGAAATAGACTTGCAGCACGGGCATTTGAAATACTCCTCAAGGCTGGACGATGGTAAGAGCGGCTACGCCGCTGTTTCGACAATGAGCAAGTCTGTTTCTTGTGGACCGGTTGTGAAGTGGATCTGCTCAGCGCCCCAGATACCGGTGCTGTCTCGCCGCCCGAGGCCGGTCCCATCGAGACCGACTTCCCCTTCCAGAACGAATGCATAGACCCCGTGCAATTTCGATGCGGGCGAGTAGTCGAGTGCCATGGACGTATCGCTGACCAACCGCGAGATCTTCACGTCCTGCGATATTCGCAGCGCGCCATCGGCATTTCCCACCAGCGTCACGAGCTTGTTACGGTTGCTCAAGGCATCGAAATGCCCGCGAACGTAGCTGGGAGGAAGCATCAGCTGATCCGGCACAATCCAAACATAGATCGCGTGCATGTCCTCATCCTTGAGGTTCAGTTCGCAGTGTTTGCCGCCGGACCCGGCCGAAAATGCGTAAAAGTCTCCCGGCGCCAACTGATCGATGTTGCCCACTGTGTTGACGTGCGTCAGCTGACCTTGCAGTACGAATGCGCAAATGATGAAGTTGTGGTGTCGATGGATGTTGTAGCCGCATCCGGGCCCACTGAAGGTCTCATCGCCGAACACGCGCATCCGACCGAAGGGCGCGCGACCTGTTTGATAGGGTCCGAAGTTAAAGCTCGAGTGACGGGTGACGATGGCCTCTGGGTGTCCGCCGATGTACGAGGAACTTTCGCCCGTTGAGAGAAATTTGTTGTAGCCGCGCTCGCTGGCACGCATGACGAAGTTGGTATTCATGTTGAGTCCTTTCAAAAGCTATCTAGCAGCAAGATGCGCGGCGGGTTGTCCCGCGGCGTAGGGCATCTCGACCATTTCGAACCGGTGCTTAGGCGTGCCGCAATCCGGACACACCCAGGTGTCGGGGATATCCGCCCAGCGGGTACCCGGCGCAATTCCGTGTTCGGGCAAACCCAAAGCCTCGTCATATAAGAAACCACATCCGTCGCACATGAAGCGCTTCAGGGCCTCGTTGTTCACGCTGCTCTCCTCGATGATTGCGCCAATAGATCTGTAGCGCGTGACGCATTTATAACACGCGTCACGCGCTACATCAATCGCTTTTTGCTATGATCGCTTTGAGAACTTTGCACGGGGGCGGGCGGCGCATGACAACTGGCAATGAAATCACCAACTTGCGAGAGAGGGTGTTGGAGAAGCTCCGAGGGGAAATCATTTCAGGTCGCGGCGCGGCTGGAACGGTGTATTCAGTACCCGGCTTGGCCAGCGAGATGGGCATGTCCACAACCCCCGTGCGCGAGGCGCTACTCGAGTTGAGCCGGGTTGGGCTCGTCACTCCCTTGCGAAATCGAGGCTTTAGGGTTGAACCCACCACCCTGAAGGATGTGGAGGATGTTTTTTCGCTGCGCGTGCTTCTCGAGCGCTTTGCCTTGGTCACCCTGGCAAATCAGGGCCTATCCGACACCGCACCGCTGGTGGCGCTCGCCGACGCAGTCGGCAAAGCGGTCGAGCGCGATAGCGTGACCGACTACATCGAGACGGATCGCAGGTTTCACGAGGCGCTGGTATCGCGCGTCAACAATCCCCGGCTCACCAGAATGATCATGGCCCTGCGCAGCGACATGCGACTCTATGGCATCGATACGAAAGAAGGGCGCGAGCGTCAACGTGCCTCTGTAGCCGAGCACTTTCAGATGATCGATTATGCGTGCGCTAAAGATGCAGATCGCATCGGCACGCTCATTACCAAACACATCATGGAGTGGAAACCTTTATTTATTGCGGCGCTTAGCGGACCATCCCCCCGATCCGCGTGATCTCGGCAATCGCGCGCGGCCATCGGCCTTCCACCAAACGCCGCATGCTATTTGCTGGTGGTTGGTCCCAGTTCGCCGAGGACGGTGGGTATCAATTCCGAGACGGTGGGATGGATATGCACGGTGTTTTGTAGAGTGGTATACGGCACTCTCGCGGCCATGACGTCGATGATCGAGTGAATGGCCTCATCGGCGCCGACACCTAGGATCGAGGCACCCAGAATCAGGTTCGATCGCGCATCGATCACGACTTTCATTAGACCTCGGGTTTCGCCTTTTTCGGCGGCTCTCGCGACCCTCGTCATCGGTCGACTGCCGATACGAATCGCGTGGCCTTGGGCAAGCGCAGCGTATTCGGTTAATCCGACTCGGCCTAGCGGCGGATCCACAAACAGAGCGTAGCAGGGGATTCGATCACTCAAGCGCCGCCTTGGGTTCCCGCCGAATAGGTTGGCGGCCACAATTTCGTAATCGTTATAGGCGGTATGGGTGAAAGCACCCTTACCGTTGCAGTCGCCCAAAGCCCAGATGCCGGAGACATTGGTGCGAAGCTCATCATCGACCTTGATAAACCCGGCCTGATCTGTGTCCACGCCGGCCTTTTCAAGGCCCAAGTCGCCGGTGTTGGGCGTTCGCCCCACCGCAATGAGTACATGAGAGCCCGTGACTTGCGGGGAACCCACCGAACAATGCACGTTTGCGGTCACCGACTCGGCATCATGCGAGAGTTCAATGCATTCGGCTTCAAGTCGAATCTGAATACCCTCTGCTTCGAGTGCAGCTTTGATTTCCACGGCCACCTCCGGATCCTCGTGGGACAAAAGCCGAGACTCTTTCTCTATCACCGTGACATCGCTGCCGAAGCGTCGAAACATTTGCGCGAATTCAAGTCCGACGTAACTTCCGCCGATGATAAGCAGGTGGCGCGGCAGCTCCTCGAGTTCGAGCAGCGATGTGCTCGTCAAGAACGCGACACCGCCAATGCCGGGGAAGGTGGGAATTCGCGGTCGACCGCCTACGTTGATAAAGATCTGTTCAGCAGTTAGTACCTGACCGTCGACACTGACAGATCGGGCCGATTCGAATCTTGCATGACCGTTATAGACCGTGCAGTTCTGCAGCCCGTGAATCCAATTCTCCAAGCCGGTCTTGGAGGCATCCACGATTCGCTTCTTTCGCGCCTGAACAGCGCGCATGTCGACCGCGACGCTTGCCGTTGGCAGCTCAATGCCATAGTCGTGGGCGCGGCGTGCATCGTAGGCAATACGCGCGCTCGCGATGAGTGTTTTGGTCGGAGTGCAGCCCGTGTTGACGCACGTTCCGCCAAACAGGTGACGTTCAATGATCGCGACGGATTTGCCCGCGCCGGCAAAGCGCGCCGCCAAGGAAGGTCCGGCCTGGCCAGCACCGATAACAATGGCATCGTATTTGCGGTTCATTTGATCGTGATCTCAGTGGACCAGGCAAACGCGAATGTACTGTGCCCAGTGCCGGTCAGGCAACGCCAGCTTTCATGCTGGATACCTCGCGCTCAGGCGCGCTGCACGAATGCGCTGCACCAACCGCGGGATGTCCCGTTCGCGGCGGCTTTCGATGCATCCGCCACGAAGCGCGCACTTTAGAAAGTCACGGCGGACAATGGTGTAAGACACTCCACCAACGTGACCTTCTTGATCATCTTCGCTTGTCGTCTGGAGGCAGCGTCCGCCGGTAGGATGCGATCGGCATCGCCGTGCAGAATCAGGGTCGGAAGGGTGTTGCGATCGATGTCCTGGCGGAAGTCCTCGATCCACGCGTCGACGCATGCGCGCGTGTTGCAGTGGTGGATCGGGACGCGCAGAGTAGGCCTGCGGTGAGCTTCGCTGTATCGGCAAGATTGCCAATGTTGGTACCATAATTGCCATGCGTATCCACATCCTGGCTCTCAACGGCGTGTTCGACACCGGCCTGTCCGCGGTGCTCGACGCCTTCGGCACTGCTAACACACTGGCGCAGATGACCGGTGTTTCTTCGCTGCGCTTCCAGCTGAAGGTGGTCGGGCTGCACAAGAGCATCACGACGGCGCGCGGCCTTAGCCTGCCGGTGATGGCGGCGGCGCGCGCGGTGCACCTTCTCAGGACCGGCCACGCCAGTGTCGAGCAGATCGCCGCCGAAGTCGGCTATGCGGAAGGCGCAACTCTGCGAGCGTTGCTGCGCCGGAAGCTCGGCCGCGGCGTCCACGAAATCCGCCGCAGCCTGTAGTGGGCCTATAGGGAGTGCTGAACGAAATTGATGCTCAAGATCTTGGCGGTTCTTCTGGTCGTCGGCGTGTTTGTCTATGGTTGGTACCGAAACGACCTTCGAAGATTAACGCGTGACTACGCGTGCAAGCAACCGTTCGACGGCACTCTGCAGCACTGCATTGTGCGATTTCCGGTTGACGAAATGGGCACCGATTGCATGCTTGGCGCCAATCTCGATGGTCTCTATATGTCGTCTTCAATCGATGCGCTGGAGAAGAACAGACGGTGGTCATTCCGTTATTACGTGATCAGAACGCCGATCTTTATTCCATGGAATTGCATACAAATTGGTGACGCGAAATTCCCCATGCGAAGACACCTTCGATTCAGTGTGCTTTCAACCAAGGCGATGTTTTTTGTCCCCCGAGAGACTGGCCGGCTGCTTCTAACAAGTGTTGGACGGTGAATCTCGTGGCACTCGTGGTTTTCCTAAGAGGTATTAACGTCGGGGGCCACAGGACTTTCCGACCGACCAAGTTGGCCAAAGCACTGAAGCACTTGGGCGCGGTCAATATTGGCGCGGCGGGCACGCTCGTCTTTCGGCGGCAAATGATCCAGGCCCAAGCACGCGCCGAAGTGGCCCGCAAACTTCCGTTTGTCGCCGAGATCGTTGTTTGCCAGGGCCGCGACATTGCGAGTCTCATCTCGAAGAATCCCTTTGAGGGACAGCCGGTGCGACGCGATGTTGTCCACTTCGTCAGCGTGCTGTCTCAGCGCCCTCGCATGACGCCATCGCTGCCCATGCGATTCCCGTCCAATGGCCAATGGCTGATGAAGATCCTCGCGAGACGAGGCCGCTTCGTCATCGGAATGTACCGGCGCCACATGAAGGTCATCGGATTGCTCGGCGCACTGGACCGGCTCTACGGTGTCTCAGTGACCACTCGCAATTGGAATACCATCGTGGCGATTGCCGCGGTGCTCCGTAACGAACATTGATCTTGAGTGCGTCTCAGGTCCTGTCAGTCAATCGCGCGGTCCTTCGTTTCTGGCAACACCATCAGCGCGATGACCGCCGTCGCCAGTGCAATGCCAACGGGATACCAAAGACCCGCATAGATGTTGCCGGCGTAAATCACCAGCGCAGAGGCAACGAAGGGCAGGAAGCCGCCAAGCACGCCGACACCCAAATGATAGGGCAGCGACAACGAAGTGGTGCGGATTTTCGCGGGGAACATCTCGACCATAAAGGCTGCCATCGGCCCGTACACCATGCCGACCAGCGCCAACAGCCAGACCATGACCCCGATCGACCCGGCAACATTTACGTCACCCGCGCTGCCTTTGAAGCCCGCGGCGTCGAGCGCCTTCTCGTAAGCCGGCTCGTCGAATCCGGTCAGCGTCGTTCCTCCGATACGGGTTACTACTTCGCCGCCCTTGGCCGCCGGAATCGAGGTGAATGAAAGCCCATTGCGGCTGAAGAACTTGCGTGCCTTGTCACATGCCGATACCGGGGCCGCGAATAGGGAGAACGTACAATCATCAGCGCTGATCTGGATGGGGTTTCGTGCGGCAAAGGCCGTCAACCCGGGGTTGGCGAAGTTAGCCAGTGCATGGAAGCTCGGAATGAATGTGACTGCGCCCAACAACATCCCAGCGATCATGACGGGTCTACGGCCTATTCGATCGGACAGCGCACCGCAGAGGACGATGAGAGGCGTTCCCAGGGCCAAGCCGATCGCGATGATTGCGTAGCTCGTCTTGTAATCGACGTGCAGTGTGTTTTGCATAAAAAACAGCGCGTAGAACTGCGCGCCATACCAAATCACCGTCATTCCGGACGTGATCCCAAACAACAGCACCAGCACGCTCTTCATGTTGGCCCAGGAGCCGAAGGCTTCCCGGACCGGTGATTTCGAGATGCGTCCGGCCAATTTCATTTTTTGAAAGACCGGTGACTCCTGCAATTTGAGCCGGATATAGATCGATACCGCGAGCAAGAATATCGACGTTAGAAACGGGATGCGCCAGCCCCAGGCTTTGAATGTTTCGTCACCCAATGAGACTCGGCAGACGAGAATGATCAGCAAGGACAGCAGTAGGCCAATCGTCGAAGTGGTCTGAAGCCAGCTGGTGTAGTAGCCGCGGCGACCCGGCCCGGCGTGCTCCGCCACATACGTGGCAGCGCTGCCGTATTCGCCCCCGACCGCGAGCCCTTGAGTGAGCCGCAGAGATACCAACAAGACGGGCGCCCAAACACCTACCTGCGCATAGGTCGGCAGCAATCCGACAAAAACGGTCGACAGCCCCATCATCACCATCGTGATCATGAAGCAGCGCTTGCGGCCGATGCGGTCTCCCAGCCCCCCGAACACCAGGGCGCCGAAGGGCCGCACCGCAAAGCCTGCGCCAAACGTCGCGAGACTGGCCAGAAATGCGGCGGTCTCATTGCCGGGGGGGAAGAACAAGGCGCCAAAGAATACGGCGAGGCTGCCGTAGAGGAAGAAGTCATACCATTCGAAGACTGTTCCCAACGATGCGGCGACAAGGACCAGCCTCGTCCTTGTTGCTTCATCGGCGCCGATCCGGGGCGCTTCGAGCGCTTCTATTGCCGCCATGAATTTCCTCCTAATGTCCCTTGGGAATTTCCGAAATGGGGGAGGCTGCAATTCCAGTACACCATGAAACTAGCGCAGCGCCAAGCGCAGCAGCGTCTTTGTAATTACCTTCCGCCGAACCAAGGCGCGCGGCGGCGGTCCATCTTCAGATGCCAACACTGACCTCGGCCGCCGCGCCTCTCAAGTCGGCACGCCAGAGTTTCTCCCGAGGCGAATTCGAATCCGCTCGTGAGAGCTGTCTCGGCATCCTTGCGGTATTTCCGGAGGAGGCAGGCGCGCTACACCTGCTCGGGCTCATCGCGCATCGGGACGGGGATCTGACCCACGCCCGGGATTTCTTGCGTCGCGCAGCCGAATCGCCCGAGGCTTCGGCGCTGTACCTTCTGACCTATGCCGAGCTGTGCTGCAAGGCCGTTGATCGCGACGCCGCCGTGGCGCTGGCACGCCGCGCAACCGAACTCGACGGCGCACTGCCGCTCGGATGGTTCTATCTCGGCAACCTGCTGTTCGAAATGCGCCGGCTCGACGAGAGCCGGCGATGCCTGCAACGCGCGGTCGACTTGGATGCCAAGTTTTGGCAGGCGCGCGCCGTCCTCGCCCTCGTGCTCGGCCGCACGGGCGAGGCCGACGAGGCCGCCGCGCAATTCGGCCGCCTGCTAAGCGAATGTGCCGACAACGCGGAGATCATCGGTAATTACGCCATTTTTTTGTCGGATCAAGGTCGATGCGTGGAGGCGTTGACTCAGGCCGAACGAGCGATCGCTTTACAGCCGGACACGCTTGATCATCATTTGCGCGCCGCGGAGATCGAATTTTTGCTGGGCCGCCACCGCGCTGCGCTCGATCGCCTGACCATCGTCGAGGGCGCATCGCCCCGGGCGATCAGGCTGCTCACCCTCAAAGCGCATTTATTGCGGTCGATCGACCGTAACGACGAGGCGGTGGCGCTGTGCCGCGACGCTCTGCGAGCAGGGCTAGAGTCCGCGGATCTGCTTCGCGCCTATGGGCTCGCCCTGCACCTCACAGGAGAGGATGCCGAGGCTTTGGCGGTCTTCGACCGTGCGGCGGCGGTCAATCCCGGGTTGGCGCTGTCGGACAAGGGCGTGCTGCTGTCCCATCTCGGCCGCCTCGCCGATGCCGGCAGCGCCTTCGACGCAGCCTTGACGCATGAGCCGACCTTGGTCGATGCCTGGTACAACCGCAGCAACGTCAAGACCTATTCGAGGGGCGACCCGGATATCGGCGCGATGGAGCGGCTGCTTGGCCGGTGTTCTCACCAGGAAGGGGTGCTACTGCATTTCGCGCTGGGCAAGGCGCACATGGATAGCGGCAGGACGGACCAGGCCTTTGCCCATTGGCATGAGGGCAACCGCATGAAGCGCGCCGTCATCGACTACGATTCGGACGCGGCGGTCAGGCAGATCGCCATGTGCGCGGCCGGGACGCAGAACCCCGATATTCGAGAGTCGGCCGCGGAAGCCCAGCTCTCCGATGTGCCGGTCTTCATCGTGGGCATGCCGCGCTGCGGTTCTTCCTTGATCGAACAGATTCTCGCCTCCCATCCCGAGATCCACGGCGCCGGTGAACTGGTGCAGCTGCGCGCGCTTTTTGAGGCGGCCGAACCGGGTTCTCGCCCGATCGCCGAGAGGGCTCTCGAAAAACTACGACGCTTCGCGCCGC
>Ga0209007_1000448_pt1 | contig 16513 bp, 12 predicted proteins | sample JacPinW_OM1H0_O2_FD_187961 | JGI IMG/M metagenome (GOLD analysis project Ga0209007, IMG submission 187961) | Forest soil microbial communities from Algoma, Ontario, Canada - Jack Pine, Ontario site 1_JW_OM1H0_O2 (SPAdes) (version 2) | ecosystem: Environmental > Terrestrial > Soil > Boreal... | reverse complement strand
CGGCGCCGTATGTGGTGGGGATGCCAGCAGTATCGAGAAGATCTTTCCCGCCCCAAGGGATACCGTGCAAGGGGCCGCGATACTTTCCGGCGGCAATTTCCTGGTCGGCACGTTTCGCCTGGGCCAATGCCAATTCGCGAGTGATGGTGATGGCGCAACGCAGTTGGGGATTGAATTTTTCCAAGCGATCGAGATAAAGATTTGTTAGGCGCTCGGAGGTTAGCTGGCGCTGTTCGATCCAGCGCGAAAGTTGGGTGACAGTGGCGAAGGCGATGTTTTCGTCATTTGCGGGCAGAGGACCTGGATCGGTCTTGCTGCGGATGAATTGGTCGCGCTCGGGGAGCGTTTTCTGACCCGGGAGAATCGGGTTCCATTGGGAATAGGGAGCGAGCCCCGGCTCCAAAGCGACTTTGAGCGGGCCGGTGCGGCGTTCGTATAGTGGCGCCATGCTGACGCGCCAACTGAACGCTGCTTGAGCGCGCTCGGGCTCTGTGAACTCTACCTGGACGAGTTTCTCTGCTTCGGCGAATGTGGCGGAGGAGACTTCGGGGCCGACAGGCTTCGCGGTGCCAAAGGCGGGAGGGGCTCCGGCGGGCGCGTCGGGTTTTTGTTCCTGGGCTGCGGATGGGAGGGAGACGGCCAGGACGGCTAGGGCGGCTTCGGTGAAGAATTCTCTACGCGATTTTGACATGTTAGCTCCAGATGAGAAATAGTTTGATGATTCTTGACTGCAATGCGCTGGTTGCTTGGACGTTATCGCGCGTGAGAGGTTTTGGTTTCCCTGCCGTCGGCGCTACGCCCTCAGCGGCTAAAGCCGCTCGTCCTTTCATACTTGCGGCACGGCTGAAAGCCGTGCCCTGACGAAAAAACGTGGATGCCAGCGCTGCAAAGCCATCCAAGTCAAATTCGCCGGCAAGATGCCGGCGCTACAGAAGCTGAAGCCGTGCCCTGGCGAAAAACCTGGGCACCAGAGCGACAGAAACCAAAGATGCCGGCCCTGCCTGCCGGCAGGCTGAAGCCCTCGCGCTGCCAAGCCGTCTAAAGTCAAATTCGTCGGCGGGATGCCGACGCTACAGGACGCAAAAACCAACTACAGGGTGCCGGGCTAAAGGCCCCGGCGCTACATTTAATTCTTTGACGCGGCACCGACCCGTCGATTGCTTATGCGACATTACAGCGCGGTCACGCAACTCCGTTCAATCATGTGTGCGCTGACTGTGCGCCGTTAGGCGGGTTTGGCTAGCCATTGATACAGAATCCAGACCACAGGGGCGGCCAGAATCAGGCTGTCGATTCGGTCTAGGACGCCGCCGTGGCCAGGCAGAAGTTTGCCGGAGTCTTTTACTGCGGCGGCGCGTTTGTAGGCTGACTCGATGAGGTCACCAGCTTGTCCGGCGATATTTGCGACTCCGGCGATGACCATTAAGGTGACGACGTCAATTTGCATCCAGCGCGCGAAAACTACTGCCACTAGCAGCGAGCCGAGAATGTTGGCCAAGGCGCCTTCCCAGGTTTTCTTGGGGCTTAGCGCGGGGGCCATGGGAACGCGTCCGAAACCGCGGCCCACGAAATAGGCGAGCATGTCTCCCGCCCAAATGATGCAGAGGGTGAAGAGAACCAATTGGCGGCCGGCAGGGACAATGTCGTTCAGGCGCACCAAGTAGCTGAATGGGATTGCGACGAACAGAAGTCCTGCGGCGCTGATGGAGATGGAAGGAAGAACTTCGTGCAGAGCGCGGCGGGTAATTAGCCCGATGCAGACGCAGCCGAAAACAAAAATCAGCAGGATCGCTTCAACGGAGAGAACGCCGCCTTGCGCGCTGCGAACCAGGGAAATTCCGTCGCCAATCGCGTGGGTCTCGACAAATTCCTGGGAATATTGGGCGTAAAACAGACCGGCGACGCAAACTAGAGTCCATTTTTGATAAGGGCGAAGGCCGACGCGCTCGCCGAGTGTGAAGAATTCGACAAGCGCAAGGATGGCGACAATGCCAGCCAGCCCGGCGAGAAGATAATGTGGTCCCCACCAAACCAGGGCAACGACGATGGGAATGAGGACTATAGCGGTGAGAATGCGCAGGAGCATTCGGCGTTAGCCTCGCCCCGTCCAGCGAGAGCGCTTGGCGGACTTGGATGGCGTCGAAGATTCCTGCGGGGCATTCAGTCCACCGTAGCGGCGTTCGCGCTTTTGGAAATCCACCAGAGCTTCGAGAAGGCGAGCGCGCGAAAAATCGGGCCAGAGCGTTTCAGTAACGTAAATTTCGGCGTAAGCGATTTGCCAGAGAAGAAAATTGCTAACGCGCATTTCCCCGCTGGTGCGGATGAGCAGGTCAGGATCGGGCAGACCCGCGGTGTAAAGATGCTCGGAGACGGTTTGCTCGTCGGCTTGGAAAGCGGACATGCCATTGGAACGGACTTGTTCGAGCATGGCGTTGAACGCGTCTACGAGTTCGGCGCGTCCGCCGTAATTCAGGGCGACCACAAGTTTCATGCCGGTGTTGCGCGCGGTCATGCGCATGCCGTGCTCGATGTCTTTACGCACGGCTTCGGGAAGCTGTTCGGAGCGTCCGATGACGAGGAGGCGGATATTATTTTTGTGGATGGTAGGAAGCTCGCGTTTTAGGTATTCGCGGAGGAGGCGCATCAGGAAATCCACTTCGGCTTGGGGGCGGCGCCAGTTCTCCAACGAAAAGGCATAAAGCGTGAGATAGGAAAGCTTCAGGCGCGCGCAGGTTTCGATGATTTCCCGCGCAGCTTTTACTCCGGCGCGATGGCCTGCGATGCGCGGCAAATGGCGGCGCTGGGCCCAGCGGCCGTTGCCGTCCATGATGACGGCGACGTGCTGCGGAAGGCGCTTTAAATCAATTCTATCGAGCGAGGCTGCTTCCTCGGCGTTCGCGGGCTTCAACAGTTCAGTAGCTTTCACTAGGGTGCGCTCGAAGGACAGACAGCGAGAAAAACTAACACACGGTGGAGGGACACGCAAGGCGAGGGGGCCGGGTAGTGGGTCAGTTTTCGCAGGTCGCTGGCATAGAATGAACGTATCTTTAAAATTAGGAGGTTCGCAATGTGGCGAGCATATTTTCTCATTATTCTGGCTTTCGCAATGCCGAGAGTTACTTTCGGCCAAGCGGCTTCGTCGGATTCGCAGACGCTACAAGCTCTCCTGAACGAGGTCCGCGAACTTCGTCAGGACTTGCGGGTTTCACTGGCTAAAGTACAGAGTGCCCAGATTCTAGTATCTCGCTTACAAATTCAAGAAATGGAGGTTAGACGTGCGTCGCAAGACTTAGATGAAGCTCGCTCGAAGCTTGCTGAAGTGCAAGTAGTTCGGAAGAGTGAAGAGTCTCAAATCAAGCATTTTGGAGGAGATGCCGGCCTCCGTAGAGAGCGCGGAGCAAATTCAAGAGACCATCGACGGAGCCAAAGCCGACCTCGAAGCCTCAGCGAACGTGGAGCACCAACGTCAGGCCACAAAAAGCGAGGCCGAGCAACAACTGCAAACCGAACAGGACAAGCTAAACAGGCTCGAAACAAAACTGGACGAACTGGTGAGAAACCTTAGCAATCCCGGCGAGCCATCCGGTTGTGTTCCGCGTTGATCTGCCAACTCGGCCAGCAAGTCGGGTAATCCGGAACGGCACTGCCCGGCTCTGAGCAAGCGCGTTTCCCTCTTTCCACCGTGATGCGAGCTGGGATCAGGCGTCTTGCAAACTGCGAGAAAAATCTAAAAGAAGTGGCGGTGGATGAAGGCGCCGGCTTCGGCACCCGCTTGTGGGACGACGGACGTGTAGATCAGCACCAGGGTGAGAATGATCATGATGATGCTGGCGGTCCAGGCGATGACGTTGAAGCCCCAGGTGTTTATGTGGTCGCCCATCAAATCGCGGCGGTTGATCAGGATTAGGATGAAGATCAAGACGATGGGCAGCCAGATGCCGTTTCCTACCTGCGAATAAATCAAGATTTTCCAAAGCGGGGCTTTCGGAATGAGAACGATGCCCGCACCGACTACGATCAGGGCGGTGTAGAGCGAATAAAACGCGGGAGCTTCTTTGAATTTGCGGTCAAGGCCGGCTTCGAAGCCCAAGCCTTCGCAGATTACGTGGGCGGTGGAAAGCGGAAGGATCGAAGCGGCGAAGAGGGATGCGTTTAGGAGTCCGAAGGCGAAAAGCCAGCCAGCCCACTTCCCAGCCAGGGGAACCAGGGCTTGGGCCGCGTCTTTGGCGCTGGTGATGTTGGTGAGGCCGTGCACGTTCAAGGTGGCGGCGCAGCAAACGATAATGAAAAAAACGATGATCATGCACGAGATGCTGCCGACGAGAACGTCCATGCGGGCGTGTTTATACTGACGCGGGCCGACTCTTTTTTCGACGAAGCTGGCTTGCAGGTAGAAGAATTGCCAGGGAGCGATGGTGGTACCAACCAGGCCGGTGAGCATGATCAAGTAAGGAGAGTTGAAATGAAGAGTTGGAATCACAAGAGAATGGGCGGCTACCATCCAGTCGGGTTTGGCCAGGAAAGCGGAAAGGACGTACGAAAGATAGAAACCGCAGGCTACCAGGAAAATCTTTTCCACGATGCGATAGCTTCCGTAAACCACTAGTAGCCAAACGGCGATTGCGGCGAGAGGAACTGACACGTAGCGGCTAACATGCATAATTTCGGATGCTTCGGCGACACCTGAAAATTCCGCGACGGTGTTGAAGAGGTCCACGAAGAGGGCGGCGACCATGACGAAGAAGGTGGAGCGGAAACCGAATTCTTCGCGGATCAAATCGGAGAGGCCTTTGCCGGTGACCACGCCCATCCGCGCGCACATTTCTTCGCTGACGTAAAGCGCGATGGTCATGGGAATCAGGGACCACAGGAGCGTGTAACCGAATTGCGCTCCGGCTTGCGAGTAGGTGCTGATGCCGCCAGCGTCGTTGTCAACGTTGGAGGTGATGAGTCCAGGGCCGACCACAGCGAGGAACACAGCAATGCGCTTGCGCCAGAAGTAAGAGCGGCGATTGAGGTTCGTGCCCCGCTTTTTCCACGCTGCTAGAGCGTCCGTGACTGTGGCCCAAGCATTCATCGGTCTCTTCGTGTGCTCACACTTAGATTTTCGCGCGCATTCTGCTTACTACGTCGTCCACGGTGATAGCGCCGACGGGATGATTGTGCTCGTTGACTACGGCCAGGCTGCGCAAATTATATTTGTCGAAAAGCTCGAAGACTTCTTTGTCCTTGGTATCGGGAGAAACCGAAAGCAGCGGCTCGGAAGTGAGTTCGGACATGCGCTGTTCGGTGTCGGCCAGGAGCAATCTGCCGAGCGGGACGGTGCCGGCGAGAGCGGCATCGCGATTGATGAGGATTACGTTATCAATCTGGTCCACGCCGATTTCATGGAAGCGGATGTAGTCCACGACTTCGCCGCGGGTGGCTTCTTCACCTACGACGACCATCTCGGTGGTCATCATGCCGCCCGCGGTATTTTCGTGGAAGCGCATCAGCTCCTGGACTTCGCTGGCTTCGCGATGCTCCATTTCGTCCAAAACTTCTTTGGATTTGCCAGGCTCGAGGCTGGCGATCAAGTCAGCGGCTTCGTCGGGATTCATTTCTTCCATGATGTCGGCGGCGCGGCCGGGGTCGAGGTTTTCGACGACTTGCGTCTGCAAACGCTTGTCGAGTTCGGCGATGGTTTCGGCGGCGGTTTCCTCGTCGAGGGAGGCGATGATGCCCTGGCGCTCGTCGGGGGACAACTGTTCCATGATGTCGGCGAGGTCGGCGGGATGTAGCGCGGCAAGTTTCTCGCTGGAGAGGCGGAGCTTTACGCGGCGAAGCGGGTCGGGTTCGACGAGGTTGACAAATTCCCACTGAATTTTTCGCGGCGGGAGTTTGGCCTGGATTTTGCGGATAGCCATGGGCGGGACGATTCCCTGCAAGAGGCGGCGGACGGCCCCGGCGAGGCCGATGTCAACTTGCGTGATGCGCAACTCGGTGTTGCCGTTGGTGCGGTTGTCAGCCAGGTCGATATCGTTTACGCGGACCACTTTGCGGCCGTTGGTGTCGATGATTTGCTGGTCGAGCAAATCTTTTCCGACGGAGAGGTAGCTTTCGTTGGGCTGGTAAAGCTCGAGTGCGGATTCGTCGGTAGTGAGAGCGACGCGGCCGGGACTGATGATGCCGATCTGGTCGTAGCGGGCGATGAGCGGGCGGTATTGACCGCGGCTTAGGAGAAATTTGGATACGCGGTTGGGTTGGTCGCTCGGCTCGACGAACATTTCTTTTATGCGTCCCACGAAATTGCCGTGGGAGTCGAAGGTTTCGGCGCCGAGTAGTTCCGTTGCGTGAAGCATGGTGACTCCTTGTCGAACGTGGCCGGAGCGGCAGGGCTCGTGCCCAGCGTTTCAGTCCGGCACAAAAAAAATGCCCGAAGCCAGCGCTGAAATCGGCTTCGGGCGAACGGAAAAACCCCTAAGCTAGTTTAGGCCTGGCTTCGCCTTCCTGTTATTGCGAGCTGCTGACTGCGAAAATGCGTTACCAGCGGGGCCGCGATGGGTCCGCTGCGTTGCCGAGAGCTGGAGGCTCGCGCGCTCGGGCCGCGACTGAACTGGGTTCCCAGGTTGGGCCCTACTCCATGGCTCCGAATTGGATTGGTGCTCTTCCATTCCGATGCACATATGCTCGTTTCGACTAGTAAATGCAGACGATAAGTTTGTCAAGGGAAGAGTGAAGATTTAGCGAGATTTTTGCGCGGTGAACAACATGTTTTGTGGTTTGCGGCGGTGGCGGCGGCAATCGGCGGCGTAAAGAGTCCAGTATGTGGAGCGGATGTAGTCTCGCGGCGTGAAGCCGAGGGCGCTGGCGGCGCGGTTGATCGCGGCATGAGTGCCTTCCAGCTCGAGAAAGGTGCCGATGGGGGTCTCGTCGAGGTCGATGTGAAGGGAGTTGAGGCGGAAGCTGGTGCGATATTTTTCGTAGCGGAAGCCGGGACGGAAGTCTAGACGCTTTAGCGCCTGCGCCAGACGGCGAGGGTCGTTTATGCGCTCTTCGTTCTCTTGGACTTCTTTGTACAAGCGCTTTTTTGTGCCTCGGGACGATCGCGTACCGGGAAGTGGGGGCGCTTTGGTGGTGAGGATTGCGGAGGCCGGGCCGCCGCGTACGTTGTTAGCTGGGGCAGCGGTTTGCTGGCGGAGGCGGAGTAGGCGGCCGGAGTGGCGGAAGCCGGAGTCGTCGGTATCGAAGAGGGTGTTCAGTTCGTGGACGCGGCCTCGTGAGGGGGCGCCAAGTTTGCGGAGGCGGCGAAGGATGTCGTCGAGGTCGGTTACGCGCAACTTGATTTCAATTTCGCGCTTCGAACTTATTTTTGCGGGCACGGCTTAGTATAAAGCAATGACCGTGGATCGAACGCGAGGAACGTATTGCCAAACACGCGTCGCGGCCAGATAATCGCTTGCCACCTGGGCTCTGCCACGATCCGTCCGTGGCGCGGCCTGCATTCATGACCGAACCGACTACCCCGTTGATGCGGCAGTACCATGCGCTGAAGAAGCAGCATCCGGCTGCCCTGTTGCTGTTCCGCCTGGGGGACTTCTACGAGCTGTTCTTCGAAGATGCGGTAGTGGCGTCGAAAATCCTGCAAATTACACTGACGGCGCGCAACAAAGAAAAGGGCGACGCGATTCCGATGTGCGGCGTGCCTTATCATGCGGCGGAAAATTACATCGCGCGACTGATCAAGGCCGGACACAAAGTAGCCATTTGCGAGCAGATGGAAGAGCCGGGGCCGGGAAAGAATCTAGTGCGACGGGAAGTGGTTCGCGTGCTAACGCCGGGAACGGCGAGTGGAGCGGGGCTGGTCGAGCCGAAGGAAAATAATTATCTGGCGGCGGTGGCTCGCAAAGGCGTGGCGGGCGCTTCGAATATGGCGCTGGGAGCCGTGGTGTCCGGTGCAGCGCAGCGGGCACCGCAAAGTAAAACGGCTGCGGAGGCGTTGATTGGTTTGGCGTTCGTGGATCTTTCGACCGGCGAGTTCCGCACTACGGAATTTTCGGGGGAGAAAGCAGAGGCGCGCCTGCGGGATGAACTTGGCGTGTTAAGACCGCGCGAGATTCTACTGCCGCGCCCAGTGACGCTCTTCCCTACTGCGATTCCCACGGAGATCGATGGACTCGGCGCGGTGGAAACTCGGCTCGACGATTGGATATTTCAAACCGATCATGCGACGCGCGTGCTGGAAGAACATTTTCGAGTGGTCGCGCTGGAAGGATTTGGACTGCAGGGGCATCCGCAGGCTACGGCGGCGGCGGGAGCCATCGTGCATTATTTGCGGGAAATGTCCGCGATTAGCGCTCGCAAACCGGAAGATATGGTCGCGATTCCTTCGCTGCGGCCCGCGGGCGCCGGACTTGAGCATCTGGATCGGCTGGCCTACTACGAACAACAAGATGCGATGATTTTGGATTCCGTGACGATACGGAACCTAGAGTTGGTGGAGCCTGCCGCGGATGACGATGCTTCGGCGACACTTTTGAAAGCGATTGACCAGACATGCACGGGGATGGGGGCACGTCTGCTGCGGAGATGGATTCTACGGCCGGAGATTTCGCTGACGGAAATCAACGACCGGCTCGACGCTGTCGGCGAACTGAAATCGCAGACTGTAGTGCGGGAGGAATTACATAAGGAGCTTGAGGGAATTCTTGATCTTGAGCGGCTGACTAGCCGAGTGACGCTGGGAGCGGCCACGCCTCGGGATTTACTGGCGCTGCGGCAGTCGCTCGACAAAGTTCCGGCGTTGCGGAGTTTGATCGCTGCAGCAGAAAAAGACGGGACTAGCGCACCACCGGCTACGGCTGCGAGCCGGCGGTTGCTGGCGCTCTGCGAACAAATGGACGAAATGGCGGACGTACGCGACGTGATTGCGCGCGGAATCGCTAATGATCCACCTGCCCTGTCCAGTGACCATGGAGTGATTCGGCACGGATTTAATGCCGAGCTCGACGAATTGCGCGAGGTTACTACCCGCGGCAGACAAATTATCGCGTCGATGGAGGAACGCGAGCGGAAGCGCACCGGAATTGCGTCGCTGAAAATTCGCTATAACCAGGTATTCGGTTTTTACATTGAGATTTCGAAGGCCAACCTACATTTGGCTCCGGCGGATTACGACCGGAAACAAACGCTGGTTAATGCCGAGCGGTTTACGTCCGTAGAACTGAAGGAGCACGAGCAGAAAGTGCTTTCGGCAGAAGACCGCATGGTGGAAATTGAGCGGCGGTTATACGGCGAGATTCGCGAAGCGATCGCGCGGGAAGCGACCAGGCTCCGCGGCACAGCTAATGCCATTGCGCAGCTTGATGTGCTTGTGAATCTGGCGCGCATCGCCGCTATGCGAAATTATACGCGTCCAGAATTCACGGAAACTGAGGTGCCTCGCAAAGGCGTGCGTGATAACGCAATTCACGCTGCTCGAAAAGAGAAAGCTGAAAGTTCGCGTGGAATTTTAATGATTGCCGCGGGCCGGCATCCGGTGATTGAAAGTTTGCTGGAAGAGCGCGGTGAAAGATTTGTTCCAAATGATTTATACCTGGACGATGAAAAACAATTTCTTTTGGTGATTACCGGGCCGAATATGGGCGGAAAATCGACCTATCTTCGGCAAGTGGCATTGATTTCGATTTTGGCGCAGATTGGATCGTTTGTTCCGGCGGCGCAGGCGAAGTTGCCGCTGCTGGATCGGATTTTCACGCGCATTGGAGCGTCTGACAATTTGTCGCGAGGGCGCTCAACATTTCTGGTGGAAATGAGCGAGGTAGCTGCAATTCTCAGCACAGCTACCGCGGCGAGCCTGGTGCTCCTGGATGAAGTGGGGCGTGGGACCTCAACGTTTGACGGACTATCGATTGCGTGGGCGGTGGTGGAAGCACTGCATGCGGGCGCGCGTCCCCGTACGCTATTCGCCACGCACTATCATGAATTGACGGAGCTGGAACAGTTGCTCCCCGGCGTGCAAAACGTTCACGTTTCGGTGCAAGAGTCGGGAAGCGAGATTGTTTTTCTCAGACGCGTGGAACCTGGCAGCGCAAACAAGAGCTATGGGATTGAAGTGGCGCGGCTGGCAGGCTTGCCAACGGGCGTGATATCAAGAGCGCGGGAGATTTTGCGACGCCACGAACAAAAAGAAGATAAATTGACCGAGGAACTTTCACCCGGAGCGGCAGGCGACGAAGCGGCTCGGCGAGCGCATCAAACGAGTTTCACAGGGCTCGATGAATCGGTGCTGGAAGCTTTGCGCGGAGCGGATTTGAACAAGCTTACTCCGTTGGAAGCGATGGTTCTGCTGGCGGCACTGCAAAAACAGCTTTCATAGGAAGGCGCGGACAATCGATGCTGGTCTTGGGGATGATGTCGGGGACGTCGGCCGACGGAATCGACGTGGCTCTTGCACGCATTTCCGCGAAGCCGCCCAAGCTTTCGATAAAGCTCGAAGGGCACCATCACGTTCCCTACTCCTCCGTGGTGCGCAAGGCGATTTTGCGGGTAGCGGCCGGCGAATCATCCGGTGTGGCGGAAATCAGTCAACTGAATTTTGCGTTGGGCGAAGAATTTGCATCGGCCGCTATTGCTGCGTGCAGGATTTGGCGAGTGTCCATGCGAAGGATTTCGTTGATTGGTTCGCACGGACAGACGGTTTATCACCAAGGCGCTCCGTCTTCCTTTGCCGGTCATTCGAGAGTTTCGTCCACACTTCAAATTGGGGAGCCGAGCGTGATTGCGGAGCGAACCGGAGTGACGACTGTCGCAGATTTTCGTCCGGCGGATATGGCGGCTGGCGGACAAGGCGCTCCACTGGTCCCGTTTGTTGATTATTTGTTGTACCGGCACCCTAAGCGGAATCGCGTGGCTTTAAATATCGGCGGAATTGCGAACGTCACGGTGATTCCGGCTGGGGCGAAGCCAAAGGACGTTTTTGCGTTCGACACCGGGCCGGGCAACATGATTGTGGATGCATTGGTGGAAAAATTCACGCATGGCCGCGCGCGCTACGATAAAGATTCGGAAATGGCGTTGCGCGGACGGATGCTCCCGAAGCTGCTGAACGAAATGATGGAGCATCCTTACCTTCACAAAGAGCTTCCGAAAACTGCCGGGCGAGAACAGTTCGGGCGAGCTTACGCGGAGAAAATATTTGCCTGGGGCAAAAAAAATCGAGCGAAGCCGGCAGATGTGGTGCGGACGGCGACAATCTTCACTTCCCTTTCGATCGGGAGTGCATTCCAGAAATTCATTTTGCCGCGAACGCAGGTGGACGAATTGATCGTTTCTGGAGGAGGCGCGCGGAACACGCTGATGATGGTTTACCTTGCAGCGATTCTTCCGGGATTCCCCATTGTTTCATCCGATCATTTCGGAATCGAGCCCGAGGCGAAGGAAGCTTTGGCGTTTGCGGTGCTTGCATACGAAAGTTTTCATGGACGTCCGAACAATCTGCCTTCTGCAACGGGCGCTCATCATCCCGCTGCTCTTGGAAAGCTGGTTCATGGGCGCGCGCGATAAACTGCGCCGCCTGGCTGTTCTAGCATTGTTTACGCTACTGATTCCGGCTGGATGCTCTTATTTTCGGCAGGAATCGGATCCCAACACGCTAGTTTTTCTGATGGAGGCCGCACCCACAAATCTGGATCCCCGCATTGGCGCGGATGCCTACTCGGCTCATCTAGACGGACTGATTTTTTCGAGCTTGGTGGCGCATGACGCGCAGATGAGTGTAATTCCCGACTTAGCCGAACGTTGGGAGACACCTGATCCGCTTACCTATGTCTTTCATTTGCGCCACGGAGTGAAATTCCACGATGGCCGCGAACTTACTTCTGCGGACGTGAAGTTTACCTTCGATACAATTATTTCCGGAGCGGTGAAAACTCCCAAGCGAGGCCAGTTTCGTCTAGTTACTTCTACCGAGGCGCCGGACGCCTATACCTTCGTGTTTCATTTGCGCGAGCCATATGCATCATTTCTTTTTGGACTTGCGCGGCCGAGCATTGGAATCATCCCGCGAGATTCGCCCGTGGGGGTATCGCAACCTCCGGTGGGAAGCGGGCCTTTCCGCTTCGTAAGCCAAGTCAGGGATGAGGAAATTATCCTGGAGCGCAATCCTGATTACTTTGGAGTAGCTCCGAAAATAGAACGCATTCGTTTTCGGATTGTGCCGGACGCGATCGTTCGCGCGCTTGAATTGCGCAAAGGTTCGGCGGACGTGGAAATTAATTCACTCACGCCGGACATGTCGGCTGCGTTGGCGAAGGAACGCGGACTGGTGGTAGACGAACAGCCGGGTACTCCAGTGGCGTACCTGGCATTCAATTTCGAAGATCCGATTCTTGCGCATCGCGAAGTTAGGCAGGCGCTAGCTTATGCGACGGATCGCAAGACGTTAGTAAAATATCTGCTGCGCGGGCAGGCGCGACTGGCTGACAGTCTGCTGCCGCCCAATCATTGGGCGTACGATGCGGACGTCACGCAATATGGCTACGATCCCGAGCGCGCCGAAAAGCTATTGGATGCCGTGGGATTTCCTCGCGGGGCCGATAGTGTGCGATTCCATCTCGCGCTGAAAACTTCGACGGACGAGTCTGTTCGGTTAACGAGCGCGGCGATTGCGGAGCAATGGAAACGCATCGGCGTTGCGTTGGACTTGAGGCCGCTCGAATTTGCTACTTTTTTTTCGGACATTTCGCGCGGGAGTTTTCAGCTTTACACGCTGAGATGGGTGGGAGCAAACAACGATCCGGACATCTTCGAATATGTTTTTGGTTCGAAGAAGATTCCACCGGATGGGGCAAATCGCGGACGCTATCGCAATCCGGCGCTCGATGCCCTGCTGGACAGCGCGCGCGTGGAAATGGACCAGGAAAAGCGCAAGGTAATTTTATGGCAGATTCAGAAAATCGTGGCGGAAGACGAACCCTACATCAATCTGTGGTATCCGGATAATGTTTGCGTGCATCGCGAGAGGCTTACTGATGTGGTGATTCCGCCGGGTGGGGACTACGAGTTTCTGGATACCGCGAGACTGAAATAGGAAATTTCCAGCGTTTATGCAGAGCGACCAGATTCAAGAGCTCTAGCAATTTCTTCTTCGGGTAGCGCGCCTTCACGAGCCAGCGTCCAATCGTTACCATCGATGCGCACGATTGTGGATGCCAGCGTCGCACCGGTATCGCCAGCGTCGAGAATCAATGGGAGGCGGTTGCCGAGCTGTTTCACAATTTGGGCCGCGCTTGTGCAGGAAGGAAAGCCGGAAAGATTCGCGCTGGTGCCGGTGACGGGGCCACCGACGGCGTCGATGATGGCGGTGGGGATTGGCGAATTCGCCCAACGCAGAGCGACGCGTCCACTGTTTCCCGTAACTTTTAGCGGGAGGCGATGCGTGGCTTCCACTACGAGCGTCAACGCACCGGGCCAGAATTTGTGGGCGAGGATTAGAAAGACATCCGGCACATCGCGAATCAGCGTAACGGCTTGCTCGATCGAACTTACCAGGATGGGAAGAGCTTTTGTTTCGGGGCGACCTTTGGCTTGGAATACGGCTTCGATGGCGGCGAGATTAAACGGGTCGGCGCAGAGGCCGTAGAAAGTGTCGGTGGGGATGCCGACAACTTCGCCGCGTTTGATGAAGCCGGCGGCGTAGTCCACCACGCGGGTTTCCGGGGACTTGGAAGATATTTTAAGAACTTCGACGGGCAATGTTCACTCGCGGTGTTGTGCCATGATGCTTTGGGAAGCTAACACAGGGATGGGCGTGCAAGCAAGACGGCATCTCTTCTCGCGTGCGAGCGTGCGGATTTCACGGTGGAGGCGATCTGTTGCGCCGAGTAGTCTCAGATACCGGGCGGGTTTACGCCGGAGCGGGCGTTTGCTACGCTTGTTGCATGGCGCAACAATTTCCCTCCGATAAACACGCGCATAACGAGCGAGAGAGTTTGCGCGATATTTCGAGCGGAAGCGCTTCACCGAGCGCGGCGGGGCTTACTCAAACAGACATCATCACCAGCCGCGACAACAAGTGGTTGAAGAAATTTCGAGCGGCGTTACGCTGCACCGGGCCTAAACCAGGGGAGCCGATCGCTGCGGAAGGGCCGAAACTGGTGGAAGAAGTCGTTCGGGCGGGACTCGAAACGGAAGCTCTGTTGGTAAGCGAAACGGGCGAGCGCCAATTGGAGCGAATATTGCGCGCGGCTGGTGAAAGCGAATCGGGGATTCCGCGATCGCGAATTTTCAAGACGACGGACAAATTGTTCGAGGGGGTCGCAGGGACGGAGACGCCACAAGGAGTGGCCGCTCTATTTCTAGCGCGCGAATGGAGTTTTGAAGACGTGCTGCGCGGGCGGGCCGATCGCGATGGAGCGTTTCGCAGCGATGCTCCGCTGGTGATCGTACTGGCGGGAGTGCAGGATCCGGGGAACGTGGGAACAATTGTGCGATCGGCGGAGGCGTTTGGTGGGTCGGGAGTGGTAGCGACGCGCGGGACGGCGGATCCGTGGTCGCCGAAAGTGTTGCGAGCGTCGGCGGGGTCGGCGCTGCGTTTACCGCTGCTGCGAGGCATTGCGGGACCTGTTCTGCTGGCGCAAATGCGCATGGCGGGTGTGAAGATTCTGGCGGCCGGAGCGAAGCCCGGCGATGTGGCTAGCGCGGAAGGTGCGAATGACGATGTAGCGATGGCGGACATGCGAGGTCCGTGTGCGATTTTTATCGGCAACGAAGGAGCGGGATTGCCAAGCGAAGTGGAGCACGCCGCTGACGATTGGATTTCGATTGCAATGAGCGAGGATGTGGAATCGCTGAATGCGGGAGTGGCTGCGTCGGTGATTTTGTTCGAAGCGGCGCGGCAACGACGAGGCGCGTAAATCTGTATGGGACTTTTTAAGACAATCGAACCGGAGCCAGAAGCGGAGTCACAGGCGGGACGTCCGCTTGCGGACCGCATGCGTCCGCGCACGCTGGATGAGTTTATTGGGCAGGAAGAGCTGCTTGGTCCGGGAAAGCCTCTGCGAACGCAGATTGAACGCGACGATCTGAGTTCGATGCTGCTGTGGGGACCGCCGGGATGCGGCAAGACTACGCTGGCGCGAATTATTGCGAAGAGCACCCGGTCGGATTTCATTCCCTTCAGCGCGGTGCTCGCTGGGATAAAAGAAATCAAGGAAGTAATGGCGAAAGCTGAGAGCGCACGGCGCTACGGGGCGCGCACGATTGTGTTTGTGGACGAAGTGCATCGTTTCAACCGCGCGCAACAGGACGCTTTTCTGCCGCATGTGGAGGCTGGAAATATTTTGCTGATTGGCGCGACTACGGAAAACCCTTCGTTTGAAGTGATCGCTCCGCTGCTTTCGCGGATGCGCGTTTACCTGATGAAGGCGCTCACAAAGGACCAGATTGTCAAACTGTTGCGACGAGCGCTGGCGGATCCCGTTCGCGGGCCGGGTAAGGAAGAAGTGGAGGCGCCTGACGACGTTCTGGACCGAATCGCGATTTTGGCGAATGGCGACGCCCGCTCGGCGTACAACACGCTCGAAGCGCTGGTGATGGGCACTACGCCGGATGCGGATAACCGGCGCATTTTGTCGCAAGCGCGATTGGAAGATGTGCTGCAGAAGAAGTTCTTGCTTTACGACAAATCGGGCGAAGAACATTACAACCTGATTTCGGCTCTGCATAAATCAGTGCGAAATTCGGACGCGGACGCTTCGCTGTACTGGTTGGCGCGCATGCTGGAATCGGGAGAAGATCCGTTGTACGTAGCGCGGCGGCTTGTGCGCATGGCCAGCGAAGATATAGGACTGGCGGAGCCGCACGCGGTGCAAGTGACTTTGGCGGCGATGCAAGCGTTTGAATTCCTGGGGCCGCCCGAAGGCAATCTCGCTCTTGCGCAGGCCGCTGTGTACCTGGCGCTGGCGCCGAAGTCGAACGCAGTGTACACGGCTTACGGCGAGGTTCAAGACGATCTTCAGAAGACGATTGCCGAGCCTGTTCCGCTACACTTGCGAAATGCGGTGACAGGATTGATGAAGAACATTGGATACGGAAAGGGCTATCAATACGCGCATAACTCGGAAGAAAAAGTTACGGACATGACTTGTCTGCCGGAAAGTCTGGCCGAGCGCGTGTACTATCATCCGACCGATCAGGGATTCGAAGCGCGAATCCAGCAGAGGATAGAAGAAATCCGGCGCATCAAGGCGAAGCGTTCGGATGAAAAGGACAAAGGATGAGCGAGCGAGAACGGCACGGTGTGCTCACATTTCCTGGAAGTTTACGTCTCCTATTGGTTTTGCTCGCGCTTACTCTATCTATTCCCTTGCTCTCTTATTCCCAAGGCAAAGCGCTGGTGAGAATTGACGAAGATGTTCAAGCGTTTGCCATAGGACCGGATAATCGGATCGTCTATGCCGTGCAGCACATGCGCAAGTTCAAAAAAGCACGGGTCGAGCGCGATGACTTGTGGATTTCCTCGCCCGAGGGGAAA
>Ga0209007_1000447_pt1 | contig 16514 bp, 15 predicted proteins | sample JacPinW_OM1H0_O2_FD_187961 | JGI IMG/M metagenome (GOLD analysis project Ga0209007, IMG submission 187961) | Forest soil microbial communities from Algoma, Ontario, Canada - Jack Pine, Ontario site 1_JW_OM1H0_O2 (SPAdes) (version 2) | ecosystem: Environmental > Terrestrial > Soil > Boreal... | reverse complement strand
CACAGATGGGTGCTTCGTTCTGGCGCGAAAGCTCCAGCATGACGGGAAGATCGACCGTCAGATTCGGCGCGCCGTTCGCGAAAGGCACGCCTTCCATCAACGACGCGTAGGCATAGATCATGGAAGGCGCAATCAATTCGTCGTTCTCGCGCAGCGCCTTCTCGAACGACTTCAAAGACTGATGCGCCGCAGTCGGCTCAATGTAGGACTCGGTCGAGCCGCACCACATCGTGATCAACCGACTGGCCCCGCTGGTCTTTCGGAAATCGCGGATATCGTCGCGCAACTGCTCGGCCAGATCCATCTTCGTCTTGCCCTTCTTAACGTTCGGCCCCTCGATCTTCTTTACGTAGTTGTGATCGAATACTGCCGCGCGCGGCCTCACCGAAGACAGAAATGGTTTTAACTGCTCCAGCAGTCGATAATCGAGCACGCCCGCGTTGGACGCGGCTTCGTACATGTTGTCTTCAAAAATATCCCAGCCGGTGAAGACCAGATCGTCGAGTCCAGCCAGCGGCACGAACTCCTTAACTTTGGGAGAGCGGCCATCGGTGCGCTTACCCAGACGCACCGTGCCCATCTGCGTGAGCGACCCGATCGGCTTGGCCAGGCCTTTGCGAATGGCTTCGACGCCGGCGACGAAAGTGGTCGCTACGGCGCCCATGCCGGGGATCATCACGCCGAGCTTGCCTTTCGCCGGCTCGATCACGCCATTCGGTTTGGAACTGCTTCGCGGCTTCGGCTCGGAGTTTTTTCCCCGCATTACTTCTACTCGTGATGTTCTTGCTTTTACGGACTTCTGCCGTGTCGCCATAGATTGGCCGCTTCCTCAGTAAGAATCAGAATGGATGTGCAAACCTAGTATGTTCTCGTATTGGGTGGGAGTTTGGCAAACTTACGCGGCCAAGCGTGGAGAATTTCGCTTCAGTGGTGCTGCTTCGTCATTGAGCGGAGCGACCTTCCGGCACTTACTCCAGCGTCGCTGGGCTTCAGCCTACGAGAGACCGCCGGGGCGGCTGTCGCCACATGATTCGAATGTGGGTCATCACTTCTTTGCGTTGGACTCACAAAGCGAGTTGGTGAAGAATGGAATCACTTCGCAGCCGGCTATGCAGCTGGTTCCCGCGAGGTTGATATTTGCAGGCAGCCCTGCAGCGGCATGCAAATCTTCTGACCCAGTTGATCTCCACAACAATCTGAGCTCACGCCGCCCGGCTTTACCCGGGCAGTGTGCTCATCGGAAACGCTCTTCGCCACAGGAATGCGACGAAGAGGGAACAGGAGATTCCATGACCACGATTCGTAAATTCACATACGCCACGTTGCTGGCGTTCGCCGCTCTGAACTTCGTGCCCAGCCTGGCCTCGGCACAGGAGCCTGCACACGGGAAGTTCACCCTCTCCCACGAAGTTCACTGGGGGAATGCGAAAGTTCCCGCAGGGGACTACGAGTTTTCCTTCGACCCCGACGCTGGTGCACACATGTTGAGCCTGAGCAAGATCAGTGGGGCTCGCGCCGGCTATATGCTGCTGGTGCCCACGATTGACGAGACCAAGTCCTCTGATCGAAGCCGGCTTGTTCTCCAGGCTACACCGGATGGGAGCTACGTCAGCGCCATGCAATTGCCGATGTTTGGCATGACGCTGAACTTCTCCGTGCCGTCGCACCCCACCGAAAAGCAGATTGCCAGGGCTGCAACCATGGCCGCGGCATCAGGGCAATAGCCCTTTGCGCCTGTACCAAGCCGAGGGCGGATAGCGAACCTGCTATCCGCCCTCGATTGTTTGCGCTCTTGCGTCTGTTTGGTTGGGCAGACTCAGGGAAAATCCATGGACGGTGAGAAGCCCTGAACGGCTTAAGCTGAGAAGTGAGAAGGACGATGCGGCGTTTACGGCCCGACTGAAGTCGGGTCCTTGCCTGCCTCGGTTTACGATCCGACCGAACCTGAGCCCTTTCCAATTTCGCTTCGATTCTCATTTGCTCCGAAAGCTGGCGGGACCTGCGAATTTCCCCGGACGTCATCGCTCAACACAATGGCTTCCGCAATCTCCTTCATCGGTTTGCGCTTTTGGCGGCTCTGGCGTTGCAACGCCAGATAGGCCTGCTCTTCGTTCAGACCGAGATCGCGTTGCAGAATGCCCTTGGCGCGCTCGACAATTTTTCTCGTTTGTAATTGTTCGGAAAGGGTCGAATTGGCTTCTTCCAGTCGCGCCAGTTCGAGTTCCGCGCCCACGAGAAATCCGACCGTCGAGATCATCCGAATCTCGCGCCGCCGGTAGACATGGTGCTGACGGTGCTGCAGGTTGATGACACCCACGACGCGGCCCCGGCACATCAAGGGCACCGACAGAAAAGCCTCGTAGTTGTCTTCCGGTAATTCGTTGAAGAATTGGAAGCGCGGATCGTGCGCCGCCTCCTCCGGAATGGCCACCGGTTCGCGGTGCTGCGCCACCCATCCCGTAATGCCCTGCCCTACGCGCAGTTTCAACCGGTCGACCACATCGGGATGCGAATTCTTCGAAGCTCGAAGCACAAGTTCGTCGCCTTCGAGAATATAGATAAGGCAGGAGTCGCACTTGACGAGCGCAGAGGCAAATTCGACAACGCGAGTCAGAACTTCGTGAAACCCGTCCGCGGTACCCAGGCGGACGCTAATTTCGTGAAGCACATCTACGTGTAAGTCCTCAACTGATATGAAGGGTTCCATGTCGTACATTATCGATCTTGTAGAGATTATGTCTAATTCCAAATTTTGATGGCTGCGATAAAGGATTCCGTCGCGATTATTACGAAGGTTTAACATCTTTTGCGAAGTACGCAGCATCGGAGCTGCGGTGAAACGCGGTATTTCTTGCCCGGCGGTATGAGACCATTCGGAGGCCTGAAAAGACTGCTCTGGTTACGGCTGCAATCGCCGCGAGCGCTTTCCAGCGAAAGGCAGTGCTCCTCTGTTGCCCTCTGGGGTTGCAAATATTTAAGGTTTCGCGTCCAGGTCCACCGTCTTCACGGGCAAATCCCAGTGCGCGTCGAGGATTTCAAAACGCCGCTGCTCTTCGCGCTGGAAAACATCCTGGTCGGGATACATCTGTTTTTGCAGCGCGGCCTCGTCAAAGGCCTCGTTGGCGACGGTAGCGTTGTGAAAGACGATGGTCACGCGGAAATCCCAGCGGCCGTCTTCGGTGGTGTGATAGCGCGGCTGGTCCATCCAGACTTTCGTGATGCGGCCCATCTCGGCTTCTTTTTTCAGCACCGGATAGTGATTTTTCTTGAACAGCTTCAAGAATTCGTCGGCGTGGCCCCACTTGGTTTTGTAGTAATACTCGACAACGAAAGGCCGGTCGGCGGCGGCCGGAGCAGACTGAGAGTATGAGGCGACCGGCACGGCGATGGTTAGGAACAGCAAGGCGAGGAGATGGCGGCGCATGGAAATCCCTCCGGGAGTGGATTCGCAGGTTGTACACTACCATGTGTTTGGGACAGTTGCGACCGCTGCGGGCGTTTCGCGTCATCGCGGAAGAACGCTGCAAGCAACCGGTCGATATTGGGGTGTCGCGTCTTTCTTCTCATGACACCAAGCCCGTCAATCTCTGGACCTCGAACCAACACGCCCGCGACTATCTCGAACGTGCCGACTCGATTCCCCATCGCCAGGAAGGCGAGTCGGCGTTGCTCGAGTTCATTCCTCCGTCGACTCGTCGAATCCTTGACCTGGGCACCGGCGACGGACGCCTGCTGAATCTTGTTCGTCGCGAGCACGTCGGAACGGAAGCCGTGGCGATTGATTTTTCGCCCACCATGCTGGAGGCCGCCCGCCGGCGCTTTGCCGGGGAATCCTCGATTAAAATCGTGGCTCACAATCTGGACGAACCCCTCCCCGAACATCTCCACGTCTTGGGCAAGTTCGATGCCATCATCTCCTGCTTCGCGATTCATCATCTGATGCACCAACGCAAGCGGGCGCTCTATGCCGAAATTTACGGACTGCTGAACCTCGGTGGCGTCTTTTGCAACCTGGAGCACGTGGCCTCTCCTACTCTGCGGCTGCACAAAGAATTCTTGCATCGCATGGCAGTCACCGTCGAAACCGAAGATCCGTCTAACCAATTGTTAGATGTGGAAACCCAACTCGGATGGTTGCGCGAGATTGGCTTCGTCGATGTGGACTGTCAGTGGAAGTGGCGGGAGTTGGCGCTGCTGGTAGCCAGTACCCCACCCTGAGCGGAGTATGGGCTCTCGCGAACGGCGATGACGCTGCAACGTTCAGCCCGTGCTGGGTGAACTTGTCCGCGATATTGTTCCCGCCACCCACTCGCCCGCTTCCTTGGTCCCCAGCACCCCGCCGATGTCCTGGGTGGTTTTCTTCTGGCGTACGGCTTCGAGTACGGCGGCTTCGATCTTTCCTGCTTCCGCGGCCATCCCCAGATGCCCGAGCATCATCGCCGCCGTCAGAATCGCGCCAAACGGATTCGCCATATTCTTTCCCGCAATCAGCGGGGCGGATCCGTGTACCGGTTCGAACATCGATGTCTTGCCGGGATGAATATTGCCGCTGGCGGCCATCCCTAGCCCGCCCTGCAAGCCCGCCGCCAGGTCGGTAATAATGTCGCCAAACATATTATTCGTGACGATCACGTCGAACTGCCGCGGATCGCGCACCATCTGCATGCACAGTGCGTCCACATACATGTGCTGCGCGGTGATTTGCGGATACTCGCCGCTCACTTCCTTGAACACGCGTTGCCACAGGCCGCCGGCGTGAGTCATGGCATTCGACTTATCGCACATCAGCACTTCTTGACGCGGCAAGCCGTCGACCTTGGTGTGCCCTGCACAATACTCAAAGGCATAACGGATGATGCGCTCTACGCCTTTGCGTGTGTTGATGTCTTCCTGGGTGGCGATTTCATCCGGCGTGCCCTGCTTAAAGACGCCGCCCGCATCCGTATAGACGCCTTCGGTATTTTCGCGAAGCACCACGAAGTCCGCATCCTTCGGCTCGACTCCTTTCAGCGGACACAACGCTGCATCCAGCAGTCGCACCGGGCGCACGTTGGCGTAGAGATCCATTCGGAAGCGCATGCCGAGAAGAATTTCTTTAGCGTGGATGTTGGTCTTGACACGCGGGTCGCCGAACGCGCCCACCAGAATCGCATCGAAGTCGCGGCCCAGCATGGCAAGCCCCTCGGGCGGCACCGTGACCTGATCGCGCAAGTAGCGATCGGCGCCCCAGTCGAAATGCGTTAATTCCACATCGGCGCCCGAAGCCTGGATTACCTTCACCGCCTGGGGGATGACTTCCTGGCCTATGCCGTCTCCGGGGATTACGGCGATGCGCCTCTGGCTTTCCTTTTTCGACTCCACGGCAGAAACGTTAACACAATCGCTATAATCGAACTAGGTATGCGGATTACAGCACTTCAGGTTCATGGCCAAGGCTTGGGCGCGTCCGGCGTCGGCGACTATCGTGGCGCAACAACGGCTGCACGGTTCGGCGATCCACAAGCTGAGTTTGCCGCGCTGCGCAGCGCTTGCGGTGTCTATGATCTTGGCTTCCGGGCCAAGATCTCCCTGACCGGCAGCGACCGCGTACGCTGGCTGAACGGCATGGTCACCAACAACGTCCGCGACTTAGCAGTAGGCCAGGGAGTGTACGCGTTTCTGCTGAATCCACAGGGGCATATTCTGGGCGATCTTTATGCTTACCATCGCGGAGAATCTATTACAGTTGACACCGACTCCGAGCAGGTGGAAAAGATTCTGGCGACTTTCGAGCATTACATCATCATGGACGACGTCGAGGTTACGAACCTCAGCGAGCAAATGACTGCCTTGGGTATTGCTGGGCCGAAATCGCGGGAGGTCCTGACCGCCGCCGGGATCACGGTTCCCGATGCAAAACCGCTCGAAATTGTCACTCCACGATGCGATTGCCAGTGCGATTGTTTGCAGTGCACGGTGGTGCGTGGCGAGAATGCCGAGCATGAAGCCTATGAGATCTGGATCGCGTCGCAACAGGTGCGCGAACTCTGGGATGCCTTGCGTGCCGCCGGAGCTGCGCCCGTGGGTTCCGACGCTCTGGAGTTGCACCGCGTCGTCTCCGGCATTCCGCGGTATGGTGTGGACATCCGCGAACGCGACCTGCCGCAGGAGACCGAGCAGGCACGCGCCCTGAACTTTAATAAAGGATGCTACGTCGGACAGGAAATCGTCGAACGCATTCGCTCGCGCGGAGCGGTTCACCGTAAGTTCACGGGATTTCTGACAGAGGGCTTGGCCAAGATCGCCACCGGAACGACTATTGTTGCGGGCGAAAAGCAAGTTGGAGAGATTACCAGCACTGCTTCGCTGCGGGCACCAGGCGGCGAGAAAACCGTGGCCCTGGGATACATTCGACGCGAAGTCGGGGTGCCGGGACGCGAGGTCACGATCGGCGCTGCCAGGGCGATGGTCGTCGAATTGCCGGTCACCGATAGCAGGTTGTTCGAGGAAGATCGTTCCCTGGAGCAGCATCCGGCGTGATGAAAGACGGTTGTCCATCTGGTTTTGACCGTTCTTGGAGGCGCGTCATCATCCCTCGCCCCGCATTTCCCCCCAAGTGGGGCGCGGGGATCTTGCCGGAGGTTTCGAACACGTTCGCAAGATCCCTGCCTCCGCCTGAAAAGCGGTTACGCTCAGGATGACTGCCACAACGACGGATCTTATCGCACTCAAATTGCAATGCATCTGAGGGAAAGAATTTAGGCCGCGATGAACGAGGAGCGCGGAGAAACTCCGGCGCTCTTTTGAGGAGAGAGATTATGGCTGAGAAAAGACACGAACAATCCGGCTTTAAAGTAACGGACCGGCGATTGTTCACCGCAGAAGGCGAATTGCGCAGCGATGCGCCCGAGGAGGTCGAGGCACCCAAGGCGCCGCTCCCGATAGCCCCGAAAGATGTATCGTCTCCGGAAAAGGCGCCTGGGGCGGTAGAGACCAGTGCGGCGCCGGATCGTGAAATGCCCGTACCGCCCAGCAACGCGGAGCAGGAGGCTCAGGCCGCCGCCTATCGCCAGTCCTCCAAGGATTTGGATACACAGGTCGAACTAAGCGGCCATTCGGCCCAGGATTTCGAGATCACGTTTGAACGTTTTCTCGCCTCGCTCTACATGACCGCCATGATGCAACTGGGATTGGTGCGGCAGCCGGACGCGCAGCCGCAAGTCGACATCATTGGCGCGCGGGGGACCATCGACACGCTGAGCCTGATCGCGCAAAAAACGAAGACCAATCTCACGCCGGCGGAAGAAGCCTTCCTGCAGAACAGCCTGTATGAATTGCGCATGGCCTATGTCGAGGTGACCAACGCGATCGCACGACCTCCGCAGCCAGGTCCCACTGGAACCAGCGGGACGATAAAAGCGAAAAGATAAGAGCCGGCCAGTGAAAGCGAGAAGATGAAAGCGACCTTGACCGTGCTGGGAAGCGGCACCTCGATGGGCGTGCCCACGCTGGGATGCGAGTGCGCCGTCTGCCACTCCAGCGATCCGCACGACCGGCGCACCCGGCCTTCGATCATGCTCGAGTACGGCGGCAAGGTGGTGCTTATCGACACCACTCCCGATTTCTACGCTCAGGCTGTCCGCGAAAACATCACCCGCGTTGACGCTGTGCTCTACACTCACACCCACGCCGATCACATTTTGGGCATCGACGATCTGCGTCCTCTCAGCTACCGGCACAAGCCGGAGAAGTTGCCACTCTACGCGCGGCCCGACGCCGCGGCATTTCTGCGCAGAATGTTCAGCTACATTTTTGATGCCGATTATAAATTCGGCGGGCTCCCTCAGCTTGAACTGCGTCCGATTGATGGTCCGGTGGAAGTGTTAGGAGCGCATTTTGAGCCGGTGATTCTGATTCACGGCGAAACGCAGATTTACGGGTACCGCTTCGGCTCGGCCGCCTATCTTACCGATCACAGCGAAATCCCGGAATCCTCAATGCATCAACTGGAAGGGTTGGATATTTTGTTTCTGGATGCCCTACGGCACAAGCCTCATCCCACCCACTCCACGGTGAAGAATTCGCTGGCCATCGTGGATCGGCTGAAACCGAAGCGCGCCTTTTTCACTCACATTTGCCACGACCTGGCGCATGAAGCCACCAATGCCATGTTGCCGAAACACGTGCGTTTGTCGCACGACGGAATGAAACTGGAGTTTGCGATCTGATGCCGGACTGGAAACTGAGGATTGAGGCTTGAGGATTGAGGATTTTGAAAAGCCATTCGGACGCTGCATCTGGTTTCCCATGAGCCATCGGAGGTAACAGCCAGCATTTTGGCGAAATCCTGGCTAACCCGGGCAAGCAGCAATCCATGCAGGTCTTCCATAAACTCGACGATCTCCCTGCCAGCTTCGGGCCTGCGCTAATCAGCGTCGGCAACTTTGACGGCGTCCACTGCGCGCATGCCCACGTGTTGCGCGAGATTGTCTCGCGGGCTCGGGCTAGCCAGGCTAAGGCGGTCGCAGTGACCTTCGAGCCGCACCCCACGCGGATCCTGCGTCCCGAGGCAGGTTTGAAGCTGCTTACTCCTACACCTGAAAAATTGCGGCTGCTGGAAGCTACCGGCATCGACTGCGTGCTGCTACTGCCTTTTGGACGCGATCTTTCGCTGATGACTCCCCGCCAGTTTGCCGAGCGCATTCTCAAGAAAAAGCTGCACGCGCGCGAAGTGCACGAAGGGTTCAACTTCCGTTTCGGCCATAAAGCGGCCGGCGACATGGCGATGCTTGCCGAGCTCGGTCGCGAGATGGGCTTCGAGGTTAAGGTTTATCCCGAGATGACTCTGCGCGGCGAACCCGTCTCCAGCAGCCAGATTCGCAAACTACTCATCGCCGGTCGCGTCAGTCGGGCCCGCCATCTGCTGGCGCGTCCCTTCTCCATCCTCGGCACACCGGGCCGCGGACGCGGCTATGGATCGAAGTACACGGTGCCCACCATCAACCTGGCGCGCTACGAAGAACTGGTTCCCAAAGACGGGGTTTACATTACCTGGACGCGCGTCGGCACGGAGCGCTTCGATTCCGTCACCAACGTTGGCAATCGTCCCACTTTCGGAGCGGAATTATTTGCCATCGAAACTCATCTACTGAACTTCCATCCCATTGAACTCACGCCGCAGACCGAGGTCGAGATCTGTTTCCTCGAGAGGCTGCGCGACGAAATCAAGTTTCCCACCGTCGATGCTCTGCGCGAACAGATCGCGCACGACGTGAAAAAAGCGCGTAGATATTTTCATTTGCTGCAAGGGCCAACGGCATAGGGGAAGCCCATGGGGCCGTGCTCTTTCGATTAACCACCAGTGCCACGATTCCCCGCTAAAATGTAGTTTTATGCGGGACTTCTAACATGGACAAATTTATTCTTCGCGGGGGAGAGCCCCTGCTGGGCACGGTCCGCGTCAGCGGCGCTAAAAATGCCGCGCTCCCCTGCATGGCCGCCGCTCTGCTCACCGATCAACCTGTCATCCTCGAAAACATTCCCCAGGTGCGCGACATCCAGACCACGCGCAACCTGCTGGCTGCCATGGGCGCCGAAGTCGAACTCGGATACGGGCGGGCCCAGCATCGCACGACCATTCACTGCCTTACACTCGCCACTCCTGAAGCCTCCTACGAGCTGGTTAAAACCATGCGCGCCTCCACGCTGGTCCTGGGCCCACTGGTGGCCCGTTGCGGCCACGCCCGGGTTTCTCTCCCCGGCGGTTGCGCCATCGGACAACGACCCATCGATCTCCACATCAAAGGTCTCGAGCGTCTGGGCGCAAAGATCACGCAGGAACACGGCTACGTCGAAGCCAGCGCCGACCGGCTAAGAGGCGCGGAATTTGTTTTTGACAAGATCACGGTGACCGGCACCGAAGACCTGCTCATGGCTGCGACCCTCGCCGAGGGTGAGACAATTCTCGAGAACTGCGCTCGCGAGCCCGAAGTAGCCGACCTCGCCGCGCTGCTGAACAAGATGGGAGCGAAGATCGAAGGCGCCGGAACGCCCACCATTCACATCAAAGGCGTGAGCAAACTGAAGGGCGCCAAACACCGCATCATCCCCGACCGCATCGAAGCCGGCACGTTCATCATCGCAGGAGCCATGACGGGAGGCGATCTCAACATCGCGGGATGTGATCCTTCCCACCTCGATGCGCTGCTCAGCAAACTTCACGAAGTCGGAGTCAAAACCAAGTGCACGGCCGACTCCGTCCGCGTCATGGGCGACAATCCTTTCACTGCGGCAGACATGTCGACCGAAGAGCATCCGGGATTTCCCACCGACTGCCAAGCGCAATTCATGGCCCTGGCCACGCAGGCCGAGGGCACGTCGATCATCACCGAGAATATTTTTGAGAACCGGTTCATGCACGCCCAGGAATTGGTGCGCATGGGCGCAAACATCAAGATTGAAGGCCGCCGCGCCGTCGTCCGCGGCAGAACTCCGCTGAGCGCTGCCGCCGTGCTGGCCAGTGACCTGCGGGCCTCGGCGTCGCTCGTCCTCGCCGCGCTTGTCGCAGACGGAGAAACCATCATCGATCGCGTCTACCATATCGACCGCGGCTACGAGCACATCGAAGAAAAGTTAAAAGGCGTGGGCGCGCAAATCCGGCGCATCGGCGAAATGTTCCCCAAAAAAGCGGCTGCCGTGAGATGAGTCTTCAACCCCAGAGGAGCTGACCAGAGCGTTCCAGCAGGAATTCTGTTCTCAGTGCTTCTCTTGGTCCTCGGTGGTTCAACCTTTGTCGTGTCGCGTCAACCGCTCAATCAATTCCCGATGCTGCGGATAACGTGCGCCCAATTCCTCCCGCTCTCCCATCTCAAAATCCTCAAAATCAAATCCCGGCGCGACCGTGCATCCCACAACCGAAAAAGAACTCCAATCCGCCACATGCGACGCGAACCAACTTCCTGCCCGGACCACCGCCTGCAAAATCTGACCCGCTTCCGGCTCGCGGCCGAGAAGAATTGGGAAATACTTTCCCTCCGGCTCAATCACATGCACCACGAGCGGTTCGCCCGCATAGAAATGCCAAAGCTCGTCCGATCGCAACCGGTGAAACGCGGAGAAGTTTTTTCCTTCCAGGAGAAAGTAAATAGCGGTTGAAACCGCCCGCGCTCCGGAAAACCCAGCCGGCAATGCCTCCCGCGCAATCACAACCTCCGAACGGTAGCTTTGACGAAAATACCCACCCTCAGGATGCGGCTCAAGTTGCAACCTCTGAATCCAGTCCATGGCGTTGCGAATCGTCATTGCTCCACTCCCAGCGGAATCAATCCGATCTTCACTCCCATGCTATGCTTTTCTTCCTCGTACCTCGCGGGCCCCGCGCGTCTGCCCTTTCCCTGGCGGCGCCATACACCGCCATAAACAATCAGGCGGCCTTACCTGCGTTCCCTTCGCTAAAGCGTGGATGCAGGCGTTGCGAACGCACAACCGCGGTGTGCGTCGCGCCCTCCAGGTGCAGAACAGGCCGCGCTCACCCCCACCAAAAAAGGAGAACCCTAAAATTCCAGAAACTCACGCCCAATCTTGTCGTCCGCGACGTCGCCGCCAGCATGGAGTTCTACCGCTCTGTTCTGGGTTTTCAAACCGCCATCACCGGGCCCGAGCAGCCACCATTCGTATTCGGCTCGGTCGCGGCCGGCGGTCGGGAGATTTCCTTCAACGACCAGAAAGCCATCCCCGAAGACTGTCCCGCGCTCGGCGCCAAACCCATCGGCGGCAGTGCCTTACGCTCTTTTATGGAAGTGGAAGGGATCGACGAGGTGCTGGCCGCTATCCAGAAAAGCGGCGCCCAGATCACCATGCGGTTGAAACAACAATTTCATAGGGTGCGCGAATTTGCTTTTCAGGATCCTGAAGGGTAGGTCGTCACCATTGCAGACAAAGTAAATTAGCGATCGGAGCCAAACAATTCACCGAGGATCACAAGGCTCTTCGCCCTGTGCCCTCGGTGCATGTTCTTCTGAATTAAACTCCAACGACTACTTCACCAGAATCTTGGTGCCACTGGCATCAAGCGTGCCCTTTACGCGAACGCGCTTGCCGTCGAACTTGCTGACGTCACTCTGATGGTCGATGTCGTACATCTTGCCGGAGTCATCCTTCAGCATGTACTTGTCGCCGGTCTTTACGACGGTTCCGGAAAAAGACTGGCTGTCGGCACTGGCGGCGTCTGCGCCCGCGGCCGAGGAGTTGTCCTTCGAACTTGGTGGCTGCGTCTGATCCGGCGGCGGCGCCTGGTCCTGAGTCTGAGCGGATGGCGTCTGCTGCGTTGCAGGCGGGGTATCTGGCGTCGGCGCCGGTTGGGTTTGCGGCGTCTGCTGCGACGGCGGAGTGTCGGGCGTTGGCGTGGACTGGGTCTGCGGCGTCGATTGATCCGAAGGTGCGGAAGTGGTTTGAGCGAACGCGCTGCCCCAGGAGATCATGCCGAATACAACGGCCAGGGTGGCGATAGAAGAGAGAGATAGAATCCGATTTTTCACAAATCCTCCAGGAGCCAAAGGCGGCTCTCGCGGATGCCCCAGCAAACCAGAGGCCATTAAATTCGGCGCCAGTGACTTTGTTCGATGCAAAAGTATTTTCGCATTGGATTTGCACGGTTTAGCTGGCGGTCGTCGGGACTGCGTGACGGCTATGTGGGGAATATTTTTTTGCTGACTACACGAGACCCTGTAGCCACTCGACTGCGGCTCTCGGAACAGTGACGAGCATTTCTTGCTCGCCCGGAAGAAAAGTATTCCAGGAGAATTCTCGCGACCGAGGACTGCGGATCGAGGATGATTTTCAGGTGAAGATTCGGGGATATCGGAACGGAAAACAATAAAATGAAATTTAAGAGGAAAAAATAAAAAAGGCCGCGACTGGTGCGGCCTTTCTCGGTTTCGTATTAGCGGTTAGTGGAACGCAAGAAAACTTAGTGCCGACCTCCGCCGCCACCACCGCCCGGACGCCCACCTCGGCCGCCGCCTCCACCACCAGGACGTCCCCCGCGGCCACGTCCACGACCGCCACCTCCGCCGCCCGGACGCCCGCCGCGGCCGCCACGGTCGGGTCCCCGGTCTCCGCCGCGAGGACGTTCCCCGCCTCCGGCACTCACGTGAGGAGCACCTTCGCGGTTGAAATTCGGCTCGGCATCCGGCTCATCGGGAAAATCTCCTCCCCCTTCGATCACGAGCGAACCCGTCAAAGCCGGCTCACTCTCGCTCGCCGGAGCCATACCGGAGGCTGCCGCAGGAGGCGCTTCCCCGCCCCCCATTTTTGCCCGCTGCTCTTTCAAAATCGCCTTGCGGGACAACCGGATGCGGTTGCCCTCGACCGCCAGCACCTTCACCAGAACCTGGTCGCCTTCCTTCAACTCGTCGCGAACATCGGCAATGCGATGCTCCGCCACTTCGCTGATGTGCAGCAGCCCGTCGGTGCCCGGTAGAATTTCCACGAACGCGCCGAAGTCCGCCAGTCGTGTAACCTTCCCGAGATAAGTCTTTCCCACTTCGGCCGTCGCCGTGATGTCGCCAATAATCTGCAACGCCTTCGCCGCCGACGCCTGATCGCTCGACGCAACCTTGACCAGTCCGGAATCTTCCACGTCGATCTTCACCCCGGTTTGCTCCACGATGCTGCGAATCATCTTCCCACCCGGCCCGATCAGATCGCGAATCTTATCGACCGGTATCTGCACGGTGTAGAAGCGCGGCGCGTAATCGGAAATCTTCTCGCGCCCGGAGGTGATGACTTCTTCCATCTTGTCCAGAATATGCAACCGTCCGCGCTGCGCCTGGGCCAGCGCTTCGCGCATGATCTGGGAAGTGATGCCGGCCACTTTAATATCCATCTGCAGCGCGGTAATACCGTCTCGGGTGCCCGCCACTTTGAAGTCCATATCGCCGTAGTGATCTTCCGCGCCCGCAATGTCGGTCAGAATGGCGTACTGCTCGCCTTCCTTCACCAGTCCCATAGCAACCCCGGCCACGGGAGCCTTCAAGGGAACGCCCGCATCCATCAAGGCAATCGAAGCTCCGCAGACGGTCGCCATCGACGATGACCCGTTCGATTCCAGAATGTCGGAAACCACACGCATCGCGTAGGGCCACTTCTCTTCGGTCGGCAGTACGGCGGAAACCGCTCGCTCTGCCAGCGCTCCGTGCCCAATTTCGCGTCTTCCAGCCCCGCGCATAAACGCAACCTCTCCAACTGAAAACGGTGGAAAGTTATAGTGAAGCATGAAGCGCTTTTTAGCCTCGCCTTCGAAACCTTCGAGCCGCTGCATGTCGTCGCTGGTGCCCAGGGTGGTGGTGACCAAGGCCTGGGTTTCGCCGCGCGTAAAGATGGCGCTGCCGTGAGTTCGAGGCAGGACGCCGGCTTCGATCCAGATTTCGCGGACCTCGTCGAATGCGCGCGCATCGGGACGGCGCTTCTGATTGATGACCTGCTCGCGGAAGATGCGCTCGCGCAGAGCCTCATAGTAGTGAGCGAGTTTATTCTTTGCTTCGTCGTCCTCTTCCGGCAGTGCAGCAGCTAACTTCTTCTTGATGTCTTTGACCAGGGTGTGGCTTTCTGCCTTAGGATGCTTTTGGGTGTCGAGGGCGTCGGCCAGTTCCGCGCCAATGCGCTTCTTCAAGTCGTTGTAATAGGCGTCATCAAATTGCGGAGGTTCGACCTTGCGCTTCGGCTTGCCGGCCTTGGCGCGTAGATCGTTGATGGCTGCACAGATCTTCTTGATTTCGGCATGGCCGAACTCGATGGCGTCGAGCACCGTATCTTCCTTAACTTCCTTGGCGCCAGATTCGATCATCACGATGCCGTCGCTCGTGCCCACGACCATGATGTTCACCAAACTCTCGCGCATCTCGTCGTAGGTGGGATTCACCACGAACTGGCCGTTCACCAGGCCGACCCGCACTGCACCAATGGGGCCAAGGAAGGGAATGTCGGAAAGCGTGAGGGCGCAGGACGCGCCGTTGATGCCAAGTACATCGGGATCGTTATCGGTGTCGGCGGACAGGACGAAGGCAATGACCTGAGTCTCGCACTTAAATCCTTCGGCAAACATAGGCCGCACCGGCCGGTCGATCTGGCGGCTGGTGAGCACTTCGCGTTCACTCATGCGCCCTTCGCGCTTGATGAAGCCGCCGGGAAAACGTCCGCCGGCATAGGTGTATTCGCGGTAATCGACGGTGAGGGGAAAGAAATCGATGCCTTCGCGAGGATCGGGGTTGGCGGTGGCGGTGGCGAGAACAACGTTTTCGCCCAGGCGGACGACGGCTGCTCCGTGTGCCTGCTTGGCGAGCTTTCCGGTTTCAAATGAGATTTGTTTGCCGCCGGCGAGATTGACTGTAACGCTAGTTGCTTCTGGTTTCATAATTCATTCCTTTGAGATGAGACAGGCAGGCGCATCGTTCCGCATCGTGCGGAAAGGCCGGGGCACCCAACGGGTGCCGGGTAAGGGCGTGGGATCAGCGCTTAAAAAACGCACGTGTGGAAAATTCCTCGATGCTGGACCGTCTCTCCAGAGACGGATTTCCAGAAATAGCCCGGAGGCATTTCGCTGTGGGTGCCCATCCTTGGGTGCCCCATTTCTCGCCTCTTTTGCGAGAAGTGGGAATCCTGGCCCCGGGCCAAGCGGTTACTTGCGGATGCCGAGTTTCGTGATGACGGTCTTGTAGCGCTCGGAATCGTATTTCTTAAGGTAGTCGAGCAAGCTACGCCGCTTGCTGACCAGCATGAGAAGACCGCGGCGCGAACCGTGATCTTTCTGGTGCGTTTTGAAGTGCTCCGTCAATTGACCAATGCGTTCGCTGAGCAAAGCAATCTGGACTTCAGGGCTGCCGGTATCGCTCGCATGCGTGCCGTATTGGTCGATGAGGGATTTCTTGTGCTCTCTGGCTAACACTTGCCTGGTGCACTCCTGTCTTATTCGATTGTCTATGTGACGTTTCCAGAGTACCACGGCGTACGACGGACCGTAAAGGATCTTAGCCTCGATCTTTCCTCGATCTTCCTCGATCTCTTGATCTCGCCCGCGACAGCAGGCGGGGGTTGTTTCGTTCCTCCCGGCTGGATTCCACGTCAGTACGTTAATGACGAATGTGCATCTACGTTAGATTCAAGCTCGGGGGAAAAGCAAACGAAAAGCCACGTCGTCCACTGCAACCCAGCAACCGCCGCGGTCCTTTCCTCATCCCACCTGCGCGCATTCGTCCACGAGGGAACCCCGTTCGAGGAGAATTAAAATGAAGGCCCCTTTTCTTATCGGTCGTTTGTTGTTCGCAGGATTTTTCATTAACAGCGGAGTCAGCCATCTCCAACACCGCAAGTCAATGGCGGCATACGCACGTGCCAAAGGCGTACCGCAGCCGGAACTGGCAGTAACCCTATCCGCCGTGCCCCTGTTGCTCGGGGGGGCCAGTCTGCTGCTCGGCGTCAAACCGAAGTTGGGGGCCATGGCCCTCCTCGGTTTTCTGGCCGGAGTTTCTCCGGTGATG
>Ga0209007_1000444_pt1 | contig 16589 bp, 10 predicted proteins | sample JacPinW_OM1H0_O2_FD_187961 | JGI IMG/M metagenome (GOLD analysis project Ga0209007, IMG submission 187961) | Forest soil microbial communities from Algoma, Ontario, Canada - Jack Pine, Ontario site 1_JW_OM1H0_O2 (SPAdes) (version 2) | ecosystem: Environmental > Terrestrial > Soil > Boreal... | reverse complement strand
AACCGCACGGTCCCAATCTCACCAATAAAGACGTCTCGCACAGCTGGTCGCAATGTATCGGTCTTGTGCTTCAGCCGTACCAGAGTCAACTTCTTTTCGTCCAGCACAATCCGGTACAACGGATCAATCTCTTCGCTTACGTACGCCCCGGTATACTCGGCAAGCTCTGCTCCACCCGGCCCAAACGGTTCGCTAGCTTCGAACACGCGCGGCTTGCCACCACCATCGCTCCGCTCCATTCGTCTCGGCTGATCCGCGCCGGCCGCGACGAAACGAATCTCCACTTCATCGCCCCATGGCTTGTCCGCGATATGAAATTGTGATTCCCCAAAAGGCTTCAACGCCAGCGGTTCGTCATCGCCCGCATCGACTTTCAGCTTGCCTTCGTTCAAGAATATCTTCATGAACGTGTCATCCTCGCGATTCCAATACAGACCGGTGAGTGCCGCCATCTGCTCCGCGGTGAGAACCACGGCCGCCCCGGCTGTGCCTTTTGCTGCTGGCGCTTTCGCCGGAGTTGCCCCCTCCGCCGCCTTGATCTCTTTCGTCAACACAATGTCTGCCACCTGTCGCGCCAGCGCGCTCGGATCTGTATCCGATGAGTTACAAAGCACCGCCACCGAAAAGTGCTGCTCCGGAAATCGTGTCATGTCTGAGCGGTAGCCTGCATCGGCGCCACCGTGATCAACGGTAGGCAGGCCCTTATATTTCCCTAGAACCAGCCCAAACGCATAGTCCAATTGCTCGCCATTGTTCAGCTTGCCCCGTTCCAGCATCTGTTGCACAAATGCGGCCCCTCCCACTTTGGGCTGATAGAAATTCTCATCCCACCGTTGCAGGTCCTCCACCGTGGTATGCAGGCTCGTCGCTCCGACGGTGTCGAAATTCGTGATGCTGATCTCGAATGGCTTCCCCGACTCTTGCTCGTATCCAACTGCATCGTGCTTGATAATCTCCGCGTGATCGTCGCGAAAATGCGTGTGCATCATTCCAAGCGGCCCAAAAAAATTCTTCGTGGTGAACTCGCGCAGTGATATTCCGCTCATCCGCTTCACAATCAGCCCCATCAATGTGTAACCCGTATTGCAATACACGTGCCGCTCGCCTGGCTTGAAATTCAGTTCCTTCTGCCGCGTCATTACGGACATCACGTCCTCATCTGTAATCAAGTCCTTTGAATACCTCCACCCCGCCAGCCCCAGTAAGGCCCATTGATCTCGCAACCCGCTGGTGTGGTACACCAGATTTCGAATCGTGATCTTCTGCCCGAAATCCGGCAACTCGGGAATATACTTCCGCACATCGTCATCGAGCGATACCTTTCCCTGTTGCGCCAGTAGAACGATCGAAGCAGCCGTAAACTGCTTAGACATCGACGCCACATGAAACACGGTCTCCGGCGTGATGTGCACGTCCTCGTTCAAGTTCTCCATGCCGTACCCGCGCTTATAGATAATCTGCCCGTCTCGGTAGACTCCCAGTGCACAGCCGGGAGAGTCTGGTCGGCTCCACTTCGTGAAAATCCCATCCACTTGTTTGGCCACATCCGGGGTCAACCTCTGTGCCACGCTCGTCCACGGCACCACAAGGCCCACGCCAGCCATCAGCGCCATTCGCGTTAATCTCATGAGTATCTCCCTCAGACAAACCCAACTCGGCCCAACAACCTATCAGTTTTGCGGCGTCCCGCCCGCACAAACCAATCCGTCGGCTCCAGAAATTACCCGCAGCTGAGAGTATTGTTGTGACGCGGCGGCTGCCCCGATGAGACCACCGTCGATTTACCACCAGGGATCCTCATACGTTCGTCACACTGTTTTCACCTTTAGCCATGCCAGAGGTCCAAGCACACATCTGAGAACGGGATCTCGGAGAATTCTTGGCATTGCTTCGTCTCGATCCCTTATTGGCCAGAACCTGTCTGCGTGACCCGTTTCAATTCAACATAGGAAGACAACGAGTAATGCGCCGGCTCATCCGCCGCTTCAGCGTTGGCTTCCCCCTGAAGTATTCCGTTGCGAGACCACAGTTCCAAACGTATGTAATGACGCAGGCGATTTGCGTCAGGGGTTGGGATAAAACCAACGAACTGCCCGACTAGCATTTTCCCTCTCCAATGCGGCTTGTTAAGTAAGGTTGGAAATTGATCGCCAACAGCAACGTGGATGTCGCCATCCGGTTGAAAGATCAGTTTCAGTGGAATTGTGCTCTGCCAAGTGCGCAAGGTTCCCGACCACGTCCCCAGGAGCTCGGCCTTCGGACTATATTGCTCCTGAGGTTGCTCAGGATCATTGCGTTTGGCTGCCCGTGCGCTCGAATAATGTGGGATCAAAGCCGCAACGATGTCTTCCTCAATTTGAGCCATTGCGGGTTTCCCGCCATAAACATCAGAGGGACTGCAGTTCGTTAGAACAACCACTGCCAAATCTTCCTCCGGATAAAGGCGCATAATCGTGCTAACACCGGGCATACCTCCGTCGTGTCCGATACTCTTAAATCCATATTCATCTGTCGTCCCGAAAAAACCTAGGGCATAGAATTGTTTCGGATTGTCCATCGGAGTATTGGCACGCTGCATCAAGTCGAGAGTTTCGTCATCAATAATCTGTTGCTGATCGGGCAAATGGTCTTTCAAATGGAACATTGCGAACCTAACCAAGTCATGGGCACTCGAATAAATTGCCGACGCTCCTAAATGGTCGAAGGTGTAAAAAGGCAGCGGGCGCATTTTCGAATCGTACCGGGCAGCGGCATAGCGTTCGAGACCTGCACCGACGCCAACGGAAGTATGATTGAGGCCCAGCGGCGCAAAAACGATTGTCCGCATTGCATCGGCATAGCTCGCGTCAGAAGTACCCGAAATGATATAGCTCAAAATACCGAAGCCTAGATTTGAGTACTGATATACCTCACCCGGTGGGTTAATCACATTACCATATCGAAGAATTGTGTCGTCCATCGGTGGCACCGATTCCTCTTCACTTGTGTAGAAGAACTGCCAGTGCAAGGGCAGACCGGAAGTGTGATTGAGAAGGCGGTGAACAGTTGCTCCCGACGCATCGCCGGCGAGCCCGGTGATCTTCGATGCGCCTAAGTAGTCGTTTGCCGGGGCATCGAGTCGTATCTTTCCTTGCTTAACTAGAGCCATGATGGCAGTGGCAGTGAATGGCTTGCTGATAGAGGCAAGGGAGTAGAGTGTTTCAGGGGTGGCTGGTCGGAGTTGTTCGCGATCGGCCCACCCAAAACCTTGTTCCCAAATTATTTTGCGGTGCTGTGCAACCGCCACGACCACGGAAGGCAGTTGGTCTTTCTGCATTAGTAATTCTATTTGAGATCGAACGTGGTCAAATTGAGAATTGTTTGCTCCGATGTTCTCACGTCCATAGGCGTTCTCGGCAGAGCCTGAAGTACCAAGGAAGGCAAGTGCCCACATCGAGGCCACTACTGCCAACACTAAGTATGAGGTAACCTTAGACTGAGCCATATTCCCTCCCCGCACAATTTCTCGATCAGCGCTCCACACTCAACATGCTCGTGACTTGAGAATTTAGACCTGGTTTAGAGCACAGAAAGGTGGAACCGGAACATTTTATGAGCTTCTCTGGAACGGCCCTCCAAGCGCGTGAATCCTGGCTCTCCAATCTCGGGTGCGAACGGTAAGCTGGTTTACAAGTTCGCGTTTCACGGCATAACCCAAGCCCGGGCTCTCTGGCACCCAAATTGTTCCTCGCGAAGTAACTTTAACCTCCGGCTCAATGATATCCTCAGCCCAGTAGCGTTGGCTGGCCGACACGTCTCCTGGAAGAGTGAAGTTCGGCAACGTCGACATTGCGATATTGTGAGCGCGACCTATCCCCGACTCCAGCATTCCGCCGCACCAAACCGGAATTGACTGTTCCTGGCAAACATCGTGTACTTGCCGTGCAGACGTGTGTCCGCCGACACGGCCCAACTTAAGATTAATGATGCGGCAAGCGCCCACTTCGATTGCAGCGAGTGCATGCGCTGCATTGTTGATGCATTCATCGAGGCAAATTGCGGTGTTGATCTTTGCCTGAAGCTCACTATGGGAGTAAATGTCATCCCATTGCAATGGCTGTTCCATCATCAACAAGTTTAATTCGTCCAGTTTTTTCAGGTGATCGGCATCGTTGAGTTCGTAGGCTGAATTGGCATCCACCGAAAGAACAATGTCGGGAAAGCGCCTCCGCACGGCAGAAATACAGTCCAGATCCTTGCCCGGTTTGATCTTCACTTTGATTCGCTGGTACCCGCTACACAACTCTTCCTCGACTCTTCTTACCAAGGCCTCTGGCGTGTCACGAAGCCCCAGGGAAACGCCACACACAATCTCATTGCGAGTACCGCCAAGGAGTTTGGCCAAGCTCAGTCCTTTGAGCTGCGCTTCAGCGTCCCAAAGCGCGTTCTCCACACCTGCCTTCGCCATCTGATGTCCGCGGATTGTCGCAAGCAGCGACGCGGATTGGCCGGCAGAGTCCAAATCCTGTCCGATTAAGCGCGGCACGATGAAATCTGAAATAATATGCCACGCCGTATCCGTCGTTTCGGAGTTATAAGAAGGACTCTCGGTCGCTGTAACCTCGCCCCAGCCGGTGACTCCGTCTACAATGACTTCGACGAGCAGGATTCTGCGATTGTGTGTCACGCCGAAGCTTGTTTCGAACGGCGCCTTTAAACACATGCGGAGTTCCCGCAGTACAATGGTTTCGATTGTCATGGGGACTACTCAGCTCACGTTTTGTGACCGATAACTAGCCCCGATCGTTCTGGTTTCTAGTGTTACTCCACATTGAATGCCCAGCCAACAGCGCGAAAACTCTAAGAGCATCGCAAAGATGAATCTTGATCTTTATCCTTTGTGACACATTGTTCCTTTGCAAGTTAGATGACTGCGTTACCTAAACGCGGAATTCGTTGACTAGAGCCGCCATATGTAATTCGACTAATGATGGCGAATCACCTGTCCGGCAAGCACGTTCGTGAACTTACCTTTGTCGGCAGCTAGCTGTCCATTAACGAAGACGTATTCGATGCCGACCGGGTAAGATGCTGGTTGCGCGTAGCTGGCCGTGTCTTGAACCTTATCGGGATCGAAAATGACTATGTCAGCCGCCATTCCGACAGCAATGTGACCTCGATCACGCAATCCGAGCTGCGCGGCCGGGAGAGAGGTCATAGCTCGAATAGCACTGGGCAGGGTCATTACGTGCTCGTCCCGGACGTACTCAGCGAGTATTCGCGGGAAGGTCCCGAAGGCTCGAGGGTGGGTATGAGCTCCGCTGACGAGGTCGATCGGCGCAGCATCGCTTGAAATGCTAACAAAGTCCTTGCTGTAGATTTCGCGTTTCTGCTCTTCATTCATACTCTTAGGATCAACGGTGACCTCACCGCTTTGAACAAGATCAAAAAACGCGCTCCAATCGTCAGTGTGTTTTAATGCGGCGATTTGCGCGATTGACTTCCCGGCGAAGTTTGGGTCAACCCCTGCCGGGACGTCGGCGACAAGAACGTTGTTCCAGTCTCGTCCCACATGGAGATACCAGTTCTCCCAATCGGCCCTTGTTTCGACTTCCGTTTTCAAGCTGGTGCGAACAGCGGGATCCGATAAAGTTTGCAGGAATGGCTTGCGCCCTTTAGAAAAGTGCCAGGGTCCGATGAATGAGCTCAGACCAATACCGTTGTATATGTACGGGTAGGCGTCGGCAGTAATATCTACGCCGTCGTGGCGCGCTTGCTCAATTAAAGACAAGGCCTTCGGGACTAGGCCCCAATCCTCTTGTCCCGCCGCTTTTAGATGGTAAATATGAACCGGTATCCGAGCCTGCTTCCCGATTTCTATGACTTCTTGGATCGCGCTTAATAGTCCATTGCTCTCGTTTCGCACGTGACTGAGATAAACTCCGCCGTAACGAGCGGCAACTGTGGCCAGCGCGATTATCTCGGAGGTTTTTGCATAGGAGCCTGGGGGATAAATCAACGCCGTTGACAACCCTACACACCCTTCATCCATCGCTTGAGCAACAAGCCGCTGCATTGCATCAAGCTGTTTCGAAGTAGGCACAACATCGTTATCGCCTATTACAAGCTTACGCACTTGTGTGGCGCCAATGTTGTGAACGACATTTAATGCAATTCGCTGCTGGGTAAGAATGTCGAAGTATTCCGAATAGTTAGTCCAAGCGAAGGAAAAATGTTGCTGTTGCTGCAATCGGCTTAGGGTTTCTTCATTTTGGGGCGCAGGCGAATCGCCTTCGCCAACCATCATCGTAGTCACTCCTTCAAGGACCTTGCTTGCGGCGCTTGGTCGGTTGAGGATTAGAGGTAGGCTATCTCCGCCCATCATATCGATAAATCCGGGAGACACAATTAAGTCATGCGCATCTATCGTCTGCGTCGCTGGATTCTGGGACAACTTCCCGATAGCAACAATGCGCCCATCGCGAATACCTACATCTCCACGAAACCAAGGATTTCCACTTCCGTCGAGAATTCGGCCATTTATGATGAGAACATCAAATTGCTGGGCGGCACTAGGTGAACTGAATATTGCGACGAACAACGAAAACAAGAAACCGGCTATTGTTTTCACTTTGAACTCGCTTTTGTTGTTATGCAGCCACTTCCATATAAGGCGCCGGGACTTAGAATTCCAGGCGCAAACCTGCCTGCACACGGCGGGGTGTCCAGTAATCGCCGTTGTCCGGATCTCCGCGGATGCTTGTGACGACGCCGAATCCCGTGGGATTCAGGTAATTGACCGACGGGTCTAGAAATAGCGGGTGGTTGAGTACATTGAAGAAATCAAAGCTCAGCTTGAGTTTCACCTTCTCCGTTACCGCAATGCCCTTGATGAGCGACGTGTCCCAGGTGAACTCAGATAGCCCGCGAACCATCCCTTCTGAACTTGAGGTGTCCTGACTAATTAAGAACGGACGGAAGTTGTTGTACGCCGCAGACGGACTCGCAAAGAGGTTGAGGCCCGTACCACCGTTGGCGGGATTACCGTTTGTCCCGATTCCGTTCGATCCGGTCACGCCCCTATGCAGACCCTGACTAGGAAGCGGCCCTGTAGCCGGAATACTATCGTATGTGTTTGCACCACCGAATTCCTGAGCACTCATCCCGACGAAGTCCGGCACTCCAGTAGCATAGGTCAGTACGTTCGACCAATGCCAATCATCGACGACGCGGCGGAGCGGTCCCCCCGTGAAACGGTGACCAGCGCCAAACGGCAGCTCGTACACTCCGTACGCACTGATCACGTGTCGGCGATCACCTAGCGCTGGACCGTAACCGTAATGCAAATCGTACGGGTTCAAGGGGACCCCGCCAGCGCAATCGGTTGTGCACTCCCCAGTGCTAAGCCACTTGGAATAGGTGTAATTGAAGGTAAACGTCAGGCCCTTCGAAGGTCGCTTGTTCACACTGATGAACATCCCGTTGTAGTTATTCCATCCTACCGGCGAGATATCGAGGGTGTTAACGAGCTGCGTATTTTCAACGGACACCGGCAGCAAGGCATTAATGTGGTTTATCCACATGGTCTGAACCGCCGCATCAATAAAGTCTGACGCATCCGTGGTCGCAAGCTGCACCGTTGCCCCAGGGCCGATACTATTCTCGAACCAGGGTTGCGGCGTAACGCTGGAGGGGTTTACTCCAGCGCGAAGCTGAGTGGCAACCTGGTCGTAGGCTTGGGCGAAAGTCTGGTTGGACTTATGGCTCAGGTCGGCGATAAAGAAAGGAACGGCGTTGAGATCGAGCGAGGTCTCGGTGTGCCGGGAGAAGCGGCCCAGGTAGCCAATTTCCACCATCATGTTTCCAGGAACTTCGTGTTGAATGGTGAAATTAACGCTGTTCATACTACCCAATCTGTAGTTTGGGTCGAATGCGAGGACGGTGCCCGCTCCGTAGTTCGACGGAGGAATGTAAGGCGAGGCCACTTGCGGTACAGCCACTGGCAGGGGCGCGGGCCCGTCCACACCGACCCGGAACGGCTGACCCTGGCTGTTTAGCGGCGCGACTAGCGGGTTTGTTTGCGCCAACAACTGGTCCCCTTCCTGCGGGAACTGGACCATGCCCACTGCAAGCGCCCGGAAGTAACTTATCCCAAATCCCCCCCGGATGACGGTTTTGCGATCTCCGAAGAGTCGCCCCAGGATGCCGTCATGAAACGAAGGATTCCACGCAGCCGCCAGGCGGGGTCCGATGTGGTTTTGAATCGGGAAATAGCCACGACCGTAGTTGCTGATCGGGGACCAGGCAAACTGTGTACTGTAAGCTTGCCCCACGCGGGCCATGGCCGCCCGTTGTTGAAGATACTGCACCGGATCAATCGGCTGGCCCGTCTGCGTGCTGATGATGAAATCTTGCCGGCCACCGCTGTCGCTGAACGGGCTCTCAATCAAGCCCATCAAACCCAGACTAAGGCTCAGAGAGTTGGTGACGCGCCAAGTATCACTGACGTGGTACTCGAAATGTTTCCAGGTGCCAGCACTGTTGATGTCTGTGCCGATTGGTTCAGCAGTTCCGTCGGGCCTCCTCACGACGATGTCGTCAGTGCTATCTACGATACCTAAGGTCGCCGCATAGAGGTTATTCCACAGACCCACGTCGGCAGGCAGCAAGCACTGCGTTGTTACCGCGCCTCCACAAGTGGGTGGGCGCTCCGAGTTGGAAGGAACGACAAACGTGTTGGTTCCGATATCGGCGACGGGAAAGATATTGTAAACATTTGCGCCCTCACGGAGCTGCAAGAAGTAGAGACGCTCAAAATTCACACCAAACTGGAGTTGGTGCTTACCTAGAATTTTCGTGAAGTTATCGGTGAACTGCCAAGTTCTCGAGACGCCAAGCTGGGCGCGAGCACCGAAAATCTGAATGGGATCCTGAATCACGGGCAAGTGGAGAGCGACGCCGGCTGCCGGAATGAGTGTCTCCGGATGCGGCTGGTCGAATTGAAGGGTTGACTGGTTAAAACCCATATTGAACTCGTTAACCGCCGTCGGGCTAAGCTGGCCCGTAAGACCAAAGCCGTAGAGACGCGGGTGATTGTCCGTCGTAGCGGTGGTTATTATGTGGCTCGGACCGCCTTCCCAATTGAGGCCGGGATTGTTGAAGGGATTGTAGAAAACGTTTTGTCCCCAGGACCAGATTCCGTTTGCGTGCCATTTGTCGGAGATCGTGTAGTCAACGCGCGCAACAATATTGTCCTGGTCCTGCGCGGAGCTTGCGGGCCCGCTAATGCCGGTTGTGTTAAGTTGGTCGCCGAGCGAGGAGTCATTTCCAGCGGGCAAAAGCCCGTACTGCTGGACGATAAGCGGACTAATCCCAATGCCGCGCGGATCGCAGGGAAGATTATTCGTTGGGCCGCAGAGAGTTGAATTTGCGAGATTGTAGGAAATGACATTTCCCGTAGCGTCCGGGAAACGGAGAATACCGTTGCGAAGAGTGTCCGTCGGAACCAACCCATTGACTTCGGAGCTGTTGGGAAAGCGGCGTAGCTCCATATTCAGGAAGAAAAAGAGCTTGTCCTTCTTGAATGGCCCGAGTAACGGGCCGCCCACGCGGAACCCGACCCGGTTGTCGAGAAACTTGGCTTTTGGTTCTCCGAGATTATCCGCGATCCAATTATTCGCGACCAGATGGTCGTCCACGTGGTACCAATAACCGGCGCCATGATACTGGGGCGTGCCGTGGCGAACCGCGAATGAGAAATTCCCGCCGACAGAGCGACCGAAGTTAGCATTTTGATTTGTGATGCTTGAGTTGAATTCTTCGACCGCTTCGACGGGAAGCGGCAAGCCCGCGCCGAAGTTGCCGCAACATTCTCCTCCAACCTGGGAATCGGAGATGTCCAGACCGTCGAGGGTAAAGGTATTCTGGTCGCCTTGCGCCCCTGCGATGGTGCCGCTGGAGCCGTTGTAAGACCCACCCGTCCACGGTTGAGCGCCGGGTTGGAGAAAAGCTAGTTCAACAGCGCGCCGCGTTACAGTTGGCAGCTCCTGGACCTGCTCTCTGCCGATGACACTGCTAACGGCGGAGTCAATAGTCTGAAGCTGAGCTTGCGCACTCGCAGTAACGGATACTGACTCGGAAACCGAACCCATCGTCAGGGCGACATTGATTAGCGTTGATTTCGCAACTTGCACGACCACCCCGGAAACGACACTGGTCCGGAAATTCTTTGCACTCACCGACAAGCTATACGTCCCGGGATCAACAACGGGAAACGAGTACTGGCCAGAGGTGTTCGTTTGCGTTGTGAGCGCGGTTCCGGCTGCCTCCAACTTCAGCGTGAGAGTGACGCCGGACACCATGGCTCCGGAAGGATCGCCCACGACACCGAGAACCGAGCCCGTTGTGTTGGTTGTTTGGCCCACCAGATCGGAAACACAAAAGGAAAGAATGAGAACAAAACAGATACGACACGGTAACGTCCATTTATGATTCATCCCGGTTCTCCTTCCTCGCCCGGCAGGGGCAAGTAACAAAAAGCAGCTCACACTCAGACTAGAGATTAGAAAAAGAATGCATTTAGCTCCACCACATCGTAATGCAACAGGTGTTGCATCAGGTCGATGAAGTTTTTGTGACTGAGCTTATAGACGAGGGGTTGCCCCTTGTCAAGATCAAAAAAACGATATGATTGACGCAATTCGTCAATTGCATCATTTGTTGTTTTCTGCTATCAAGGCAGCAAAATTGAATCGATCCTCCACATTACAATATGTGTTGGCTGTATGCTGTCTCAGTGTCAAAGGCGATGAAATCCTAACTTTTCTGACCAAATATTTGGTTTTCACTTTGGCGACGACATGCCGACAGATCGCAAGAAGCCGCAGTTTGATTTAAAACCGATTTCGGTCCTGTTGAAGCCCTTGGCCCACAGCAGGCAAGAATTAATGCGCCGGGTTCTTCAACACCCCAGACGACACGTATTGTCTAGCGTGCGCGCGGTGGCCAAGGAGGTGAACGCAGATCCGGCGACCTTGCTTCGAACCGTGCAAGCCATGGGGTTTTCAACGTACAAGGATTTCCAGCGCTACCTGCACGAACTTTCGGTGATTTCCGCTACTCCACTAGATCTAATGACGACAGCTAGTGACGGAAACCCTGGCATTCCAGGGCACGTTCGTGAAGGGCTAGATTCTGCGTTCGAAAACTTGGAGTCGCTGCGCAACAGTCTCGACCTTGCGCAAGTTGAACAATTGGCCCATCGGCTGTATAAAGCTGAACGCATTCTGATCATAGGTGGTGACTTGGCTTCGTCTCTGGTTTGGTTTCTGCAATACAACCTTCGAATCCTGGGTCTCACTGTCATCCCAGGAACCAGCTATGGAGAGATCATTCACTTAACCCGGGGCGCAGAGCCGCGTGATCTGCTGATCGCGATCTCCTTCAGGCGAGGACTGCGGCAAACGGTCGAAGGTTTGCTGCAGGCGCGAACCAAAAAGGCGTATTGCGTCGGAATCACGGACACCTATCTTTCCTCCATCGCAACGAATACCGACCAATATTTTCTGGCCTCGATCGAGAGCCCCTCGTTCGGCGGTTCCTACGTGGCTCCGATGGCGTTACTGGACATGATTGTCTTAGCATGTGCCCATTATCGCCCCAGACGCACGTTGCGCATGTTGAAGGAGGCCGATTTTGAGCAGAGGACAGGATCACGATGGTACGATCACGAGAGGTAGGGCCACTGCCCACTACCCAGGAAGACCCATCACCGTCCCCTGCTAGTTCGAAGACTGAGCTTCTACGGGAACTCGCGCTCAGAGACGGGATCTCGATCGTCGTGGGCTGCGTGATCGGATCAGGCATTTTTCTAGTTCCAAATTCGATTGCCAAACAACTGCCAGCTTTTTCTTACGTAGCTCTCTTGTGGATCGCGGGCGGACTGCTCACACTCTGCGGTGCATTAGCTCTGGGCGAACTGGGCGCGGCATTCCCTCAAGCCGGGGGTCTGTATGTGTATTTGCAAGAAGCCTATGGCAAACCTGTCGCTTTTCTGTATGGATGGGGTCTGTTGACCCTGATTCACTCAGGTACCATCGCAACTCTAGCTGTGGCACTCGGGATATATGTGTCGCAGATCGCCGACCTCACAAGTGCGCAGGACAAACTCGCGAGCGTTCTCTGCATCGTCGCCCTCGCAGCACTTAATCTCACCGGGTTGCGGGCGGCCAAGCACGTACAAAACGTATTCAGTCTCGCGAAGGTCGGCGGTTTGGCCCTTCTGATCGGCATAATGTTTGCGCGCGGGCACGTTCATCAGCTTCGAATAAGTTTTTGGCCCGCTCCGAACGAGGAATTTCATATCGCAAGTTTTGGCACGGCCTTAATTGCCGTCCTTTGGGCCTACGAAGGATGGCACGTCATTTCTTTTACAGCGAGTGAATTCAGACGTCCGCGGCATGATTTACCACTCGGCCTTTTCTACGGAACCGCGATCGTCGGCAGCATATATCTGCTTGCGAATGTTGGATATTATTCAGTCCTAAGTCCTGCGCAAATTGCGCAGACGCAGCGAGTTGCGGCCACGGCGGTCACGGTTGCGGCGGGGTCGACGGCTACTTTTTTCATCACGGCCCTGATCATCGTCTCGATCATTGGCGCCATGAACGGAATGATCCTCACCGGGCCTCGCGTCTATTACGCCATGGCGAAAGAAGGTTTATTTTTTCGCAGCTTCGGCACGGTTCATCCACGCACCCACGTTCCAATGTTGGCTGTCATTGTTCAGGGTATTTGGGCGGCTGCCCTCACCCTGCTCGGCACATTTCAAGAGCTCTTCACCTATGTGATCTTTACCGCATGGATCTTCTATTCCTTATCTGTTGCGGCCGTGATCATTTTGCGAATTCGTCGACCGGAAATTATTCGACCGTTCAAAGTCCCGCTCTACCCCTGGCTCAATGTCCTATTCATCTTGGCCGGTATCGGTGCTGCCGTTAGCGCGATCCTTTCATCGCCGATACGGGCTCTGTACGGAATCGGGTTGATTCTCGCGGGACTCCCAATCTACGCGATATTCCTCGTGGCAAATCGGATTACACAAGGAACTCCTCCGAAGCCAGCTCATCTTTGAAGACACGTATTGCGGTTGGGCGGAGGGACATTCAATGCGTACACGCACCTGCATCTCAATACTTTTGGTAGATGATCTCACACAGATGCCCAAGAGCTTTCCCTTGCTCTTCAGCGTCATCTGGGAGCCGATCGATGCTGACGTCGTTCACAAAAAGCGCAATGAGTAGCTTCCGACCACTCGAAGCAGTCATATAGCCTGCCAATGCCTTGCTTAACAGCAGAAATTTTCCAGTCAGCAGGTTTTCCCAGACCAGCGTTCCCGTTTTGCCCATTGCCTTGCCACGTGCCGGGCTATCTGGTCCCACGGCATCGAAAAGCGTTCCGTCAACTCCGAGAATCGGCAAGGCATCTTCGTACGTCGAAAAATCCTGTCTCCGAGACATAGCCTGCAAAAGCGTCACGGTGGCGTGGGGAGTAGTGAAATCAGCACGAGACCCCCCCACGCCTCCGCCAAAAGAAATCGTCTCGATTGGCACACCCAAACTCTTGAGTACCTGTCCCTCGCGTAACATGCCGGCTGCGGGTGTTCGCTCGCCATTCTGCGCCGCCATGATTGAAGGAAGCATGCCCGCGCCGAGGTTGTGACTGGTTTTCAAGATCACCTTGAGAGCTTCAGCAAACGGGGGAGATGTATGTTGGGCTACAAGCTTCATGTGTTGGTACTCGCCCGGATCCGGCAACTGAACGGCATCCTGAGATGCGTATCGGCTGGCATCGACCATTACTCCATGAGCCAGAAGACGTTCTATGAATAAAGTTCTGGCGAATTCTGTCGGATCCGATACAGCAGCCACTCGCAGAAGTGGAGCGCGACCACGACTAATCTGACCACGAACGGTGTAATGACGGCCAGGAATCTCTGAAATATCGACCTCAGTCCGGTCGGTTGCTTCCACCGTCTTGACGGCGACATCCCACTGCGCGTACGAAGTTGAAGGTCGGATTTGAACATTGGCTTGTCCCCCCACTTCCGTTGCTGGAGTCACCAGAATATCGAACACGTCATCATTGACTACTATGGGAGTGATTCGTGTGGGACCGCTGCCACTGCCCTCCGCCGGCTCGAATAGTCGATCATCAACCAAGACGTCCTTGACCTGATGAATCTGCGCACTCGCGACTTGTGCGGCCAGCTCGTCAAGGGTGGAGAGCGGATCCGTATCAGTCAGGGTCGCGCGGTTACTAAAATTCGCGTAGATGTGATCTTCCGCGGTGTACTTCAGGTGTCCATCGCGGTCGATCCGTCCACTTAAGTTGGGGTCTCCCATGGCGCGAAGGACGAGCGTGTCACTCTGTAGCCCGTTGGAGTCTCGCGCCGTCTGACGGTACACAGGTGTAACAAAACGGAAACTAGGCCCGAGAGCTACCAGAGCCGCAGCTCCTGAGAATAATTTCGTTGTCGAGGCAGGAGCGAACAGCTTGTCGGAATTTAGTTGAAACAGTGGTTCGCCGCTCGAGGCATCCGCAATTAGGATTCCCCATTGTGCATTGTGATAAATTGGCGCCGAAATAAAGCGCTGGATGGCATTATCGTTCGGCGTTGTTCTTGGAGTTGCGTTTTGTGCGGAGGATAGACTTAATACTGCCGACCAACCAATCACAACGGACGTGATTAAGCGCAACATTTGTTTAGCCCCCCGATTTAGGTCTCTGGATATTACCTCTTATCCGTGATTGCGACGAAATGCTTCGATCAGACTGTCGCTAAAATTGAAGCTGGCTATAACCCCAAGGTAACCAAACCGGTCTACACATCACCATGTTCGGGCCTGATAACGGCGAGTCGGTCGGTCCTTGATCAAAAACCCGGCCATTTCGCCAGAAGCATCGTGCGGGGCGCCACCTTGCAGAGACTGTAGCCATCCAAGGTTCGTCCTCCAGCGAAAGGCGCATCACATCGAGACGCACAAGTTTTTCAGTCACTACTACCGATAGCTGCCTCAAGGAAGCGTGGCCGTGCGCGAGACGATTGGCTTGGCGGAAATTGACGTGTCCGCGCAAGACTCAATTCCCGCGAATCTCCGGTGCAACGTTCTGATGGAGGCAGCCTAGCTTTTGTAGACAACTGCTTCCGACTGCCGAAGTGCCCCCAAGCTGATGAATCTGATTTTCCGCTTCCCCTTCGTCAGGATGGTCTTTCCCGTGAACGGAATCTTCCTAAGAATTCCGGGCTTGTGCCGGACTGAGAACTTGCCAAAACTGCCAAGCTTCATCGTGAATCCATTCGTTCCAAGGTTGTTGAGAAGGGTCCATTCAAGGCTTGAGACCAAGGTGTTGACGACGTGCTCGGCTTCTTTCTTCGTCGGCAGTAGCAAAGCCTGTTGAACCCTCGTCACCAACTCTTCCCGCCCTTTTAGGCTCGCTCGCATGAGTTCAATTCCTTTCGAGGAGAGGTATCTCTATGCTGAGCAATACCGCAACGATTGAAGATCAACTCATCACTTTTGCCAACTTTTCTGTTGAAAACCCGAAAGCCGAGCCATTCACAATTCGCGACGGTCGATGCGTGGGCCAAGACGGGTTCGTCGTGCCCAAGGATTTCGATGAGTTCCACGAGCGGTTCCCGCATTACGTCCGCAACTGGGTTAGAAAGCATGCCGACAAATTTGCGCGGCCTGAGGATGTGGAGGACTGGACGCAAGACCTGTTAATCCACATAAATGCCTGCCACCCACTTCCAAGTATCGGGAGGCTGGCAAGGAAGAGATCGTGCAGACGTTCGACCCCGCACGACATTATGGGGCCAGTCAGCGACGGTTCCAGAACTACATCAACCTCTGCCTCGCCAATAAATTCAGGACTATGGATGCGGCCCGTATGAAAAATCCGCTGTGCCGCACGGGTAATCTGTCGTTGTCCGGGCACGTTGATGGAGAAGACTGGGGTGCGGTAAATGAAGAGTACTGCCATGCGCACTCAGAGCATCTGCGGAATGCTGCCGAACGATTGGAGAAGCAGTGGCAGGAATCGGCAACGCATAGTGGAATTCACGCATTTCGTGAGCCGTGAAGATTTTGCAACGCTGCCAGCGATTGGGGCGATCTTCTCAACTGGCTCCCATTGTGTTGCCGGCGAGTTCCTTGGCACAACGCACGCTGGATTCACTCGCATGCGAACCCGGTTGAGTCAGCTTGGCGAATGCTTTGAGAATGGCGAAACTGTGCCAATGGAGCGGAAGCCCTACACGAAGCGCCGGAGGGCAGCAGCAATTCGCAGCCTTGCTACGGCAGCGTGACCAACCCAAATGGTAATTCCCAACTGAAGGGCGCTCGTAGGGCGAAAATGCCGAAACGGGTGCCGTTCACAGGGGTTGCGTAAAACTGTGCGTAAAGAAATCCTGAAATTTGGGCTGGGAAGTTCGGTGTTAGAGCCACCGAGCCAGTTGTGAGATTGGCTCAACCCATTGAAACCAAACGGGAGGTTTGGTTGCGGGGGGTGGATTTGAACCACCGACCTTTGGGTTATGAGCCCATTGA
>Ga0209007_1000443_pt1 | contig 16761 bp, 12 predicted proteins | sample JacPinW_OM1H0_O2_FD_187961 | JGI IMG/M metagenome (GOLD analysis project Ga0209007, IMG submission 187961) | Forest soil microbial communities from Algoma, Ontario, Canada - Jack Pine, Ontario site 1_JW_OM1H0_O2 (SPAdes) (version 2) | ecosystem: Environmental > Terrestrial > Soil > Boreal... | reverse complement strand
CCTAGTACGAGAGGACCGGGATGGACGGACCTCTTGTGATCGAGTTGTCACGCCAGTGGCATAGCTCGGTAGCGAAGTCCGGAAGAGATAATCGCTGAAAGCATCTAAGCGAGAAGCTCGCCTCGAGATAAGGTTTCCCAACCCTCCTGCGGGGGGGTAAGAAGGCCAGTCGAAGACTACGACTTTGATAGGCGGGAGGTGGAAGCGCAGTAATGCGTGTAGCTAACCCGTACTAATCGGCCGTTCGGCTTAACCATAAAACTTTCCCAACGCGGTTACCCTAAGAGACCCGCTCACGCGGCGACGAGGGGTTGCTCGTTGATAGGAAAGTCGCTCTTTCCACATTGCGATATTCTCAATGCGGAAATTGGCGGTTTGTTGTTCCAGCTTCTTTCAGTTTCAAAATTTTCCCGGAAATTTCTCGCTTGCATGCAACTCGCAAGCTTACAAGTTTCCTGGTGGTCTTACCGCAAGGGTCACACCCGTTCCCATCCCGAACACGGAAGTTAAGCCTTGCCGGGCCGATGATACTGCGCGGGTAACTGCGCGGGAACGTAGGTCACCGCCAGGATTAGAATTCAAAGGCCGCAACCCCCAAAGCGTTCGCGGCCTTTTTTATTTTTGCGCCTCTCTTTCGTTCAGTTATCCTGTCCTCAACAAAATCAGCAGAAGCGAGAAAACGCTAGATCGGATTTTGCGCGGCACATCTGATGCCAATATCTCATTTTCGGCGATGGGGCGACTTCTTTCGAGGCTTGGATTTGTGGAACGGGTCAGGGGCAGCCACCATATCTTCACGCGCACGGGCGTTGAGGAGATTCTGAATTTGCAGCCAAAGGGATCGAAGTGCAAACCCTACCAGGTAAGGCAGGTCCGGTCTGTTATACTTCGTTATAAGCTGGCGGAGATCGAGAATGCCTAAATACGAGCTGATCATTTATTGGAGTCAGGAGGATGACGCATTTATCGCGGAGATCCCGGAACTTCCGGGCTGCGCGGCCGACGGTAAAACTTACCGCGAAGCCCTCGCTAACGTTGAGATCGTCATCCGCGAGTGGATCGAAACGGCAAAAGAACTTCGTCGCCCGATTCCGGCGCCTAAAGGCCGTTTAGTTTTTGCTTGAGTCATTCTACATATCCGGGAATTTAAAGGCCGCAACGCTCAAAGCGTTCGTGGCTTTTTTTATTTCATGATATTTCCCCAAACTGCTGGACCACACAATGAAGTAGCATTCTTAACGTGAAAGTTATCATGGCCGTTCTTATCTCGTCGATTCTATCCGCAGCCCCGAATTTTGCTCAGGTGAAGGCTGCGCCGAATCAGCGCGGCGACAATGCGGCGCAGCTTGGCATGACCTGCGTGCAGGTTCTAGCGAGGAGCTCGACGGATTGGGTGACGAAGTTCACCACGACTAAAGATGAAGATCCGGAGAGTACGGTTCTTGCGATCGAACAATACGGCAAGTGCTATGACGAGCGAACAGACCGGCTCGCCGTCTCTCTTGGCAGACAGGGCAAAGGACCGCTGATGGGGGCGCGCGGGAATTTCCGGGACTTCGAATCGGCGCTCAAGGATTTCACTGCGAAGGCGCTGGAGGAAACTCAACAATCTTCCAATGTCGTAAAGACGGCGTACGCGGCGCTGTACGAAAAACAATTCCGCTATGAGTTTTATCAGAGCTATTCTCAAAAGCCCCAGAAGCGCCCTTCGTCTGAAACGACTGAAAAGTCCGGCGGTTCAGCAAAGGCTTCACCAACGGCGCAGTCTTCGGCAAAACCTGAAGCCGACCCTATGACGCTGGCGAAGAATCATTTTGGCGAGCTGCTGGCCAATTTGACTGAAGACAAGCGGCACGAAATGCACGCGGCTTTTGGACAAATCTTCGAGCGCAGCTCGATCGGCGAGCAGTGGAAGCTTGAAATTTATCGTTACGCGATCTTCCTGCTCGAACCCTCCAGCAGCAAACCTTTTTCGCCGCCACCGTTTTAGATAGCGCAACCGGGGTGGCGCGGGCCGCATCTGTCTGATAGGCTTTCCCGTCCTAACTTGGAGATGAAAAATGAACTTGCGGCTCCTGGCCGTTTTGGCACTGCTCATTTCTCTGTTCGTCGCCGACCCGAGCATTTTTGCGCAGGACGACGACGCCCCAAATAAACTCGCGCACGATATTTACAAGCAGCTCATCGAAATAAATACGACGGATTCTGTCGGCAGCACGACGGTGGCAGCGGAAGTGATGGCCCAGCGGTTGCGCGATGCAGGCTATCCCGCGGGCGACGTGCAAGTGCTCGGGCCCAATCCTCGCAAAGGAAATCTGGTTGCGCGTCTGCGCGGAACCGGAGCTCGCAAGCCCGTGCTGATGATTTGCCACCTGGATGTGGTGGAGGCGCGCCGCGAAGACTGGTCCATGGACCCGTTTCAATTCATCGAGAAGGATGGATATTTCTATGGCCGCGGCTCTGGTGACATCAAGGACGGCGACGCGATTCTGATGGCTGCGATGATCCGTCTAAAACAAGAAAACTTCCAACCCGACCGCGACATTATACTTGCGCTCACCGCCGATGAAGAAGGCGGCAAGTTTAATGGTGTGGACTGGCTGATTAAAAACCATCGCGACTTGATTGATGCCGAATTTATCTTGAACCCTGATGCTGGTGATTTCGAGTTAGATAAGGGGAAGAAACTGCTCGTCGGGATTCAGGCGGCTGAAAAGCTTTATCAAGATTACGATGTGAAGGCTACAAATCCTGGAGGTCACAGCTCGCTTCCGGGAAAAGAAAATGCAATCTACGAGTTGGCCGACGCTCTAATCCGTCTGGATCGTTACCAATTCCCGTTTGAGCTGAGCGAAGTAACGCGCGAATATTTCAAGCGCGAGGCGGACATCGTGGGCGGAACGACAGGAGCAGACATGAAGGCAATTCTTCAGACGCCTCCCGATGCGTCTGCAATCGCGCGACTCTCGGAATCGCCTTTTTATAATGCGCGCATGCGCACCACCTGCGTTGCCACCCGGCTGGAAGGAGGCCACGCGAATAACGCGTTACCGGGGATGGCGCGGGCGAATATTAACTGCCGCATTCTGCCGGGTCACACTCCCGATGAGGTTCAAGCGACGCTTGAAAAGGTGATAGCTGATCCCGAGATTTCCATCTCACAGGTCGCAGCACCCGGAGCCGGCTTGAGATCCAATCCCCTCTCTACACTTCAGCCGGAAGTGATGCACGCGATCGAAAAAGTGGTCAGCGAGATGTGGCCGGGCGTTCCAGTTGTGCCGGTGCTCGATGCGGGAGCGAGCGACGGAGCCATTTCACGCGCTGCCGGATACACAACCTACGGAATACCGGGAGTGTTCATGGATGTGGATGATGATCGCTCCCACGGACGCGACGAGCGCATTCGCGTGGCATCCTTTTATTCCGGAGTGGATTTTTACTATCGCCTGATCAAAATACTTTCCACGCCCCAATAATTTTCGCGGAGAAATACCGACGATGGGCTTACTGAGACGCTCGCTGCTGATGGCCTCGCAGAGCCAGTGGCTGCGTGAGCATGCTCCGCGCTACGGCTTTATGCGCCGCACAGTGAAGCGGTTCATGCCCGGTGAAAATGTAGAAGATGCGCTCGCTGCTGCGCAGACGCTGGCTTCCACCGGCATTGGCTCGGTACTGACTCACCTCGGCGAAAATATTACTGACGGCGCCGAGGCTCAGGAAGTCACCAAGCATTATTTGGATGTCCTCGACCGCATTCGCAATGCGAACCTGTCCGCTGAAGTGTCCGTGAAACTCACGCAGCTTGGTCTCGACCTGGACCAGGAATTCTGTTTCGCCAACCTCGCAAAGCTGATCGAACACACGCCGGCGGAGAAAACTCTGTGGATCGACATCGAGCAGAGCCCTTATGTGGACGCGACGCTTGAACTTTATCGCCGCGCGCGCAAGGCGCACCCAAATGTGGGAGTCTGCGTGCAGGCCTATCTCTATCGCACGGAAAAAGATCTGGATTCGTTGATTGCGATCGCGGCTTCCGTGCGATTGGTGAAAGGCGCCTACAACGAACCGGCCGAGATAGCCTTCCCTCTGAAGAAGGACGTGGACGAAAATTATTTTCATCTAGCACAGCGCCTGCTGAGTCCGGAAGCGCGCAACGCGCGCGTGAGAGCGGCGATTGCCACGCATGACCGTTCATTGATCACACGGCTCATCGAATGGGCTGCGTCGCAGGGCATCAAGAAACATCAGCTCGAATTTCAAATGCTTTACGGCATTCAGCGCGCGGAGCAAGTGCGTTTGGTACAGCAAGGTTATCGCTGCAACGTTCTGATTTCGTATGGTTCGTTTTGGTTTCCCTGGTTCATGCGCCGACTTGCTGAACGCCCGGCCAATGCGCTTTTTCTGGCACGCAATTTCTTTTCCCGCTAAACATATCGGTCCTAGATAGAAGGAACTTTGCTCCGCGTCCCTACGTATCTTCCAGCAAGCGCAGGAGGTGTGTAGATGCGAGATTTCTGGAGCGATGTGCGATACGGAGCGCGGATGCTGGCAAAAAGCCCGGCGTTCACGCTGGTTGCGATCCTTACGCTTGCCGTAGGAATCGGAGCAAACACCGCCGTTTTCAGCGTGGTGAATTCATTTCTATTCCATCCGCTTCCTGTGAGGGATGCGGGACGCCTGGTTGTGGTCGCCAACGGCACTCATGACTACGAGGAGCCTCACGAAGTTTCCAATGCTGACTTCAAGGATTTGCAAGCGCAGAGCGACGCATTCTCCGACATGACTGCCTACCTGATTCATTTTTCGGGGCTGACTGCGGATAATCGAAGCGAACGAGTTCTCGCTACCTATGTGAAAGGAAATTATTTTTCGGCTCTTGGTCTACAACCCGCGTTAGGGCGTCTGTTTCTGCCGAACGAAGGTGAAACCCTCGGCGGCGACCCCATCATTGTCCTGGGTTACTCCTATTGGAAGCAGCGCTTCAATGGCGATCCCTCGATTGTAGGCAAGAGCGTAAATCTAAACGGCCAGCCGGTAACGGTGGTCGGTGTAGCACCCAAAGGATTTTTCGGAACGTTTTTTATTGTGGAATCGAATGTTTACGTCCCGCTCGGAATGCTGGGGAACGATGCGGAGTCCAAGAAAATCTTCAACAACCGCGGCGAAAGACAGCTTCGCGTTCTGGCGCATCTGAAGCCGGGCATCACGATGGAAAAGGCGCGCGTCTCCCTTCAAGTAGTCGCGGACCGCCTCAACAAAGAATATCCCGACACAAACAAGGACTTACGGATGGCGGTGATTCCGGAAACGCTTGCCCGGCCGGAAGCCGCATCGGCCAGCATGTGGCCGCTGATCGCTTCGGTATTCCTGGGATTGGTCGGAATGGTTCTTCTGGTTACTTGCGTGAACGTCACAAATTTGTTGTTGGCGCGCGCCTCCGTGCGCTCGAAGGAAATTGCCATTCGAGCGGCGCTCGGAGCGGGCCGCAGGCGATTGTTTCGCCAGGTACTGACGGAAAGTCTTCTTCTCGCCGGACTGGGCGGTGCAGCAGGAGCTGCGCTCGGCCTATGGCTCATGAAGTTGATTGAAACTATTCGCCTGCCCGGCGATTTCCCGATGCGCACGAATATTCCGTTCGACTGGCGCGTGTTTCTATTCGTAGCGTCGGTGGCCATCGCGTGCGGGCTTTTCGCTGGGGTCGTGCCGGCGTGGCGCGCTTCGCGCATGAGCCTGAATGAAATTCTGCGCGAAAGCGGCCGAAGTCTCACCAGTGGCGCCGGACATAATCGGATCCGCAATGTTTTAGTGGCGGGCCAAGCGGCGGGCTCGCTTGTGGTGCTGATCATGGCGGGTCTTTTTCTGCGGAGTTTGCAACACGCGGAGAAGACGACGCTCGGGTTCAATCCCGATCATGTTTTGAATCTGACGATGGACGTGAGCCAACTGGGTTACGACCAGAATCGCGGCGCGAATTTCTATCGCGACCTTGGTGAGCGCATCCGCGCTTTACCGGGAGTGCAATCGGCGAGTTTCGCTTACTCCGTGCCGTTCGGATATTTCAGCCAGTGGGATAACGTTTGGAAAGAAGGCCAGGAAGGCCTGCCGGAAAGCCAAGTGCCGCGGCCTCCTCATAACAAAGTGGACAAAGATTATTTTCACACGATGGGAATCGAAATCGTTCGCGGCCGCGCGATTGACGAAGAAGACCAAAGCACTTCGGCACGTGTTGCTGTGGTGAACGAAACGATGGCGCGCACATTTTGGCCGGGACAAGATCCGATTGGCCATCATTTCCGCTATGGAACGGCGCAGGCGGAGCCGGTGGAAGTAGTCGGCGTGGCCAAAGATGGCAAGTATGTGTGGATCGCCGAAGATCAGCGCTCGTATTTTTATGTTCCGCTGACGCAGGATTACAGCGCCGTACGAGTGTTGCAAGTGCGTGCTTCCGTGCCGCCGGCGGTCTTGACGCGATCGATTGAAGATCAGATCCACTCCATGGAGCCAAACCTTCCTGTATTCGACGTCATGTCGATGGAGACAGCGCTGCATGGCGGAAATGGATTGTTTTTCTTCCGGCTGGCCGCAATTTTCGCGGTAATACTCGGCGGGCTTGGACTCTTGTTAGCCGTTAGCGGCGTATATGGCGTGGTTTCGTACGGCGTGAATCAACGGACACATGAAATCGGAATTCGCATGGCGCTCGGCGCACAGCGACAAAACATACTGCACCTGGTGATTATGCAAGGCGTCAAGCTCGTTCTGGCTGGACTGGTTCTTGGAATCGCGGTATCAGCAGGCCTCGCGCGAGTGCTCGAAAGCCTGCTGGTCGATACCGGCGCTCTCGATCCGCTGGCCTACGGAGCTGCGTCGCTGCTTCTGATGGCCGTGGCGGTAATGGCTTGCTATCTTCCCGCACGTCGAGCGATGCGAGTGGACCCGCTGGTCGCGCTGAGATACGAATAATTGGTTGCTTGAAATTTCTGGTTACGCGCCCGCAGACTTCTCTTTATCGGAGAAGGCTTTCACTGCCGCTCGCATTTCTTCCTGTGTAGGAACACGCTTGCGGGTGGCGATGGCCCACTTGTGCCCGTACGGATCGATCACCTGGCCGTACCGGTCACCCCAAAAAACATCCATGATCGGCATGGTAACTTTTGCGCCCGCCTGAACTGCTTTCGAAAAAGCGGCTTCGGCATCTTCCGTGTAAATGTGCAGCGAGACCGTTGTGCCACCGAGAGAAAGCGGCGAGAGGGCATGGTGCTCGGGAAACTCGTCGCTCAACATAACGATTGAATCGCCGATTTTGAAATCCGCATGCATCACGCGACCATGATCGTCTTTGGCGACGCTACGAATTTCGGCGCCAAAGGCATTTTTGTAAAACTCCAGCGCCTGCGTCGCGTTGCGGCAGAGGAGTTGAGGCGTAACGGTGTGGAACCCTTCGGGAATTGGTTTTACGGCTTCTGGCATAACATCCTCCTTTTCGCGGATTATTTTTTGCGGGTGTAAGTGGTTTCCTGGAACGCGGCTTCCTTGCCGTCCGCTCCCGTGCTCATCAGCGTGACGACAAACTGGCCGTCGTCTACTTGGCGAATGGTCGCGTGAATTGGAATTTTGTCACCGCGATGATTTTGCGACATTCCGGTAAGGTCGATAGTTTTGCCGCCGTCGGGGCTTGTGCCGGTGAGAAACAGCATGGCGGTGGACATGGTGTACATCCAGACGGCTTCATATTGTTTGGTGATATTGTTGAAGCCATAGATGCGCGTGCCCGAAACAGGACGGCCGAAAACAGTATCGGTATTTTCTTCGACGATGAATCTTCCACCAAGAGCCACGGAAATTTTTGCCGTACCGGTGGAAGCATTCGCATCGGCATTCGGCTGCGCGACAAATTTCACTGTTCTGGTGTACTCGCCGGCGCGTTTTGCCAGAAACGCTTGCTCGGGTCCAGGCTTTGTGGCGTCGGCCGCCGATTGAACACTCGGAGCAGCCTCGGATTTCTGAGTCGAGCCGTCCTGAGCCAGTGTGGCACTCGTGGCAAAAACCAGCAACACCAGGAGCGAAATGCTGCGACTGAGATTAGGTAAATTACTTGCAGGACTCATTCGGATCTCCCTTCACTAGTAGGAAGTCTGGAACGAAACACCGCTTGGAAATCTCAATTCACGTCGGAGGTTAACCTAGTTCTTATCGGGTGCGCTCGTCTTTTTCGATTTTACCGTCACGCAAACGGATCACGCGATGCGCGTGGGCGGCGATGTCAGGTTCGTGCGTCACGAGGATGATGGTATTGCCTTGCTCGTGCAATCGCGCGAAGAGCGCCATAATTTCTTCGCCGGTCTGCGAGTCTAAGTTTCCGGTGGGTTCATCCGCCAGCAAGATCGAGGGAGCATTTACCAAGGCACGCGCAATCGCCACGCGCTGCCGCTGGCCCCCGGACAGTTCATTAGGCTTGTGCATCATGCGATCGGCGAGGTCCACCTGGCTCAGAGCTTTTTTCGCTCGGCCAAGCCGCTCTTCAGAGGGCGTGCCATTGTAAATCATGGGGAGTTCCACGTTGTGAAGCGCGGTTGCTCGCGCCAGCAAATTAAAGGTTTGGAAGACGAATCCAATTTCCTTGTTTCGAATATAGGCTAGTTCGTCGTCATCAAGCTGGCTGACCAGCCGTCCCGCCAGCCAGTAACTGCCCTTGGTCGGCGTGTCGAGGCAGCCAATCAAATTCATCAGCGTGGATTTTCCGGAACCGGAAGGGCCCATGACGGCCACGTACTCGCCCTTGTGAATCTCAATGCTCACGCCGCGCAGCGCGTGCAACTTCTCCGTACCCATTTCGTACGTCTTCCACAGATCTTCTGTTTGAATGACGATGCCGGCGTCTACAAGGTCTTTGCGGTATCCCTGCGGAGCGATAATTTCTTCGACGGCCACGATCAGTGTGCTCCTGGATTCAACTCTAGCTCGTCGAAGAATCTTCGCGCTTTGGTTCGGAATTATCTACTTTGATGGGAGCGCCGGGGCGCAATGTGCGCAGCGCTTTGTAGCTTCCAATTACGATTTGGTCGCCATCTTTCAAGCCGTTGGTGATTTCAATGTCAGTCACTCCGGCGACGCCCGTTTGCACCGGAACGAATTCGGCTTTTTTCCCACGGATGACAAAGACGCCTTGAACGTCGGTCTTCTGGCCATTTGTACCCGTGTTTGTACCCGAGGTTGGCTTCGAGGCCGCCAGCGTAACACTGCCGCCGTTTTTTCCCAGCGCTGCTTCGTCGATTTCCCGCTGGGTTCGTACGGCAAGCGCTTGAATCGGAATGGTCAGCACGTCTTTCTTCTGCTCCGTCTGAATCCTGGCGGTAGCGGAAAGCCCGGGGCGGAGTGAATCCGGCGGGTTGTCCACGGTCACCACCACTTTGAAATCGCGTGCTTCCTGGGTATTGGCCGTCGTCTGGGTAGTTGCCGCCTGGCCGGAAGAGCGCAGGATGGCCAGCTCGCCAACCTGGCTTACATGGCCTTTGAAAGTCTTGCCGGGAAGCGCGTCGATGGTCACTTCGGCGGGTTGGCCTTCGCGGACATTCGTGATGTCGGTCTCATCTACTTTCACTTCCGCGGTGACGATGCTCATGTCGGAAATCGTCATCAAGAAACTGCCTTCGGCGTTTTGAATCCCAGGCACGACGTTTTCGCCAACGCGCACGGCGATATAGCTGACGATGCCGTCAATCGGGGCTGTGTAGGTCGTTTTGCGGAGAATATCTTTTGTATGTTTCAGAACTGCCTCATTCTGATTGAAATTCTCCCGGGATTGGTCACGCGAGGCGCGCGCCTGCTCGACTTGCGCTTTAGAGGCGTTTAGAGCGGCCACTGCGCTGTCGTAAGTGGCTTTGTTTGCGTCAAACTCTTGTTTGGCGATGAGCTGATCTTTATAGAGTTCTTGGGTCCGCTGCCAGTCGAATTTGGCCTTCTCCAGGTCCGCTTGGCGCTGGGCTAGCGTCGCGACCGCGGAATCGTAACTGGCGGCTGCCACACGCATCCCCGCTTCCGTGGAGCTGATGCTGGCTTCCTGCGCTTGGACGTCTGCGCCCGGCTGGATGTTCTCCAGGTGTAGCAGGATGTCGCCCTTTTTTACGTGGTCGCCTTCTTTGACCACGATGTTAGTGATTTTGCCGATGCCTTCACCGAGGACGTTCGTGTAATTCTTTGGACGGACTTCTCCAGAAGCGGTGACGATGGACACCAAGTCCTGTTTGACCACTTTTCCAGTCTGTACTGTTACTACACCTTTATTCGACTGGTAGATGCTGTACCAGGATATACCGCCGAGGACCAGTACCGCCCCCAGACCGATTCCGACTTTTTGCCACGTCTTCATGCTCGGCCTCTAGGTCCTTACGCCTCGGGACAGAAATCATCCGCTCACAATTGCATACGTCCGAAAGGACCAGAATGTTTCTCGGATTAGACGAACTTAAAGAGATAAAGAAAGTTCCGCCTACCAAATTTCGGATGTCTGCTCTTCTCTTCGGTTCCTGTACGAGGCTTCCAGTCCCACGATGAGCAAGCGGTCGAGTTCGGCTCGTCCACATGTGCGGCCAAGTGGGGTACGCCCTTGCTGGTCCATTTTAAATGCATTCAAGCCAGAAAGAAACAGTTGTTGACTGGGCGCCTAGACCGCATAAAGGACAGGCAACCCCATTCCATCTAACGTGCTCATACACCTATACGTGTCCGGAAACTAGCGTTGACCTGTACCATTGGACAGGTTAGAATTTTTAACCAAATAGGGGAAAAGGTTAATTATGGGCCGTTGCGCAAGGGTGTTTCTTGTTGGCATTTTGGCTGCGACCTTCGGGTCTGTCCAGTCGGCCTACGCGCAGGGCGAATCACAGAATCCGCAAAATCCTCCCGCTGACCAGAACTCCGCCAAAAAGTCCGCAAAGCAAAAGTCGAAGAGCGATAAAGAACTCAGAAAAGAGCTCGATTCCCAATACAGGAAATGGCTGGACGAGGATGTTGTCTACATTATTTCCCCGGAAGAGCGCAGCGCGTTTCTTCACCTTGCGACGAACGAGGAGCGCGAGCAATTCATCGAGCAATTCTGGCAACGCCGTAACCCTGATCCCGATTCAGCGGACAACACGTTTAAGGAAGAACACTATCGCCGCATCGCTTATGTGAACGAGCACTTCTCCTCCGGTATCCCTGGCTGGAAAACGGATCGCGGCCGCATTTACATCATGTGGGGAGCCGCCGATGAAATCGAATCGCATCCTTCGGGCGGGAGTTACGAACGGCCTGCGGAAGAAGGCGGCGGAGAAACCTCTACATATCCATTCGAAGACTGGCGCTATCGCTATCTCGAAGGGATTGGAGAAAACGTTATTTTAGAATTCGTGGATCCCACGATGAGCGGCGAATACCACCTCACCATGGATCCCAGCGAAAAAGACGCACTCCTGATGGTTCCAGGCGCCGGCCTTACGCAGATGGAGTCCATGGGATTGGCTAGCAAAACATCGCGGTTCAACAACACTGACGGCACGCACGACGCTGCTCCGATCGGCATGGCTACCGAATCGATGAATGAATTTACGCGACTGGACCTTTACGCCAAGATTCAGCAGGCCCCTCCTGTTAAATTCAAGGATCTGGAGGCGGTGGTTACTTCGCGACTCGTGCGCGATCAGGTGAAATTTGATTACCGCTTCTATTTCCTGCGAATCACTTCCGACACCGTGCTCGTTCCGATTACGGTGCAAATTCCAACGCACCAGTTGCACTTCCAGGAAGCCAAGGGCGTTGACTCGGCCACTGTGAATCTCTTCGCGCGTATCAGTACCTTGAGCGGCCGCATCGTGCAAACCTTCGAAGATACGGTGAAGCGCGACGTCCCGGCCAGCTTATTGCAACAGGCTCAAGCCGTGCCTTCGATCTACCAGAAGGCCGTGCCGCTAAGCCCCGGCCTGTACCGCTTAGATATCGTTTTGAAAGACGTAAATAGTGGAAATGTTGGCGTGGTGAACACGCGCCTGGCGGTTCCGCGCTTTGAAGACGATCATCTGTCATCCAGTTCGCTGATCCTCGCAGACCAAATCACGCCGGTTTCCTCGAAAGACATCGGGCTGGGCCAGTTCGTCCTGGGTGATGTGAAGGTGAGGCCGAAGCTGGACGCCTCGTTCGCGGCCTCGGATGGTATGGGCGTTTTCCTGCAAATCTACAATTTGAAAGTGGACGATCAGACGCACAAATCGGATGCGTCTGTGCAGTACCGTGTGATGAAAGACAAGACTACCGAGCCGGTTTTGAAATTCGATATTCCCAAAGAAAAATTGCCTGAGCACGGCGAGGAATTGACTCTGGAGAATATTATTACTCTGGGCTCGCTGCCTCCAGGCGCGTACAAATTGGAAGTGGCAGTCACAGATAATCTAACGAAGCAAACGATAACTCCGGCCATGGATTTTACGGTGAAACCAGGATCCGTAGAGGCCGCACACGCGAGGTGACCTCGTGAGTTTGCGAATGATGCGCTTGTCAGGATTTGGAGTGCTGTTCTGCCTGCTGGCTATGCCAGCGATGGCTGCGCCAAACTCCGGCAAGATTTCCGGTGTGGTGCTTGACGCTTCCGGAACGCCGCAAATGGGCGCCACGATTTTTGTCACCTCCGACCAACTTTTGAAGCTTTCCTCCATCGAGCTGCTAACGAACGATCGCGGACGTTTTTCCACGGACTTGCTTCCTTCCGGGACTTATTCGATAAAAGTGACTCTTGCTGGATTCCTGCCTGTAATCGAACAACATATTCAGGTGAACGATGAGCACACGACTCTGCTCGAAATCGTTCTAGGATCGGTATTTTCGTCGCTGGAAAAATTGCGTAGGCAGGCCGACCAGCAAGTAAGCGCGGACGAATGGACTTGGGTCTTGAGAAGTTCGGCCGCTACGCGGCCCGTCCTGCGCTGGCAAGATGATGATGTGTTCCTCGGCGCACCGCCTGCTCAGTTTGAAACTTCTCAATCCCAAGCAGGGCGCATGCAGCTTGAGCTGACCTCGGGTTCCGACCATCCCGGTTCGATCTCAAATCCGGCAGATTCACCGGGCACGGCTCTGGTATACGACGTAGGCCTGGGCGGTAATCAACAGCTCCTGGTCGCTAGTCAGTTCAGCTATGAGAGCGGGGCGTATTCGGGCGGCTTAGCAACTCAATGGATTCCTTCAGGAAAGCCGGGGGTAGGCCCAGTCGCTACGCTTTTGTTACGAGAATCGCAGCTTGGACCCGACGGGCCGACCTTCCGCGGATTGCGAATGTCGTTCGACAATTCATTTACGGTCGGAGACCGCATCAGCATTCGCTATGGCTCCGATTTCGTCATGGCCGGCCTCGCCGGCACCACGGCTGCGGCGCGGCCACGCACTCAGGTAGCCGTTCAGATCACGCCGACCTGGCAGGCGTCCGTCTTGTTTGCGACCAACGGCTGGCAGGATTCCGCGGGCGATCAAAGCACACTGCAATCCGCGCTGAATACGCTCGATGAATTTCCCATACTTCTGCAGCGCGATGGACACTCCGTGCTGGAGAATGGCTCGCACGAGGAATTGGCTGTCGAGCACACTCTTAACAAAGACGCCAGTGTCACAATATCTCTGTTTACCGACCACGCTTCCCATACCGCGGTATTTGGGCATGGGTCCGTTACCGGACCTGACTATTTGCAGGACTTCTTCTCCAACGTTTTTGCTTATGACGCCGGGGAATCCAGCTCGCTGGGAACGCGTGTCGCGTATCATCAGAGACTCACCGATAACGTGAGCGCCACGATTATTTATGAATATGCCGGAGCGTTGTCTCCCATCGAGGATCCGTCGGAAGCAAGCTTGCGAAACCAGTTACAGACTCGCTATCGCCAAAGTGCCGGCGTTCATATTACGGCTAAGGCTCCGCGAATCGGGACAAAGCTTACGGCAGGCTATAAGTGGATCAACGGGCCAGTCGTTTCCGCTGTGGATCCTTACGGCCAATCTCTATATAGCCTGGACCCATACCTGAGTATAGGAATTCGCCAGCCACTGCCGAGCTTTATTCCGGGTCACGCCGAAATTCTGGCCGACTGCGGCAATCTTCTGGCGCAGGGCTACGTTCCAATGACGACCAGCGATGGCCGAGTTGTCCTCATTCCTACTTACCGGTACCTGCGTGGCGGGCTCAGCTTCCAGTTCTAGCCGCGTCAGGGTGTACTGGAATCGGGAAGATGTCTTCCACAAACGGAATTCCGGCACTCTCTGCTAATATAGGCTCTCGTAAATTATTCATTTAAAAGAGTATAGTCTTATTAGAATCCATAATATCGTGGAAGCCGACGTGCTAGCATCGATTGTTGTTTCTGCGTGAGTTACGGGTGTAGCTGGATGAACGATAGTCTCCGAATGCGACTTGGCGCGGTCGTTCTAGCGCTACTGACCCTATCTGCAATTGTATTTGCTTTCCTGAATTTCCAGCAGCGTTCCCGATTTGTTCTTCCCGACGATGGCGTCACTTGGCTGGACACTCAACAAGGCGTCGTGGCTTGGCATGTGGTGGCCGACTCCCCTGCTGCTAAAGCGGGAATCAAGCAAGGCGACGCCGTGTCGGCCGTGCGAGGCGTTACCATTCATCGCGCCACCGACGTTACGCGAATCTTGTTTCACGCAGGTCCGTGGACGGAAGTGCGCTACCAAATGCACCGCGGAGGGGCCGCATTTGAGACGCCGCTGGTGACAGCGCCGCAAGATTCGTCTTCCTCGATCGAAAACTATCTGCGGATCACCGCGCTCCTGTATATTTTTATCGGATTATTTATCTTTGTTCGCCGCTGGAACGCACCGCGCGCCGTTCACTTTTACATTTTTTGTTTGGTCTCGTTTATTCTTTACAGCTTTCATTACACCGGCAAGCTGAATTCTTTTGATGCCACCATTTATTGGACGCAGTCTTTCGCCTGGCTTCTGCAGCCGGCTTTGCTGGTTCACTTCGCACTCGTATTTCCCGAGCGCCGGGGCACTCTTTGGCTAAAGTTAGTGGCTCTTTACAGCCTTCCCGCGGCTTTGCTGACACTGCAGATTTTTGTCGCCACTGGCACACTCGATTTCCTGCCATCCATTGAGAGCCGAAATTTCCTGGATACTGTCGATCTTTTCTACCTCGGTATTTATTTCATGATTGCTGCGGGAATCTTTTTGGCCAGTTATTTCAGGGCTCCCAGCGGCGTGCTGCGCCAGCAATTGAAATGGGTTACCGGCGGCACGATCGCGGGAATCGTTCCATTCTTCCTGTTCTACGTGTTGCCGCGCACGGAAAGCTGGGTTCCCCAGCCCTGGATGAAACTCTCCGTTTTCTCGTTGGCTTTGATCCCGCTCTGTTTCGGATACGCCATCATCCGCTACCGCCTGATGGACGTGGACATCATTTTCAAGCGAGGACTTGCCTACACATTCGCTACCGCAGCCATCGTCGGAATTTATTTCGCGGGCATCGCACTGATTGGCGAAACATTCCACACGCGATGGCCTACGGGGCCGGCTGGCGGAGTGATCGCAATTGTGGTGGCTGCGTTTCTCTTTGAGCCCGTGCGCGGCTGGATGCAGACTCGCCTCGATCGGTTTTTCTACCGAGATCGTCTGGACTACCGGCGCACGCTTATCGAATTCGGCCGCGCGCTAACAAATGAAGTTCGCCTTGAGCCTTTGGTGGGCTCCGTGCTGGATCGGATTTCGCAAACGCTGCTGGTAGATCGCCTGGCTGTATTCCTTGAGGATCCCGCGCACGCAGGCCAGTTTGTTCTTTCGCGTTCGATGGGACTGCGCCCGGAAGGTCCGCTGGATTTGTCCTTCCTGGATCCTTCGCGGCCTGCGCTGGAGCGCGGGTGTATGTTCTTTGAGTCTGCTCGCGCGGCGACGGAGGAAAGTGAGCCTGTCAGGCGTACCCTGGAAGAGCTCGACCTGAATTACTTTATCGCCTGCCGCTTCCGCGAGCGCACCGTGGCCATTCTCGGCCTGGGTAAGACAGTGGATGGCGATTATCTGTCGAGCGATGACCTGGAATTGCTCTCCACCATCGCCGGTTACGTGGCCATTGCCATTGAGAATGCGCGCCTGTATCAGTCGCTGGAACAGAAGGCCATGCAAATCGAACGCTTGAAGGACTTCAGCGAAAATATCGTCGAGTCGCTGAATATCGGCGTCCTCACAGTCGATTTGGAAGATTGCATCGAGTCCTGGAATCCACAACTCGAAAATTTGCTGGGCATTCCGCGCCGGGAAGCGTTAAGGCGTCGCCTTCAGGACGTTCTTCCCCAGGATTTGGTGGCTGAAATTGCGTCGCGTTACACCGCCGACCGTGTTTCAGGAATTTACAAATTCCATCTGAACACTCCAGCCGGCCGCCGGCTTGTCATTAACGCCTCGATTGCGCCGCTGGTGGGAAAGAATGGAGCTCGTCTGGGCCGGCTGATTTTGCTCGACGATATTACGCAACGAGTGCGTCTGGAAGAGCAAATGGTGCAGACCGAAAAGCTCACCTCGCTGGGTTTGCTGGCTGCCGGCGTGGCGCACGAAGTGAATACGCCGCTCGCGGTGATTTCGAATTACATTCAGATGCTTGCCAAGCAGATTCCCGCGGGCGATCCGCGCCAAAAAACAATCGAGCGAATCGTAAAGCAGACCTTCCGCGCCAGCGAAATCGTCAACAACCTGCTAAACTTTTCGCGAACCGGCGCAGCTGAGTTTGTG
>Ga0209007_1000442_pt1 | contig 16799 bp, 10 predicted proteins | sample JacPinW_OM1H0_O2_FD_187961 | JGI IMG/M metagenome (GOLD analysis project Ga0209007, IMG submission 187961) | Forest soil microbial communities from Algoma, Ontario, Canada - Jack Pine, Ontario site 1_JW_OM1H0_O2 (SPAdes) (version 2) | ecosystem: Environmental > Terrestrial > Soil > Boreal... | reverse complement strand
GCTGGCTGGTCCATGGCGCTGCTGTTTGAATCATAAGAGAGCGGCGACGCTAACATCTATGTCTAGCGCGGGCTGTGTAGGGAAAGAGTATCTAGTACTGTTTTGGTGACATCCGCGAATGGGCGACACTGACCAGGGCCGGCTTTACGCGGGTTTCCGTTCGAGGGATTCACGGTCCCACTTCGCGTTAATGGTGGCGGCTTCGTAGGTGCTTTGGCAAAAGTCGAGCAGGGCTGCTCTGGGATCAGCGGCCGCACGGACGTCGTCATAAGAAATCAAGAACTCGCCGAGTTTCGTGTCGAAAAATGCTTTTTGAGGACGCACGGCGCTTTCACGAAATCCGGCTGGCTCCGGCGAGATGTAGCTATAGAACATCGGACTCGCCACATCGCCGCCACCGGGCCACCAGCCGACGCTGCTCACCTCGTGCGAATAAGCTTCCTTGGTTATTTTGTCGGCGCCGGGACGCTCCGGCGCTCGCCTGCCAGAAAAACGCGAGGCGGCCATGTCGAAGCTTCCCCAGAAAAAATGTACCGGGCTGGCTTTGCCGATGAATTTTCCGCGGAACTCTTTGAATATGGAATCCAGCGTGACCAAAATCCGCCAAAAGCGATTGGCGTACGCGGGATCGTAGCGGGCGTGTGTGACGTCCTGGTCAAAGCGGATGGGATTGGGTATCTCGACCGGCATGGGCCAGATTTTTACGTCGAGCCCAAGCGAGCGCAGCATCTCCATGAATTCGCGATAGAATCCGGCTACCGTGCGGTGATATAGGGCAATCGTTCTCGACTCACCGAGGTTGGTCCTGATATCGAGCCGGTGATCGATAAAATCGAAACTGATCTCAAAATTTCCGCCGGGGCAGGGAATCGATGAAGTGGTCAAGCCTCTCGCTGATACGTAGAGCGGGACTTCCCACCAGTGATTGATCAGAGGGCTTTGCGCCAGGCGCACTTTTCCAACGATCTGCGTCCACATGTGTAGCGTGGCGCAGGTGTCTTTCCACTCCGCAAAAGGGAGCGCGGGCCAAGCTTGCTCTTTATCCGATACTTTGTCGTTCATCTATCTCACCAACGGCATCCAGAAATAATGTGAGCCTTACGCGAAGTGTTCGTATGATAGAACGAATCGCATGACGCTCGCGCGCACTAAAATTCGGATTCGCCGACTGCGCCGCAGCGAGCTGCCGATCGACACCGTCGAGTTGGCACGTTTTCTGATCGGCAAGACGCTGGTGCACGACTTGCCGCATGTTCGGCTCAGCGGGCGCATCGTTGAGACCGAAGCGTACCTTGTGGGCGATGCGGCTTGCCACGCCTTTCGTGGAGTGACGCCGCGCAACCGGGCGCTTTTCCTGGAACGCGGACACGCTTACGTTTATTTTATTTATGGCAACCACTTCATGCTCAACGTTTCCGGGCAGCGCAAAGGAATCGGCGAAGGAATTCTTTTGCGCGGGCTGGAGCCGCTCAAAGGCATCGAGTGGATGCGGCACCATCGCGCCGAAAAACAGTCGGGAAGAGGGCGCGTCGAAGGATCGAGAAAAGTTGCAGGCAAAGAATCGACGGCGCCTTTGACTGACCTTTCGCGCGGGCCCGGGCGACTCGCTGCGGCGATGGGCATTACTCGAAGTTTGGATGGGATGGATTTGTGCGCTGAAGGTCCCCTGTGGCTGGGGGCTGCGGCGAAAGCTACAGGGGAAATTGGAGTCAGCGTGCGCATTGGGATCAGGGTGGAGGCTTACAGGCTTCTTCGATTTTACGAGCGCGGCAATCCGTTTGTCAGCGGTCCCCGCCGTCTCAATTCGTGAAGGAGATCGCATACAAATTCGGCAAGAAAATCGGGTCTTGCATTTGTGACATTTTTGGCGATTTGAGCAACTCGTCGGTATTTGTTTTCTGTAACTTACGTGGGATCTTAATTCAGCAATTTGGCGATTTAACTTACCTGAAAAAACGTGGAGATTTTGGGGCGCGGTAGGTGGCGGAATGGGAGCCGACCGGCGCGGATTGTGGTGGAAGCGCGGTGCAATTGTTATGGGGCGCCTCGCCGATTGTCGATATGAATTGAGGCGGCGTTGGTTTCGCTGTTCATGGCTGTCACTCTGGCTGGTCACCCCGCGTTAATTTGCCGTCCACTACGTTTACCTCGAAAGCAGTGCCGCCGGTTGCGGTCCAGGTTTTCAGGTCGAAATTGTCGCCGGCGCTGAGCTTTATAACTTTTATGTGAAGCGCGGTGAGAGGTTTGCCTGGGGCGCAGAGTTCCGGGCGGTGGTCCAGGGTCATTAAGTAGGCTGAATTTTTTCCTACTACTTTGGCGTGGCCATCGGCTTCCACCAGGACGGCGGTTGTTTCGTCAACGCCGATCCCGTGCGCCTGGTTGGCCCAGCCGTCTTGCACGATACGGGCGAGAAAGGCGAGGGAGCGTCCCATGCGTTCGCGTTGAGAAAAATGGCTGTCGGTAATGACACCTTTTAGCACTGGGATCGACAGGAAATCGCGAACCAGCGTTACATGCGGGTCGTAGGGATTAGCCAAGGCTTCGGGGCTTTTCACTGTGTCGAGCATGGAGGCGAATACGAACTGGCCCTGCACGGCCAGTCCCGCGCTGATACCGCCGAGGGGAACGCCGCGGGCCACGTCGGCGTTGATTTCTTTTTGGACTCCCTGGCCGGTCCAGTAATTCACGTAATGCGACTGATCGCCGCCGGAAAGGAAAATTGCGTTCGCGTTGCGAATCGTGTCAACGACGAAGGGATCGTTCGCCGCTTCCGCGGAAGTGATCACCAGTGTGGTGACCGAGTTTTCCGGGCAGGCAGCGTGAAAATCCGAGTTGTAGTCGTCGGCGCCGTAGGCGCTAATCACCACGAGATCGCCGCCTCCGGAGTGCTGGCAGAGAAAGTTGGTAGCCTCGTCCACATCTCCATGGCCGCCGAGAAGGACGGCGCCAAACCGGGGCGCCTGGGCCGCTTTCGTGGCTTTGGGCGCCGCTGACGCGTGGGAGTCTTTCGCCGGGGTGCTATAGGCGGTCCAGTTATTGCCTTTCGCGGTCTGCGCGTAAGAGGAAATGGCGGCAACGGCCGCGACCACCAGGATGAGCATCGCTCGGTAGTAGATGGATGCTGATGAGGAGTACGCGCCGCCTCGAGTTCGAAATCCTTTCATCCTGTTTCCTCTCCAATATTCCCAATTTGGCACTGAGGAGCTCTTGGTGAAGCTCGCTCACGTTTACATCTTTCCCGAGCACTTTTTTTGTGCCCCGACCGATGCTAAAGGAAGAAGCAGAGGAATTGCAACAGGTCGTGTGTGTGAGATCTTGAGGCAAAATGCGCGGCGAGATTTTTTTTCTTATTGCGAGGCGGAGCCGGTATCGCGGAGGAGGACGACGTCGGACTCGGGATGGTTGCGGAGGATGCCAATGGTTTTGCCGTCTGGCGAGTATTCGAACCAGCTAATTTCATCGGCGGTGAAATTTGTAATCTGATGGCCGCTGGCGCCGGGTCCCGCGGCGTCAATCGGCTGGAGCCAGAGATTCTCGACTCCGTTTTCGCGAATGCCATATAGCAGGGACTTGCCGTCCGGCGAAAAACCCGGAGGCTTCGATATCAGCGGGTTCGGATCGAGAATGCGCCGGGCGGGATGCGGTCCGGCGTCAAGCGCCAGTAGCACAAGCTTTTGCTCCCCTGCCTTGGTCTCTCCCTGAGGAGACGTGAACGCTGCTATGAATGCCAGCGTTTTGCCGTCGGGAGAAACGTCAAAATACGGCGAGCCCACGATCGCCCCTGGGATGGCGACTCCAGGGACCTCTTCCGCTTCCCCGCCATCGATGGAGACACGCTTGAATGTCTGGTCCTCGTTGTAATAGACCCACTTTCCATCCGGGGAGCATGTGGGACCGAAAGCACCGGTGTGGTTGGAAAGCTCCCTGGGATTAGCGCCGTCTGCATCAACGCGCCAGACACTTCGCCCGGCGATCCCGGAAGGTGTGTGATGGGCACTAATGAATACGACGGGGTGCGGCTTGCGCGCTCCGGAAGCATCACTTTCGCAGGTAACCGGTTCGGTGGCGTTTTGGTTCAAGAAGGTAGCGCGGTTGCTGCCATCGGGTGAAATTCGAAACATCTGTCCCTGCTCGGGCAGATACAGGTCTCCGGTCGAGCTCCACCCGAATGTGGAGTAATCCTTTTCTTGCGGGAGGGCCGGGCTCGGAGGATTGCCGGTGTTTCCCGTGCTGGGGAGCAGAAACAAAGTTCGGATATCCTTGTGAAGGACCGCGGCAATCGTTTTGTTATCCGCAGAGACGCTCAGGCCGTTATAGATATTTGTATCGTTGGTGATGGAGTGAATTTTTGCGCCAGGAAGCGAAATGAACTGAAGTTGTGACAGGAAATCAAAGGTATCAACGTGCATTACGTTGACGAAGACTCCAGCGGCATCGCCGGTCCCGGCTAATTCACGCAGGACCATGTTGTTGTATTGGGCTACGACTTTCGTCTCGCCGGAAATCGGATCGAAGGCCTTAAGACCTGTCAGGAAACCGCCCACTCTGATCACGGATCCCAGGATCTTCTTGCCATCCGGCATCCAGGCAATGTACCGGGGCAGTTCCCCTTCGGGTCCCACGACGATCGACTTTTCGTCGCTGCCGTCAGGATTTGCCGTCAGAAGGTGCCACTTGCCGACTTCCGGATCGTTGGCGCGTCCGTAGGCGACGCGCTTTCCGTCGGGCGAAAACGTGATGTTCGTATCTACGTCGCGGGCGACAATTTTCGGAGTTCCGCCCAGAACCGGGGCACGGTAATAGTCGAAGGAATCCTCGACGCCACTGGCGGCGCGGCGGAAGTAGAGATAACTGCCGTCGGGCGAAAAGGCAAGTTTGGAGTACCGGGTGACCGCGGGCGGAACGACCTGCGTGTCGCTGTTGGTTTCAACGTGCCGCAGCCAGAGGCTTTGCTTGCCGGCCTCTGCTACCGCGCTGAGGATATATTTTCCGTCGGGCGAAATGGCCGCCTGCACGGACTCCCCGTTGTTGGTGACTTTCGTGATGGTGAAATTCTGGAAGGGGATGGCTGCGGCCTTGCCTCGCAGAAGAGAATAAATACCGTAGCCTGCGGCCAGCACTAACAACACTGCGATGACCGCGCCGGCGATAAGTTTGCCTTTGTGCTCCTGCGCCACGGCCGAAACAGCAGAAGAGCCGCCGGATTTGTGGGTCTCCGTCGGCGCGGGAGGAACACCTGCTGCGCTTGCGGAGGTTGCCGCAGCCGCAGCGGCACGCGTGGAACCGGATCTTCCTGAGTCGGTGTCGCGTTTCAGGCGCTGCAAATCTGAACGCAAATCGGAGGCGTGCTGGTAACGCAGCTTGGGATCTTTTTCGAGCGCCTTGCCGATGACGCGTTCAAGGTCAACTGGCAAATCGGGAACTACTCGAGTCGGAGGCAACGGATCGCGTTCGAGAATGGCTGCAAAAATCACGCCGGAAGTGTTTCCGCTGAAGGCTTGGCGGCCGGTGGCCATTTCGTAGAGCACCAAGCCGAACGAAAAAAGGTCTGAGCGCGCATCCAGATTCTCTCCGCGCACTTGCTCGGGCGACATGTAAGCGACGGTGCCGAGAGCGGTGCCTGGACTGGTGAGATTCGGGTCGGTGCCCATGGTGACGCCGCCGGCGGTGACCGTCTCGCCGACGTTCTTCGAAACTAATTTGGCCAAGCCGAAATCGAGCACTTTGGCTTGGCCGCGCTCGGTGACAAAAATATTGGCGGGCTTGATGTCGCGATGGATGATGCCTTCGGTGTGTGCTGCGTCGAGGGCGTCCGCAACGTCGATGCCGATTTCGAGTAATGCGTCGAGCGGCATGGGCTGGCCGCTGATGCGATGCTTGAGCGTGGAGCCCCTCAGCAATTCCATGGCGATGAATGAAACGCCGGAATCCTGATCAATGTCATGAATGGTGCAGATGTAAGGATGATTCAGCGCGGAGGCGGCTTGGGCTTCACGCTCGAATCGTTCGAGCGCGGATTTGTCGGCCAAGGAATCCTGCGGGAGGAATTTCAGCGCGACCTGGCGCTTGAGCTTGGTGTCTTCGGCACGGTAAACCACGCCCATCCCGCCACCACCGAGTTTTTCGATGATGCGGTAGTGCGAGACAGTCTGGCCTATAAGGGATGAGGGATCTGCCATTTCATTTGCGACCCTCGCGCGGTCGCTAAACTGGCGCACATATTAGGTTGCGGGCGGAGGGAAGTCAACGAAGGCCGAGGGAACGAAATAGATTTCCGGGACGATTGGTTTAATTCCTAGCAACTCTGCGGTTCTGTGAGAGCGAATGTGGCGGATTTTGCCATGTTCGAGGAGGCGTGTGGAATGACCTGCCACGAGTATGCCAAATCCAGACAATCGCGCGTATAAAACTGCGACGAGTGGCGCGCAGTGACGTTTCGTGCAAGTGATTATGAATTTGGCGGCAAAAGACGCGTTGACATCCGCGTGCATTAGGTCTAATTTCTGCGCAGATTGTTTTTCTTTATGGGGCGGAGTCTTATTATCACGGGGAAATTTTTCTGACAGTGTCCTTGGGCCAATCTGCGCTTAGCTGCCTCATAGATTTGGGTAAACTCGCCGCGGGCCTGTAATTTTCTCGCTCTCTCCGTTCGTCGTTTTCATTCCAGAAGTCAGAAATTGGAAATCATAACAGCGGCACGAACCGGTTCTAGTTCAAGATTCGAGTTCGAGATTCTGAAGAAACACGAAATCAAAGAAATGCCGGCGGTTCCCCGGGGGTGGGTCATGAAGATGCGCGTTCGATTGCTGATTGTGCTGGTGGCGATTGGTGTGTCGATGCTGCCGAGCGCTTTCGCGCAGACGCAGCAAGGGCAGATCAGCGGGCAAGTGACTGATTCGAGCGGCGGCGTGATTACCGGCGCGAAGGTGACGATTGAGAATCTGGGGACGCAGGCGCAAAGAGTTTTGCAAACGAACCAAACAGGAGATTACGTAGCCCCGAACCTGGACCCGGGATTCTATTCGGTGAAAGTGGAGGCGACGAGTTTCAAGAGCGCCATCCGCGACAAGATACAGATTGAAGTGGGAATGATGTTGCGAGCTGATTTCCAACTTCAGCCCGGCGAGGTAACGCAGACCGTCGAGGTAACCTCGGAAGCGCCGCTCACTGATACCACGGACAACACGCTCAACGGCGTGCTCTCGAATAAGGCGATTACAGAGTTGCCGGTGCAAGGGCGCGACTTTCAAAACTTGTTGATGCTGCACCCCGGCGTGCAACGAACGCCCGGCGGAGGATTTCAGTCGATCACGTCGAATGGAAACCGGCCCGACGACAACAATTTTTACATCGACGGCGCAGACGATATGGACGTGTACTACGGCGAGAGCGTGATGAATGACGCGGGCATCGAAGGAACTCCGGCCAGCCTGCTTCCGCTTGATTCCATTCAGGAATTCAACACGCAGGAAAGCCCGGAGGCGGACTACGGAGTCAAGCCCGGCGTGGTGATGAATATCGGCATAAAGTCGGGAACCAACACGATTCATGGCTCCGCTTATTATTTCAATCGCAACAGCGATTTCGACGCGAGGAATTTCTTCAACTTTGCGCCAGCGCCGGTTTCGGCGGTTTCGATGAGCGAGTTTGGCGCGTCGATCGGCGGGCCGATTAAGAAAGACAAATGGTTTTACTTTTTCAACTACGAAGGACTGCGCGATACGGTGGGCAATCCGTTTGTGGCGGACAGCCCGGTGACGGTTTCGTTGGTGCCCTATACGTCGCAGTTGGCGACTTTGGGCTTGGTGCCCGCGGATTTAAGCATTGTGGATGCGCTGGCGGCTTGCGCGCCGAGTTGCAGCCCGCTGAGCCAGCATCTTTCTTCGCTATTCCTGCCGAATCCTGGATTCACGCAGAGCCAGTCGGACCCGGCGGCCATCAATTTTGACTTCAACAACACGAATCGGAACGACAACATTGTTGCCAAAACCGATTACATTTTGAACGAGCGCAACACGATCACGGCGCGTTTCATTTACGCGAACACGACCGAAATCGAAGAAGACACGGTGCCGATACGACCGGAATGGCGTTCCACGGCGGCGCCAATCACGCAGGTGTTCGGAGCGGACTGGACCTGGACGCCCAACTCGCGTTGGGTAAATCAGGTGCGCTTCAGCTACAACAATTTTAACGAATCGATTTTGCCGTTGGACCACAACGTGAATCCGCTGACGGGATATGGGATCGACACGGGAGTTACGGACCCGCGGCTGTTCGGATTTCCGCGCATCGGTCTGGGCGCGGGATTTTCGTGTTGCTACATGGGCGGAAATTCCGGATGGCCGTTGGAGACCACGCCTAGCCGCACGTTCAATTTCTCGGATACGGCTACTTTGACGCGCGGAAAACATAGCGTTCGATTCGGCGGGGATTTCCGTTACGGCACAGTGGATTATTATCGCGCGACGGAAGGACGCGGCCGCATCGATTTCGACTCGCTCGAGGATTTCGCAGCGGGCAACGTGGAAAAATGGGAGAAGTTGTACGGCGATCCGGGGCGCAACGTGAGCTTGAAGTCTGTGGGAATGTTTATTCAAGACGAATATCGAGTGAGGCCGCACGTCACAGTGAACATGGGGCTGCGCTACGACATCACCGCTCCCATTGAAGACTCCCGGAACATGCTGGCGAATTTCGTGCCGACCGGGCCGAATCCGGGAATTATTCAAGTAGGGAAAGGCATCGGGTCGCCTTACCCGACGCGTTATAACAATGTGTCACCGCGGCTGGGAGTGGCGTGGGACATTTTTGGCACGGGCAAGACTGTGTTGCGCGCCGGCGGCGGAATTATTTTTGAACAGCCTTCGATCCGCACATTTATGTTCAGCGGCGGCGGATTGAACCTGAATCCTACAGCGGCGAGTTTGGGTGTGACTCCGGGAAACGGAAACATCACGAATTACCTCGATTTTTCGGAGGATCCAACTTTGATAAATTGGCCCACCGCCGCGAACCCCAACCCCGGCGCGATTTTCCCAAGTGGCGTGGGCGCGGGCAGCGGATGCACCGCGGGGAACCCTTGTTATATTTTCGCCACGACGCATTTGAAGACGCCGTACGTGGCGAACTGGAATCTGAATATTCAACAGGCGCTGTCGCCGACGGCGACTCTACAGGTGGCGTACGTGGCCAACCGCGGCATCGATCTCTACGGCAATATCGACGAAAATCAGCCGATTCCGGCGCTCAGCGTCCCGTGCATCAATGCGACCGGGGGATTTTTTAACGGGGATTTTTCGGGATGCGAGCAAGCCGCGCGGCCCTTCACCATAAACTGTCCCCCTTCGGAGGGCGGTATCGGCAGAGGAGGTCCGTGCTTCCCGTATCTGGGCCAGGTGGATTTGCTGAATAACGCGTCCAGCTCTATCTACCATTCGCTGCAAGTGACGTTTACGAAAAGATATTCGCACGGGCTGTATCTACTGGCGGGATACACGTACGCGCACGCGATTGATACGGCCACGAACAACATCGCGCCTTATCCGCAGAACAGCTTGAATTTCGGCGGCGAGCGCGGCAACGGCGATTTTGACATTCGCAACCGGTTCACATTGTCATTGACCTATGAGCTGCCTTCGCGCGATTCAAAATTTCAGCTGTTGAAGGGATGGTTGGTAACCAGCATCGTCACGTTGCAAGGTGGCGAACCGTACACGCTGAACGATTTTGAGGATGACAATAGCGCTACCGGAATCTTCGAAGATCGCTGGGATATTTCGGGCAGTCCCAACAATATTCATTGGTCCACGACGACTCCGATCCCTTTCATCAACGACTTTACGACTGACGCCAGCGGTAACGTGACCGGCGGGAATTCTCAATGTATTGCTGCCGCACAGAAGGCGGGCGGTCAAGGCGCAGTGAACATGCTGGCAAACGATGGCTGCTATATCGAGAATGGCACGATACTGACGGCGCCGGCTTTCGGCTCGTTCGGCAACGCGGGGCGCAACATCTTTCGAGGGCCGACATTCAAGAACTGGGACTTTTCGCTCTCGAAAATGTGGACTTTCCACCAGCGATTCGGCCTGCAACTTCGCGGAGAATTTTTCAACATCCTGAACCATCCGAATTTCGACGTGTTCACGATGAACAACGATTTGTTCAGCCCCAGCAACGTCGGGACGGTGATCGCCACGCCGGACGTGGCTAGTTCCAACCCGGTGATCGGGTCCGGGGGGTCGCGGCACGTCCAACTGGGCGCGAGATTTACGTGGTAGGCGGGCTGCAGCTGATTGGGGACGAATTAAGTTAGACTCGCGCGCCTAGTTACGGCAGGTTGAACTGGTTTTTATAACGGCGGGCGCAAACCTGCTATGCTGAATTCGCATAGCCAAGCCTGCGTTACCTACGCGTCGCTTGGCGCATCAAACCAGCATGCCACGACGAAGAAAAGATTCCGCGTTAGCCCGGTTGATGCAAGCTTCGACAGCTGCCGGATTTCGCAAAGCCTACCAAACGGTACAGGTCGATCCGCAAAAATTCCTGAAGCACGTCAAGCGCGCGCACAAGCTGCCGATCGAGTCGTGGCGCGACATGTTTTATATGGGCGAGGAAGTGGTGACGCCGATCGCCAACCGCATCATCAAGTCATCCACGAGAACGGCAACGCTGGAGGGTTTGGGATTGGGACTGGGCGGCATGCTGACGATTGTTCCGGACGCCGGAATTCTTTCGGCCATCACGATTCGCATGCTGCAGAAACTGAGTTTGGTCTATGGATTTGAATATTCCACGGAAGACGAAGTCGGCGAGTTGTGGATTGCCGCAGCCAGCGCGGCCGGACTGGATTTAGGACGCGATTTTGTGGAGAAGCAAGCTATTGAGCGCCTGGTTCCGAGAATCATTGACCGCATCGCCGTGAAAGTCGGCAGCGAAGTGGCTGAAAAGTGGTCAGCCAGGCTTATTCCGGTCCTCAGCGCGGGATTCGGCGGAACGCTCAATTATTATTTTGTGCGCTCGTGGGGACGCCGGGCGCAGAAACATCTTCTGGAACGCCATCGCCGTGTTCGCTCGCAGCGGCTGATTGAGGCGCGAGCGATACCGTCTTCTGGCCGCACGCAACTTCACCCTGCGCGATAGGTTTCCCACTCTATGGTTTGGCGCTTCTTTGATGGTGGCCACACGCCCATCGGTCGGGAACTTCTGAAACTGACGAAGAATTTGCATCGTCGTTGCCCCGGTGCGAGGTAATATACCGTGCGCTTCTGTAGCGCGAAATTGTTGCGGCTTGCCGGGGCGGCGCCGTCTTCAAAAAGGAGGCAGAAATTCATGAAACGTTCGTTTTGCTTGTTTGTATTGTGTGCAGTTTTGTTTTTGGCGCGTTCGGCAAGCGCTCAAGAGTGGAAGCCGCCCACCTCGATGAAGAAACTTCCGAATGGGCTGACCGTGGTGGTTTCTGAAGACCATTCCGCGCCGACATTTGGAATATGCATCAGCTACGGAATTGGGTTTCGCCTGGAGCCGGAAGGCCGCACGGGGTTCGCGCATCTTTTCGAGCACATGATGTTCGAAGGCACGCCGAATGCGCCGAAGGGCGTGTTTGAACGCGTGATTGAAAGCGGCGGCGGGACGAATAACGGTGATACTCGCTACGATTTCACGGAATATATCGAAACCGCTCCGATGTCCGCGCTGGATCCGCTGCTGTGGCTGGAAGCGGACCGCATGAAGACGCTGGATTTTTCAAACAAGAACCTGGAAAATCAGCGCAACGTGGTGGAAGAAGAAGTCCGCGTGAACGTGATGAACCAGCCGTACGGTCTTTTCTTCGCCATTGACCTGCCGGGCAAAGCATATGACACGTATCCCAACGCGCACAATTTTTATGGGGATTTCAAGGATTTGGATGCAGCGAAAATCGAGGACGTCCAGAAATTTTACGAACAATACTATTCGCCGAACAACGCGGTGCTGGCAATCGTTGGCGATGTGAACCCCAGCGAAGTTTATGAAAAAGTCGAACAATATTTCGCGGGGATTCCTTCACGGCCGACGCCTCCGCGTCCGGCGGTGGAAGAGAAACCGCAAACGGCGGAACGTCGCGAAACGCAAACGGACAAACTTGCAAAAGTTCCGGCGCTGGCGATTGGTTACCGTATGCCGCCGGCGCGTTCGTCAAGCTCGCTGGCGGCCGCAGTGACGGGCGAACTGCTGCATAACGGAGAAGCCTCGCGTTTGTATCAAGCGCTGGTGAAAGAAAAGCAAGTGGCGCTTTCGGCGGACGGCGGCGTGAACTGGCCGCTGGGCAATCCGTTCGAGTACAACGGACCGACGCTGATGACTTCGTTCATGGTGTATCCGCCGAACGTGACGGAAGACCAGGTGCTCACGGCCTACGATGCGACGATCAAGGAGTTGGCGACAAAGGGGCCGAGCCAGCAGGATTTGGATCGCGTGGTTACCAAGATGCGGTCGGATCTGTACGGGCAGCTTGAAATTCCGATTACTCGGGCTTCGGCGCTTTCTCACGCGGTACTGTTCACAGGGAGTTTCGAGAGCGTGTTCAACACGCCGGACGAACTTACGAAGGTGACGCCGGAACAGGTACGCGAGTTCGCCGCGAAATATCTGGTGAGCACAAATAGAACAATTATCAATCGAGTTCCGGCGCCTGTAAGTTCTGACGCTGGAAAGCCGGGAGGAGCACAGTGAGAGTTCTGAAAATAGTTGCGATTGTTGCGTTGTTCGCGTCGTACGCGTTTGCGCAAAAGCCAGCGCCCTTGCCGAAGGACCTTCCGCCTTACGGACCGGAGAAACCGGTGGAAGCGCCTTCGGTGAAAATCGCGAAGCTCGATAACGGACTTACTGTGTGGCTGGTGTCCGAGCCAGGATTTCCGAAATTGTCGTACACCGTTGCGATTCGCGGCGGATATGCGGCCGATCCAAGCGACCGGCCGGGGATCTCGGAGTTGCTTTCCAACACGATCGATCAGGGAACCAAGTCGCGCAACGCCCGCAAAATTGCCGAGGAATTTCAGGGCGCGGGTGGCGACCTGAGCGCGTCGGCGGGACGAGACCAAATAGAAGTTTCGACGACGATTCTTGCGTCCAGAGCGGAGGCGGCGATCGCGGTTCTTGCGGACATTTTGCAGAACGCGTCGTTTCCGGACGACGAGGTGGCGCTGGCCAAGAAAAATCTTGGGGATTCGCTGCAACAGCAGGAAGCGGATCCGTCGTTTCTTGCGTCGCGCGCGGTAGCGAAAGTTCTTTTTGGGACGAGTCCGTATCACGTGATGTCTCCGACGCAGGAATCCATTGCGGCTTCGACTCCAGCGGATTTGCGCAGGATCTACTCGCAGCGTTTTCGTCCGGACCAAACAATTTTCATCGCGGTAGGAGACTTTCGAAACGAGAAAATGCTCGAACTTGTGAAATCGAATTTTGGAGGCTGGAAAGTTCCGTCTGAATCTCCGGTTGCTGAGATAGGGCGTATAAATCCTGAGCCGGCGCATGTAATGTTCCTGGTAGAACGTCCCGGGTCGGTACAGACGACGATTGAGTTGGCGGCCGCGGGGCCTTTGCGCAGCGATCCGGACTACGAGTCGGCGGTGGTGGCGAATGCGATTTATGGCGGTACGTTCGGCTCTCGGTTGACGCTGAATATTCGCGAGGACAAAGGCTACACGTATTCGCCTTTCGCGGCGTTGAATACTTACCAGGCTGCCGGGGATTTTGTGACCCGCGCGGACGTGCGCAATGCGGTGACGGGCGCAACCTACAACGAGATGACTTATGAATTGAATCGCATGGTTACGACTAGTCCGACGGCGGAAGAGCTTACACAAGCGAAGCGTTTTCTCGTAGGGATTGAGGCGATTCGGCTGCAGATTCGGTCGTCGGTGGCGCGGGCGCTGGCGGATCTTTGGGTAAAAAATCTGCCGCCGGAAGAAATTGGAATTTACGGGAAGAAAATTGCGGCTACGACATCCGATGATGTGGATGCGGCGGCGAAGAAATATCTTCCAGTGTCTCGCGCGGCGATTGTGGCGGTGGGGGAAGCCAAGGTGGTACGCGAAGCGCTGGCGCCGTTTGGAATACCGATTCAACCTGCGCCGTAATTAGGGAAGCGAGGAGCAAATCAGGATTGCAGCGATTATGGGGAATTAGAGGCGTGGTTTGCGCTCGGGTAGCGATATTTATTCTGAGCGGCGTTGCGATCGCGGTGCCGTTTGCGGCGCGAGCACAAAATTCCGGTTCCGTTGACAACGGCATTTCTGCGAAGGTCGATGCTTATGTAAATGGCGAGATGCGGGCGGAGAAAATTCCGGGGCTCGCGCTCGCCATTGTTCGCGACGGGAAGATCGTCAAGGCGCAAGGATACGGACTGGCAAACATCGAGCTTGATGTTGCCGTGAAGCCGGAGACGATATTTCAGACGGGGTCGGTGGGGAAGCAGTTCACGGCTACTGCGGTGATGATGTTGGTTGAGGATGGGAAAATCCGCCTCGACGATCCTGTCGGGAAATATCTTCCTGGCTCTCCTGCGACTTGGAACAACGTCACCGTGCGGAATCTTCTGACGCACACTTCGGGAATTCCGGATTACGAATCGGATTCGGTGACTAAGAAGGACGCCGCGTTCATCAATCTGCGCAACGATTACACTGAAGACGAACTTTTCGCGAAATTCAGCGGACTGCCGCTAGATTTCCCGACGGGATCGAAATGGAGCTACAGCAACAGCGGCTACGTGATATTGGGGATCCTGATTCATAAGGTGACCGGCCAGTTTTATGGTGATGTGCTGCAAGAGCGGATTTTTGTGCCGCTGGGGATGACTTCAACGCGGATCATCAGCGAGGCCGACATCATTCCGAATCGCGCCGCAGGCTATCGGCTGGTGAATGGGGAAATCAAGAATCAGGAGTGGGTTTCGCCGATGCTCAACACCACGGCGGACGGCGCGCTTTACACCAACGTTCTGGACATGGCGAAATGGGACGCTGCGCTTTATACCGAGAAGCTGCTGAAGAAAGGAAGCCTGGATCAGATGTGGTCAGCGGTGCGTTTGAATGATGGAAAAACTGCGCCGTATGGGTTTGGATGGGACGTGACGGAAGTAAATGGGCACCGGCTGATCGAGCATGGCGGGGCGTGGCAAGGTTTTACCACGCAAATCTCGCGCTACGTGGACGACAAATTTACTGTCATCGTGCTGACCAATCTGGATTCCGAACATTCGGAGCCGGATAAAATTGCGCACAATGTAGCCGCTCTGTACGATCCAGCTCTGACGCCCGCGCCGGAAAAGGCACACTGAAAAGTAATTGTGCTTCCAGCGGCACTTGAGATGGCCGATCGCGCCAAAATTTCCCCGTTGCAAGGCATCTTGCGCCAAGTTTGTCCGCGTTGCCGCACTGGCAAAATTTATCCGACCTCGATTTTTAGCAGTTTGCCGAAGATGAACGACGAATGCGCGGGTTGTCATCTCTGGTTCGAACGCGAAGAGGGATATTTTCTTGGTGCAATGATCATTGACTACGCCCTAGCGATGGTCATCACGACGGCGATCGGCGCGATCCTGTGGACGTTCACACACTGGTCTTTCGAAAGGCTTTGTGTTGTGGCTATTTTATTGTTTCCTCCTGCGGTTCCCGTGGTTACGCGGCTGGGTCGTGTGCTGTGGATTTATGTCGATCAGTTCATAGATCCTGAGCGCTAATGTACGATTCGACAGGCCATAACGACCCCCGCTTGCGCTCACGTGGGGCGCGTGGCATTCTCTTGCCGCCAATGGCAGCCTGGTAACCGCCGGGCAAAGGTCAAGGAAGGCGTGCCGATTTGCGAAGGATGCGGAGCGCGGGTGGATGACGCGCACGTTCAGGCCAGGAAGGAACGGCTAGAACTTGCCGCGCGTTTCCGTCCCACACAGATTAAGGTTCTCGTGCTCGATTCCGCGCCGCGCGGTCCAGCGGCAGATTATTTCTATCTGGCTGCAAAAGACCGGACGGTGCGTTCGGTGGCCGCGCGCATGTATTTTGACGAGCTGATAAAAACGATGGGAAATGGCATCACGAGGATTGACGAAGTCCTGTGCCTCAACGAATTCCGCAAACACGGATTTTTTGTAAGTTATGCGGTGGAATGTCCCATCGAGAACCGCGGCGAATTGCATAACGCTCTGCGGAAACTGGCGCCCACGATTGTGAAACGCGTGCAATATTTCCTGCAGCCTGCGTACATCGTGCCGATTTCGCAAGCTACGCAGGAGCTGATTCGCCTTTTCGGGCTGGTCGGTTGGGGAGACCGGCTGGTGTTGGACAAAGGCGGGCCGTTCGTGGATCCATATCTTGGGGATCCGGAGCGGCAAGCGGTTTTTGCGACTTCGTTCGGTGACCGTATCAGCAAGGCTCTCGCCGCGCTGCCTTCGTAGTTTCTACGGGCGGACGCGCCTAGATTCAGGTCACACGCCTGGAATCGGATCACTTCTGCTTGTAAATCTTGCCTTCTTTCATCACAAAGCTGACCGTTTCGAGCACGCGCACGTCTTGCAGCGGGTCGCCGGACACCGCAATGATGTCCGCATACTTTCCAGCGCGAATTGAGCCGATGATATCGGAGTGACCCAGCAGATCGGCTGCGGAGGCCGTGGCCGCTTGAATCGCTTGCAGCGGAGTCATCCCATATTTGACCATGAACGCAAATTGCTTCGCGGCGACATCATAAGGACATACTCCCGCATCGGTGCCGAAAGACAGTTTCACGCCGGCCTGCACAGCCTTGCGAAAGTTATC